>Ga0307286_10000102_pt1 | contig 20922 bp, 20 predicted proteins | sample ER_DNA_140_FD_194478 | JGI IMG/M metagenome (GOLD analysis project Ga0307286, IMG submission 194478) | Bulk soil microbial communities from the East River watershed near Crested Butte, Colorado, United States - ER_DNA_140 | ecosystem: Environmental > Terrestrial > Soil > Floodplain | place... | reverse complement strand
TGACTCATAATCCCTTGGCCGTGGGTTCGAGTCCCACCCGCCCTACGAAAGTCGTGCCCTACCAAGGTCGAACAGTCCTAGAAAGGTCGCGACCATCCTTGTTTATGCGGGTTAGCTATTCGGATGCTCCTTAATGGGCCGCCTACCCCCCATCGGCGACGACGGCACTGGGCTCGGCTGAGGCCCGGTTCGGTTCTCTCACGCCCAGCGTTCTGTGAGGACCACTGGGTAGTCTGAAATTGCGAACTGACGCACAAGCGCACGCTGAATTGACGGAGGTCTGACGTGGAGGTGACTGGGTTCATCACCGCTGTGGTCATCGGATTGATCATCGGTGTCCTGGGCCGGATTGTGGCGCCGGGCAGGCAAAATATTCCGGTATGGCTCACGCTCGTCGTGGGTGTCGTTGCGGCCCTGGTAGGCACGCTCATCGCCTCGGCCCTCGGGGTTGCGGCGACTCGCGGCATTGACTGGATCGAGTTGATCATTCAGGTTGCGCTCGCCGCGATAGGTGTCTCCATCGTCGCTGGCATGTACCACAGGCGCGGCAAGGCCGTCTGACTGCTGGCGGCGGATGCGCGACCCGGTCCCTCTCGGGCGGGCCGGCCGAGCATCTGGATGGGCCGCCTAGCATCTGGATGTGGACGGGGAACATCGGTTCGGGCGGCGCGCGGTCATTGCGTTCGGATGCGCACTTCTGCTGAGTGGCTGCTCGACTAGCGCCACTCCTGCCAGCTCCAGCAGTCCAACCTTTGCCAGCAGCCCGACACCTCGGGAGGCTTGGTCGGTTGTCGCTCTCGGAGACTCGGTGCCACGTGGCACCAACTGCGGATGCACGCCATACCCACAGTTGACCGCCTCGTACATGACCGCGTCTGACCGCCGAGAGGTGAAGGCAACCAACGATGCGGTCGGCGGATTCACCAGCGCGGACGTGGTGAAGCAGGTCAGCTCGGATTCCGCTGTGGTCTCGGATGTGGCGAATGCCGATGTTGTCGAGATCGAGATCGGTGCCAACGATGTCGCGTACAGCGGGTCCTGTGGCACCACCGTCGCGTGTTACCAGCCGATGATCTCCTCGACGGAGCGGAACCTCGACCAGATCGTCGCTCGCATACGCCAGCTCACCGAGGGACGCCCGATCCAGCTGATCTTGCTGGACTACTGGAGTGTCTGGCTCGGCGGTCAGTACGCCGATGCCGAGGGACCGGTTTACGTCGACGCGGTGGCGAGCGTGACCGACCAGGTGAACACCGTCATCAAAAGAACGGCTGCCGACACCGACTCCGGTTACGTCGACCTTCGCGCGATATTCAAAGGCCCGGACTACGACTCTGACGAGACCCCCTACCTGGCCAGCGACGGCGATCACCCGAATGCTGCCGGACATCAAAAGATCGCCGCCGCCGTGATCGACGTGGTCAGCCAGAGCCTGCATTGAGACGGCCGCTAGCGCGGCTTGCTTGAAAGAGGCGCTCAGCGCCAGTCAAGCTCGGGCGCGAGGTGGCGTAGCACGCTATCGAGGAGGTGGGCGTTGTAGTCCACGCCGAGCTGATTGGGGACGGTCAGTAGCAGCGTGTCGGCGGCTGCAATTGCTTCATCATCGCGGAGTTCCCTGACGAGCCGCTCAGGCTCACCGGCATAAGTCTTGCCGAATCGAGCCAGCCCTCCGTCCAGGTAACCGACTTGGTCCTGGCTATCTGCCGCGTCCCCGAAGTACGCCCGATCAAGGTCGCTGACGACCGGGAAGATGCTTCGGCTGACTGAAACTCGCGGCTCCCGCTGATGACCGGCGGCTTTCCACGCGTCACGGAAGAGCTGAATTTGCTCGGCCTGCAGCTTGTGGAACGGCACGCCAGTGTCCTCAGTAAGCAGGGTGGAACTCATCAGGTTCATGCCCTGCTCCCCCACCCACTCAGCAGTCCGGCGGGTCCCGGCCCCCCACCAGATGCGGTCGCGAAGCCCCGGCGAGTGTGGCTCGATCCGGAGTAGGCCGGGTGGGTTGGGGAACATCGGCCGCGGATTGGGCTCGGCGAATCCCTCGCCCCTGATCACCTCGAGAAAGACCGCGGCGTGCTCACGAGCCATGGCTGCATGATCGGATCCCTCGGCCGGCGTATGCCCGAAGTAGCGAAACCCGTCGACCACCTGCTCCGGCGATCCGCGGCTAATACCCAGCTGGAGCCGTCCACCGGAGATGAGGTCCGCCGCGCCGGCGTCCTCCGCCATGTAGAGGGGGTTCTCATAACGCATGTCGATCACGCCCGTGCCGATCTCGATACGGCTCGTCTTCGCGCCAATCGCAGCGAGGAGCGGGAAGGGAGAGGACAACTGGCGCGCGAAGTGGTGCACCCGGAAGTAAGCGCCGTCGGCCCCGAGCTCTTCAGCCGCGACCGCCAGATCGATGGACTGGAGTAGTGCGTCGGAGGCTGAGCGGGTCTGGGACTGCGGCGACGGCGTCCAGTGACCGAACGACAAGAACCCGATCTTCTTCATGCCTCCATGCAACAACAGCGAAGGACTTCGTGATTCGCTGGGTCGGCAGAAGCGCTACCGGAACCAGGTGAGGCCGTGATCACGCGAGATGACGTCCTCGCTGCACGCAGACGTATCAACGGCTATGTGCGCCGTACGCCGCTACTGCGGCCCGAGACGCGAACGGCGCCGCTTTGGCTGAAGTGCGAGTTTCTGCAGCACACTGGCGTATTCAAGACACGTGGGGCCTTCAACCGTCTCCTCGCGGCCCGGGAACGCGGTGAGCTCGACCCGTCGGCCGGCGTCGTGATTGCCTCGGGCGGCAACGCGGGACTCGCCAACGCGTACGCCGCAGCCACGCTTGGGGTCAGCGCCACCGTATTCGTGCCGGAGACTGCACCGTTGGTCAAGATCGACCGGATCCGCGAGTACGGCGCCGAAGTCCGCCAGGTGGGCGCCGAGTATGCGGAGGCATCTGAGGCTGCTATCGAGTTCGCCAAGACTCGCGGGGCCCTCTTAAGCCACGCGTACGACCACCTCGAGGTCGCAGCAGGGGCCGGCACGCTCGCCGAGGAGATCTTCGAAGACGAACCAAGCATTCAGACTCTCATCGTCGCCGTTGGTGGCGGCGGTCTCTACGCCGGCATCGCAGCCGCGGCACGCGATCGGGCACACGTCGTTGTTGTTGAACCGTTCACCTGCCCGACACTGCACGCGGCGCTCGACGCGGGCCACCCCGTGGATGTCGCCGTGTCCGGCGTAGCGGCAGACTCACTCGGGGCACGCCGGATTGGCGAGATCGCGTACGGCATCGCTTCGCGAGTTGCCCCGACCTCCGTCCTGGTGGACGACGACGCCATCGTCTCCGCGCGGTTGCAGCTCTGGCGCTCTTACCGGATACCGGCGGAGCACGGAGCCGCAACCGCGTTTGCCGCGCTTACCTCCGGCGCGTACCGGCCCAGCCCGGGCGAGCGTGTCGCCGTGATCGTGTGCGGAGCAAATACCGATGTGCGCACGTTGGACCCCGAGTGACGCCGACTCATGGAGTTGCCGACGTCACGCTTGCTTGACAGCGTCGGCCCGCGCAACGGCAGCGATGGGAATGATCAACAAGGCGAGCAGGCCGCCTGCGATGGTGAGCGTGCCAAAACTCGAGGCTGCGATGATCAGACCAGAGCTCAGCCCAGCACCAGCCCCAGCGAGAGCGATGCCGAGATCGACCACGCCTTGGGTACGAGCACGCGTCTCCAACGGCGCAGCATTGGTCACCAGGGTTGTACCGCTGACCAGCCCCAGGTTCCATCCCACGCCAAGCAGCACCAGGGCAAGCACCAATGTCGCCACCGAGTCGACCGGCGCCCACGCGGCGATCAGCCCGGCTGCGAGCAAGGTGATGCCTGCAGCCACAGCGACGGCGAGATAGCCAAAACGATCGACGAGCCAACCCGAGAACGGTGACGGGAGAAACATGCCGGCAATGTGAGCGCCGATGACGATGCCAGTGACACCGATCGCGTAGCCATGGTGCTCGATGTGGATCGGGGTGATCGTCATGATCGCGACCATGATCAACTGGGTGAGGATCATAATGCCAGCCCCGCCCGCCAACGCCCACGACCACGTTCTCCCGGACTGAGCAGCGGCTGGCGATGTCAATGGCTGCCACGTGGGATTGTCCGCCGGCGACGAGATAGCGGCGGCCCTGCTCTGCGCCAAGAGCAAAGGATCCGGCCTCAGCAGGAGCCAAAGCACCACGGCCCCTGACACGTATGCAAGAACAGCAAGCATGAATGGACCCGCAAGGGCTGGAACACCGAAGCGGCCGGCCACGGCGCCCGTGACCTCGACCAGATTGGGGCCAAGGATCGCCCCGACTGCCGTAGCGACCAACACGATGCTGACCGCCCGCCCGCGACGGGAGGGTGCGGCCAGGTCTGCTCCCGCGTAGCGGGCCTGCAGATTCGTGGCGGCGCCAGCGCCGTAAACCAGCAGCGATGCGAAGAGCATTACAAGGTTGCCGATGCTGGCCGCAACCACGACTCCTACGCTGCCTAGGGCGCCAATCAGATAGCCCCCGCTCAGTCCTGCGCGGCGACCGAAACGCTGACTGACCCGGCCCAGGACGATCGCCGCCGCTGCTGAACCGATGGTGAAGAAAACGGTGGGCAGTCCAGACAAGCGGCTGGAGCCCAACATCTGCTCGGCCAGCAGCGCACCGACCGTAATGCCGGCGGCAAGCCCAGCGCCGCTCAAGATCTGCGCCAGCAGCAGAACGGCGAGAGTCCGCCGTTGCTCAGGCGCATCCTCGGTGAGGCTCGCATGGGTTGAGCCTGCGGGGCCAGTCATGGCGCATCAGCGCCCTAGCTGTTCGGCGAGCTCAGTCAGCCAGCCGGCAAAGCCTTGTGGACCGTCGACAACGACATCCGACAGCTCCGTGAGGGCATCTTCCTCGTCCGAGCTGGAGCACACGAGGAGTCCGGCCAGGCCTGTCTTTTCCAGATCCCGGACAGCACGAAAGGCCGCTAGATCACCAAGATCATCCCCAGCGAAGATCACCTGACGGGCGCCGGTCTCCGCCACTATGGCCTGCAGCGCCCGGCCCTTGTCCACCCCTGGCGCTCGGATCTCCCACACGTTCTTGCCCTGTTCCACCACCAATCCGTGACGAGCCGCCAGCTCGTGCAGCGGTGTGGACAATGCGGCGAATGCCGCCCGGGGGTCCGACAGCTTGCGGGTATGGACTGCGAGTGCCCGTCCCTTGTTCTCGACCGTAACCTCGGCAAGATCAAGTGACTGCACGATTGCCGGGAGCTCCTCGGCGACGGCAGTGATCTCTGGGGGATCCGGCGGCAGCTGGTACGTGTCGTCGGCGGCGCTCCAGCGCTCGACTCCGTACTGGCCCAGCACGGTCATCGACCGCAAGCCGTTCACCTCCCGAAAGCGGCCGAGGCGAACTGCCGTACGCGCTGGGCGGCCAGTGATCACGACCACAGCGCCCACGCGATGCCCGAGCCGGCCGAGTGCTGCCACAGCTTCCGGATTCGCGTACGCCTGCTCCGGGTCGTCGACAATCGGTGCCAAGGTGCCGTCGAAATCCGTTGCGATGAGGGTGTCCGACGGCGAGCTTAAGATCGCCTGGAGAGCCTTGGCCCCGGCGGCCGTCAGCGGTTCGGGAAGGCTCATGTGCCGAGCCTTCCAGAGATCGTGTCGGGTATCCACACCGCGGGTAAGGGGATAAACCAAGCGCCCTGCGCCAGCCCAAGGGTCTTATCGCACCTGTGCTCGCTGGTCCCTGACCGCAGGGTGCCACTAAGGTCGAAGGACAACGCCGTAGGGAGGTCACGACGTTCATGAGTCCCAAACGCGAAGAATGGAAGCTGGATCCGGCCTCCTTCGTCGTCGTGGCGAACAGACTCCCCGTCGACCGTGTGGAAGGCCCGGACGGCACCGCCGACTGGCGACCGTCGCCCGGCGGGCTCGTCACGGCATTCGACCCGATCATGCACAAGCGCCATGGTGCCTGGGTCGGCTGGCATGGAGCACCTGATGAGGGACTGGAACCCTTCGAAGAGGACGGGCTTTCGCTGGTTCCGGTCCCGCTGTCGTCATCAGATGTCGCGGAGTACTACGAGGGATTCTCCAACGCGACGCTCTGGCCGCTGTATCACGACGCCATCGCAACGCCGCAATTCAATCGGGAATGGTGGGAGACCTATGTCGCGGTGAACCAGCGATTTGCCGACTACACGGCGAAGGTGGCAGCCGAGGAAGCGGTGGTCTGGGTTCAGGACTATCAGCTGCAGCTGGTGCCGCAAATGCTGCGTGAGCAGCGTCCGGACCTCAGGATCGGATTCTTCCTGCACATTCCCTTCCCTCCCACCGAGCTTTACGTCCAACTCCCGTGGCGGCGGCAAATTCTCGAAGGTCTGCTCGGGGCGGATCTGGTCGGGTTCCAGCTGCCTGGTGGGGCTCAGAATTTCGTTCGGCTCGTCCGGCAGCGACTCGGCCTGGAGACCCTGCGGGATCGGATTCGGATGCCGAACGGCCGCCAGGTGCTCGCCCGCGCGTATCCGATTGCCATCGACGCCAAGGGTCTCAACGAGCTGGCGGCTAGCGACGAGGCCGCCGAGCGTGCAGAGGGTGTCAGGCGTGATCTTGGTGACCCACGGGTGATGTTCCTCGGCGTCGATCGGCTGGACTATACGAAGGGGATCGTGGAGCGAATCCAAGCTTTCGGGGAGCTGATCGCCGAGGGACGGATCGACCCGGACGAAGCCGTACTCCTCCAGCTGGCCATTCCCTCTCGCGAGCGAGTAGATCTCTACCGGCAGCTCAGAGACGACATCGACCGACTGGTTGGCCGCATTAACGCCGAGGGCCAGCGGATCGGCCGACCGCCCATCATCTACCTGCACACCTCGTATCCGCGCATTGAGATTGCCGGGATCTATCGAGCGGCCGACGTCATGGTCGTCACACCCCTGCGCGACGGCATGAACTTGGTCGCCAAGGAGTATGTCGCGTGCCGTCAGCGCGATGACGGTGCCCTGGTGCTCAGCGAGTTCACCGGAGCGGCCCGGGAACTGCGCCAGGCGTACCTCGTCAACCCGCACGACATCAACGGCCTCAAGGATCGGCTCGAGGAGGCCATGAACGATTCCTCGCGCAACAAGGCCCGCCGGATGAAGGCGATGCGCCGCCAGGTGTTCGAAAACGACATCGACAGATGGGCGAGCACGTTCGTCGAGGATTTAGAGGGCCTGAACGGAAAGCCAAGCACCCAAGCGGCCGGCTGAGTCCCCTCAGAGTGGGTCCTTGGTGTCAGCCAGGCGTTTCTCCGCAAATGGCCACGAATGTTGCTCAAATGGACCGATTCGGCCATCATTCGCGGCCTTGTGCGGACCGACGGTCAACGTTGAGAGTTCATTGATAGTCGATATGACATCCCGGCCCAGTGTCACATCCGTACCGCCGACGGCGTCTCATGGAAGACAAGCATCTGGGAGGAGTGCGCGCGGATGGCGTCCGAGGAGGTCTTCGAGGAGCTGCGACCCGGGCTGACCAGAGCGTCTTACCAGATCTTGGGGTCCTGGGCGGATGCCGAGGACATCGTGCAGAGCACCTGGCTCAAGTGGCGACGTCACCACGACTCAGTTGACTCGCCGCGTGCCTGGCTCACGAAGGTGGCGACGCGTGAGTCGATCGACGGGCTACGAGCCCGTCAGGCGCGCCGCGAAAGGTATCCCGGCGAGTGGCTTCCGGAGCCGGTGAGCGGAGCGCCCGGACCTGAGGATGTCGTGACCGATCGCAGCGCACTGTCGTTGGGCGTCTTGGTGATGATGGAGTCGCTCTCGCCGCTCGAGCGGGCAGTGTTCGTCTTGCGCCGAGCGTTCAACTGGCCGTACGAGGAGATCGCGGAGATCCTCGACCGGTCGCCCGAAGCGGTCCGCCAGCTCGACCATCGGGCGCGACAGCAACTGCGCGCGCGACCCGAGCGGTTCGAGCCGGACCCCGAACGGGTGCAGGCCGCGACGGAGCGGTTCCTGGCCGCCTGTGTGGGCGGCAGCGTCGAGGCGCTGATGGAGGTTCTGGCGCCCGATGTCGTACTGCATAGCGACGGCGGTGGCGAGGCGAAGGCGCCGCCGCGGCAGATCCGCGGCGCGGAGAAGGTCGCGCGGTTCTTCGTCGCGGTCGTACAGTCCGGCCTGGCCGAGAGCGATGCGTACATAGTCGACATCAACGGGCTGCCCGGGGTGATCGCTCTCTCGCACGGGAAGCTCGTGTCGGCTCTCGCTTTCGACCTTGAGGGCGGCCGGATCACGGACCTCTACCTGGTGGCCGCACCATCCAAGCTCGGCGCAGTACGACCCCCCGCCTGACAGTCGATCACCCGCGTCAGGACCAGATAGCGTCGAAATCGGCGGCGTCCAGTGGAAGCAGCCAGCAACGGCGGATGCGTCCATCGGTGACCTCGTACAACCCCGCCGTGCCCCAGGTGTGCACCTTGCCCGACCGCAGCACAACTCCGTCGGTGACTGCCGCGATCCGCTGGCCACGGCCCACTAGGACGTCGCGTCGGACCAGCCGAAGGGTGGATGCGGCAAGCCGCCGGCGGCGCTTCATATAGTCCAGGACCTCAGCTACGCCGATGTACACCCCCGCCAGGGCGTTGTCACCGGGTACGGACCATTGGACGTCGCCAGCCAGGAGGTCCGAAAGACCACGGCTGTCACCTCCGGCGTAGTACTCGTTCTGCACGCGGTGCAGTCGGTCAAGTAGCTCCTGAGCCGTACGGCGCTCCACGGTCATTCCCGGACGGACCGGACGCTTATGCGTCCTTGCCGGATTGCGCACAGCATCGCGGTTGCAGAGTCTAAGAAATTCACACCACACCGACGCGTCGGCACGCGTTCTTGTGACACTCGTCACCTGCTGAACATGAATGAGTTCGCAGCGAGCCGGAGGTTTCAGAGCTCCGGACGGATGCCATGTCACGTCTCGGATGCCGTCGCCGTCTTCGCTGGCGAATAGCACCAATGAAGGAGCACCTCATGAACATCGCCCTTTGGATAACCCAGATGCTGCTCGTCCTCGTGTTCGGCTACAGCGCTTTGATCAAGGGCACCCAGTCGACCGAACGGGCAGTGGAGCTAGGGATGACCGGCGTCGTCAACGTGCGGCTCCCCGTGATGCGCTTCATCGCGTATTGCGAGCTGTTCGGCGTGATCGGGCTCATCGTCCCGTACGTGACGGGGGTGCTGCCGATCCTCACCCCGCTGGCCGCCTTGGGACTGGGAGTGATCATGGTGCTGGCGGCAAGGATTCACGTTGGTCTGGGCGAGCCTGGGACCGCGGTCGGCAACATGGTGCTGCTGGCTATGTGCCTTTTCGTAGCTTGGGGCCGGTGGCCCGGATGAATCAGCCCGGGATACCGGGGCCGCGATCCATGACGAGAGGCCTGCCCTGGCTCGCGGCCGGTGTCACGGTAGGCACGGTGCCGTACGTCGTGCTCAAGATCAGCTGGCTGGTCGGCGGCGGCGTGGGGTTGCGAGACCCGGCGCTGATGCAGACCACTACGTACGTCGTCGCGAACTCGATCACCGTGGTCCTGGATCTAGTCGTGGTCGCCTTGGCTTGGGTGCTCGCGCTCGCGCCGCCGCGGCGGCTCCTCGTTGTTCTGGCGCCCTTGGTCTGGGGCGCGACGGGGCTGATGGTGACGCCCGTGCTGTCTGCAGCCGTGATCGCCGTCGCGGGCGACCCGTCGACCGAGCGGCTCGCCGGCGATGCCCTGTACGCCTGGGTCTACGCCGTGGTCTATGTCGGCTTCGCCATCCAGGGCGTGGGTATTGTGACGCTCTTCGGCGTCCAGGTCGCACGCGCCTGGCCTTGGCTCTTCGCGCGGCGGTCGGCGCGCATCAGCCCGATCCTGGTCGGCGGCGCGTCGGCTGGTGCGCTGACTGGTCTTGGATTTCTGCTGCTGGCGAGCGGAGTCGAACGGGTCTGGTTCGGTCCCGCCGTGTCTGCGGATGCGGAGCGAGGCTCCTGGGTGGTCACGGGGCTGCTGTGCCTGGCAGGGGCGCTGGGGTCAGTGGCGGCGGTACGCAGCTTCGGCCTGTTCGCAATCGCGTGCGCCTGGCTCGGGACTGGGGCGATGGTCTGCTGGAGTGGATTCAACCTGCTCGTGGCAGCCGTCGACGCAGCTGTCGCCGAGAGCACGCCGCTGCCGCTCACTGCCCTCACAGGCTTGAGCGGCGTCGTCCTCGTTGCTGGGCTCGCGATGGCACTGCAGGCGATGTCACAAGAGCATCGGCTCACTCGTCTCGATGTCGAGAAGCACCCCATCACGCGGCTGGACTAAGCCAAAGGAACGTCATGAAATCCTTCACACCTGTCACCACCATCGAGCAGCTCGAGGCGTTCGGCATCCCTGCGCCAATGAACAGGGACAAGGTGCTCGACGTCCTCGAGGACGTACACCGCGAGTGGATCGCAGCCACCACGTTGGTGTTCGTTGCCACCTCGTCTGCCGACGGCCGCTGCGACGTGTCACCCAAGGGTGACCCAGCCGGGTTTGTGCACGTGCTCGGCCCCAGTCGGCTCGCGATCCCGGAACGTCCGGGGAACCGTCGCATGGACGGGTTCCATAACATCCTCGAGAACCCGCACGTCGGGCTGGTCTGTCTCATTCCGGGCCGGGGCGACACACTCCGCATCAACGGCCGCGCCCAGTTGACCACCGACCTGGCGGAGTTCGACGACATGGTGATCAAAGGCTATCGACCGTCACTGGCACTCCTGATCGACGTCGAGGAGGTGTTCTTCCACTGCCCCAAGGCATTCCGGCGCTCGCGTGCCTGGGACTCCGAGGCTTGGCGACCAACGACGGCCCGTCCGTACGCCGACATTGCCCTTGCTTTGTGGCGCAAGGGGCAGCCGGCGGACGAGGTCCGTCGCCACTACGCCGAGACGGTCTACAACGAGGGGCTTTACACCGTCACGGACTGAGTGGTGTCGCGATGAGACCCGAGAGGATTCACACCGATGAGCACTCCAACCGAGTCCGAAACATCCGAATCAGAGACCTGCACTCGCGCCTACGTCGCGCTGTATGCCGTCGTCAACGACCACGTCGACCCGGTCGATCGGGACGAATACTTCGCCCGGCACGTCCGGTACTTGGAGGACCTCGATCAGGCGGGTCACGTGCTACTTGCCGGATCGTTTACGGACCTGGGCAACACCCCCGATGGATTCGCCCTCTTCGCCGCGCCCGACAAAGATGAGGTGCAGAAGCTCGTGGACGCGGATCCGGCTGTGGGACCGATACTGAACGTGACGGTACACAGCTGGACCGCCCTGGTTGGCGCTGAACGATTGCCACGTCCGGGCGAGCCTGGACGCGACAAGGTCCAGCAGACCATCCACCGGCTGTTCGTGGCGGGAGTCATGGCTCGTGATCCCAAGGCGTACTTTGACCGCACCTATCACCCCAGCGTCGCTATCCACGAAGCGCCGTCTCTGCCCTACGGCGGCGACTACCACGGGCTCGAGGGTGCCGCTGAACACGCTCTCGCGTTCACCCGCACCTGGGACGGGCTCCAGTCGGCAGAGCAGCGGGACATGACCCCGCGCATCGTCGCCACGGACTCCGAAGCGTTCGTGATCTGGACTCTACGGGGACAGCGGCCCAACGACGCCGCGGTGACGGAGTTTCCTGCCCTGAGTCACTACCAGTTTCAGGAAGGTCGGGTGATCGAATCAAGGATGTATCTCTTCGACTCTGCCGCGGTGAATACCTTCGTGCGCAAACGCGGAAACCAGTGAGGTGTACGGCCATCAAGATCGGAGCATGGGCCGCCCTCAGATCGGGGAATCCGGCCCAGCTCGCCATGCCTGTCCAATGCCTCGGATCAGAGGCGGGTAAACGATCAGGTGCCGAAATGGTGCGATCGCGGCCATGTACGCCCTCCCGTACAGACCGTTTGGCTTCACCAGAACGGCCATCTGACCGCGATATCCGCCAGCGTCGTGCGGAACCCAGCCGATGTGCATTACCGCGTGGACCGTCCGGTTAGCCAACTCGGCGGCCCACTCGGCGTCCGTGAGATAGACCGAGGTGAATGGCAGCGTCTTGAACTCGGGCCCGACCGGACCGCGCAGATCGAGCGGCAACCGGTCACGCAGCGTTGGCACGCGGGAGCCGACGCCTGAGTCGGGGTCATCCCAGCCGAGCAACGCACCGAGCTTCCAGCGGATCGCGAACAGGTTTCGAGCGAACCAGGATGGGTTGGCCGCTGTGTCGCCCCTCGCTAGTTGTTGAACCAGTCGCTGAAAGTCATGAGGTCCACCCGGAGTCGGTAAGGCCCAGACATCGTAGACGCGGAAGTCTGGCGTGATCCCATGAATCCGCCAGGGCCGATCAGTGTGTGCGGTGTTCGGAAGCTTCATGGCACGTCGACCTCCGTTTCTGCGACATTCCGGCGAGTGGCAGGTTTTGTAGTGCGAAGTCGCCGCCTCACAACTAATCCGGTTGAGCGCCGCACCCCGATGGCGGTAGGTCTCATCGTCTGCCTATCCACTCGTCGTACGGAGAAGACGTCGTGGGCCTCCATGATCGTGACAATGACGTGAAATTCTCTGCGCAAACAGTCCTGTCGCGGTCGACGGCAGGCAATGTCGCATACGTTGACCGCCGGGAAGCATTGGAAGACTAAGGAGATGCGAACATGCCTGTGCTCGTGATGGGTGCGACGGGGAACGTCGGGGGTGCCATCGTTCAGGCGCTGCGGGAGCGTGAGGTCGCGGTCACGGCCGTGAGCCGGCATGAGCGTCAATGGCCGTCCGGGGTCAAAGGATTCGTCGCGGACCCGAACGCCCCCGAGGGTCTCGTCCCCGCCGCCGCAGGCGTCGACGGTGCCTTCTTGATGAGCGGCTACGCCGCTGAACCGGCGCTGCTCGATGCTCTCAGCGACGCGCATGTCGTGCTGCTCTCGTCAAGCTCCGCGCAACTCGGTGCGACTGGCAACGCAATGGGCGCTTACCACCTCAAGTCTGAGCAAGCAGTGCAGGCGTCAGGACTTGCCTGGACCATTCTTCGCCCATGCTCGTTTCAGTCCAACGTGCTGCGCTGGCGTGACCAATTCCACGCAGGCGATGTCGTACGCGCGCCGTTCAGCGACACACCGACAGCCTTGATCGATCCGGCCGACATCGCCGAAGTCGCCGCCACAGCACTCACCCAGCCAGGGCACGCCGGGCAGACCTACCGGCTCAGCGGCCCCGAAGCGCTCACCCCACCCGAGCAGGTCGCGCGGCTCGCCGCTGCGTTGAATCGACCGCTGACCTTTGAGCCGATCCCCGACGACGAGGCCCGGAAGCAGCTCCCGCCCGAGTACGCGGAAGCCAGCTTCGACATCTTCCGCGATCATCCAGAGCTCGAATCGGAGGTGCAGCCCACAGTGGAACAACTCCTCGGACGATCCCCGGGCCGCCTCGAGGACTGGCTGATCCGTCACCGCGACGAGCTCTGAAACCCGTTATCCGGCGCGTTCACTGGCTCAGTTCGACCATGGAAAGCCGACTATCGGTTCGCTGAAGGCTTCACTAGGGCGCAGCGTTGCCTCGGCTAACGATGACCTGCCCTGTCGTTGTTCCGATGGTGCTTACCTGACAAAGTGTGAGTCGGGGCTGAGGCGGTGCGCGCCCGGAGAGGAGGAGTTCAGGAGGTGTCGTGGGTTAGCCACGTGATCTGGTGGCAGGTCTATCCCCTAGGTTTCCTCGGAGCCGAGAAGGACCTTGGCGCGCTCCAGGGCGAGGTAGAGCGGCTGCCGAGGCTGCGGGGGTGGCTCGATCACCTGATTTCCTGGGGTGGCAATGGCTTGCTGCTCGGACCGATCTTCACCTCCAGCAGTCACGGCTACGACACCGTCGACTACTTCCAGATTGATCCGCGCTTAGGCGACGACGACGACTTCGACGCCTTGGTCGACGCCTGCCGGAAGAGGGGCGTGCGGCTGCTGCTCGATGGTGTCTTCAATCACGTGGGCCGGGACTTTCCGCCGGTCGCGAAGGCACTCGTGGAAGGACCTGGATCGGCAACCGAGGATTGGGTGTCCCGGCTCTACGACACTGACGGTGTGATCACTGCCGACTACTTCGAGGGCCACGACACCCTCATCACCCTCAATCACAGCTCGACACGGGTGCAGGACTATGTGCGGGACGTGATGTTGCACTGGCTGCGCCGCGGCATCGACGGCTGGCGGCTGGATGCCGCGTACGCCGTGCCGGCGAGCTTCTGGGCCGCGGTGCTGCCGGCGGTCCGCGAGGAGTTCCCCGACGCCTGGTTTGTGGGCGAGATGATTCACGGCAATTACATCGACTACGTGAAGACCTCCCGCCTGGATTCGGTGACGCAGTACGAGCTGTGGTGGGCCATCTGGACCTCAATCGAGACCATCAACTTCCACGAACTGGAATGGACGTTGGGACGCCATGCCAAGTTCGTGGAGCACTTCCTCCCGCTGACGTTCCTGGGCAACCACGACGTCACCCGGGTGGCCAGCCAGATCAGCGACCCTCGTCACTGGTCCCACGCGGTGGCGCTGCTCGGCTTCCTGCCAGGCGTACCGTGCGTCTATTACGGCGACGAGTTCGGCCTGCAGGCAGTCAAAGAACAACGCCCCAGCGGCGACGACGCCGTACGACCGGAGATGCCGAAAGAGCGGTGGCTGTTCACCCATTCCCATCCCGAAGTGGAGCAGGCGTATCGGCGGGTGATCGGACTGCGACGCCGCAACCCCTGGCTGGTCGACGCGATGATCGAGATCAAAGAGGTCGACAACGCCCGCCTTATCATCCAGGCCCGGGCCCGGCAGGGTGAACAGTCCTTGGCGCTGGCCCTCAACCTGACAGACAAACCATTTGTGCTCCCCGACAACCCGGAGGTGCTGGAGGCCGAGCCTGACCTCGCAGATGGAGCCGTCGCTCCACACGGCTGGGCGGTCATCGCGCCCTAGAACCATCCGCGTGCAACTCGGCCGCTGTCTATCGTCAACCCGGAGCCGAAGTGCGGCCCCGAAGCCCACGTTGTACACCCTGCAACCGCTGCGGATAGGACCAAATCCGACCGCGTCATGGACGGAAAGGCTCGTGACCGGGCTGGAGCAACGCCTGAAGCACCAAGATGATGCCCCCGAGAAACAGGCCGGAGACGATCGAGAGCACCAGCGCCCAACCGGAGAGCCCGGCCCGCCGCCCCGCCACGCCGCCCCATACGCCGAGCGAGAGCACACCGGTGAGGACGATCACCTGGATGATCCGCGTGTAGGAAACCCCGACGATGGTGAGTACGACCAAGATCGCCAGCGGCGGTACCGCGACCAGCAAGAATCGGCACTCTTCCACGAAGACTGCCCGGCGCTCATGCCGGGTCAGCGGGCGGCCCAAAGCGACCCCCGTTCCGAGCGCCGCACCGAAGACGTGGCCCATGAAAATGGCCAGAATCGGTCCCACGATGACGGTTACGACGTCCCAGAAACGCAACTGCTCCCAACCGTCGTAGATGATCAACACAGTCAGCAGGGTGATCGTTGTGTAGATCACCCGGTCCACTCGGATCCTCAGCCGACCGACCCGCGTCTGTTGCCCAATCGACACGACTCGACTCTACGATCGGGACTCGGTGTCGGGAAACGTGCCGAAAGCGACGGTCTAGCTCCCAGTCAAGCTCCCCCGGTTGGACTTGCCCGGGGCTGCCGCCGACCAGCATTTCAGCCAGAATGAGGCATGCCGACAGACGACCCGTTCGTAGGGCGGGCCGATGAGTTAGCCCTGTTCAACTCGGAGATGCAGCGGGTTCGCAGCGGTGAGCCACGGCTGGTGTGGTTGACCGGCGAGGCTGGTATTGGCAAGACCTCCCTGATGCGGCGATTCGTCGGCGGTCTTTCCGGTGTACGAGTGCTGTGGGCCGGCGGCGATGAGAACGAAACCGATCTGCCGTACGGGGTGGTCAACCAGCTACTGTCCGATCTTCCCGCGAGCGAGCCGGACTCTGGTCTGGCGGCGCTACGTCCCGATGCCGATCCGCTGGCGGTGGGTGCGGACTTGCTGTCCGAGCTGGGGACCCTGCAGACCTCGGGCCCCGTGCTGGTGGTGATCGACGATGCCCAGTGGGCAGATCATCGTTCTGCCCAGGCGCTGGTCTTCGTGGCACGGCGGCTTCGTAGTGACCAGGTGATGATCTTGCTCAGCAGCCGTTCGGGTGCGCCGGATCCTCGACAGCTCTGGGAGCGAGCGCTGGCACAGAGTCAGCTGACCCGACGGCTACCGCTTGGTGGCCTCACCGCGGAGGATTTGCGGCGGCTGTCATCGAGCTTCGATGGCGTACTCCTCTCGCGAGCCGCGAGCCGCCGGCTACACGAGCACACCGGCGGTCACCCCCTGTATGCCCGGGCGCTGCTGGAGGAGCTCCCCATCGAAGCCTTGATGGAAGCCTCCGATGCACTCCCCGCTCCGCACTCGATGAGCTTCCTGGTGCTCGTACGGTTGGCCAAATTGTCGCCCGCCGCCCAGGACCTCGTGCTGGCGGCGGCCGTGTTGGGTTCTCGGTGTGCTCTCTCCGACGCCGTGCGGGTGGCCGATGTGACCGATCCAGTGGCTGCGCTGGACGAAGCCGCACGAGCCGGTCTGCTGGTCAACGGCCCACCCGGCCACCCGCGGGACCTGGCCTTCCCCCACGTCCTCGTCCGGGCGGCGATCTACGCCGATCTGTCGCCCGCGCGGCGCCACGCCCTGCATCGGCGGGCGGCCGAGGTTCTAGGAGGAGCGCCTTCGCTCAACCACCGGGTGGCGGCGGCGATCGGTCCCGACGCCGAACTCGCGGGCGAGCTGGACTCTCTGGCCGAGCAGGAGCTCAGCCAGCTGAACTGGGCGGCGGCGGCGGAGCACCTGCTGGCCGCTGCTGACCTCACCGCGACCGCGGACCAGAAGGGTCAACGCCTGGCTCGCGCCGTCGGGGCGATGATCGCTGACGGAGACCTCGCTCGGGCCGCTCGGCACGAGGACTCGGTGCGGGCGACGCCGCCGAGTACGATGCGCAGCCGGGTGCTGGGCCAGATCGCACTCTTCACCGGCCGACTTTCGGCAGCGCGCCGCGAGTTGGCGGCGGCGCGGCAGTCGGGCGCCTCGAACGGAACCCACAACCCTGACCAGGCCGCGATAGCGGCCTATCTGGGCCTGCTGTCGATGATCGAGGGGGACGTCGAGCAGGCAGTGGAGCTGTGCCTCGATGCATTGCTCGCCGGGCCACCGGCTGAGGTGGCCCCGGTAGCCCGGTTCGCACTGATGCTTTCGCTGGCCGCGCAAGGTCGCCAACAGGAATTTCTCGGACTCATCGATGCTGCTACGGACGCTGGTTTTCTTCGGGCGAGCGGGTTCGAGCGGCGGGCGTTGCAGGGCATGCTCGCCTTGTGGTCCGGGCAGGAGTGCCTCGCCGAGCCCAACTTGTCGGCGGTGTTGCGGGATGCTCCACCCGGTCTGCTGCTGCAGGGCCGGCTGATGCTCCAGACTGGCCTCGCGGAGGCGCTGTATCGCTTGGGCGACTGGGATGGCGCGGCCAGCCAAGCCGAGCTGGCGATTTCCCTGGCTGAGGATGCCGGGATCCAGCTCGGCCTCGGGATGACCTATGCAGTGGCGGGCTACGTGTCGGCGGGACGAGGCTTGTGGGAGCTGGCCGAATCGCAGGTCGCCGCCGCCAGCAGCTCCGCCGAGACGCTGCCCTGGTGGGGGAGCCGGGCCTACGCGGCGGTGGCTCGGGCGACCCTGGCGCAGGCTCGCGGAGACTATCCGGCCATGCACCGCGCGCTGAGAGAGTTCGACGATGAGACCGTACGCGAGCGGGTCGACGGGCTGGGTTCCCCGGCCTGGCGGGCGCTGCGCATCGAAGCGCTCCTGGGACTGGGTCGCCTGGACGCGGCAGAGGATCAGCTGCGCGAGCTGCACGACAGGACTAGGCAAGCGACGGGATGGGCGACGCTCGAGGCCGTACGCCTGGAGGCCTGGCTCGCCGAGCTGCGGCAGGACGCGCCCGCCGCGCAACAGGCGTACGAGCGGGGGCTGACGCTAGCGGTGGAGCTGCCGCCCACGCTGGTCCGAGCTCGGCTGGAAACAGGCTACGGCCGGTTCCTCTTGACCCACGGGGAGCGTCGACCTGCCGTTGATGTGCTGCGTAGCGCTCACGAAAAACTTGAGCGGTTACGGGCCACGCCTTTTCTCGCGGTGTGCGATGCGCTGCTGCAGACCGCTGGTCTCCGCCCGGCCGGCAGCGGGGGCGCCTCCCTCGACTTCACCCATCAGGAGCTCGCCGTCGCGCGGCTGGTTGCCGCTGGTCGAACCAACTCCGAGGTGGGCCGGCAGCTGTTCATCACCAGTCGTACCGTCGCGTTTCACCTGAGCAACATCTACGCCAAGGCGGGCATCGCGTCTCGGCGTGAGCTGGCTGGGCGATTCCCCGATCTGCTCGGCTGATCCACCTCCCATCTCGCGACAAACCTGTCAGCGCACTGGAAGGTGCTGCCAGGGACAAACCTTAGTCGCGCCCAGCAGGCTGGAGCCGTGCCCAGCCGTCGTCGCGCTGGGGAGGAGTGCACATGAGGGTGATCGTCGAGGTATATCGCGAGGCCGGCGGCCGACTGACCGGCGCGGTTCATCATCCCGACGGAAGCCGAGACCCCTTCGCAAGCACTCTGGATCTGCTCCGGGTTCTGGAGGCGCTCGACCTGAGCCGTAGGGCGGACTCCACACCGCAGTCGCCTCCGCGGATCAGGAAAGGCTCCGAACCAGAATCCGAGGCGCGTGATGACTAGTTCCTCGACGGCCCCTTCCTCGACGGCCACGCCCGCGACCACCCAATCGGGCAGGTCACGCCGAGAACTGTCCGCAACCGTCAAGCTCGCCCGACTGTCGGGTCTGACCGGCATCCTCTTTGCCGCGCTCTTCGTGGTCGCGTTGGTGCTGGTCCATACGACGCCCACGCTGTCTGCCACGGATGCGGATATCACCGCCTTCTACACCAGCGACAGCACCGCGTTTGTCACCGTCGGCATCTATCTCATCCCACTAGCCGGCATCGCGTTCCTCTGGCACTCGCACACCACGCGGCTGCTGATCAAGTCCCGCACGCCGTCACCGTCGGCCATCCCGGATGGGTGCAGCTGGTATCGGGGATTCTCTTCGTGGTGCTGCTCTTTGCGGGGACCGCATCGGCCGGCTCTGTTGCGCTCTTGAAGGACCTGACGGGCGCCCCGCTGCCCTCAGCTGACTTCGCCAGGGGCATGCTCGCGGTCGGCTACGGAATGGTCTTCGTCTACGCGCTCCGCGGTGCCGGCATGTACGCGCTGACCACCACGAACTTGCTCCGCCAAGCCGGGATCATGCCCCAGTGGTTGGCCGTGGTGAGTTACCTGGTGGCGGCCTTCCTGCTGTTGAGCACCCTGATGCACCCAGCGGCCATGCTTCTTTTCCCAACCTGGGTCGTGATCGCCGGCCTAGTGATCTTTATCCGTGCTGGTCGGGTCGCCGAGCCGGCCACACCTGAAAGGCAATCCGCATGACGACATCGCCAAGCGTCGAGAATCCCACCACGACACCGCTGACCGTTGACGACATTCCCGGCCCGAAGGGCAAGCCAATCGTCGGCAACATGTTCGACGTCCCCCCAGAGCGCACGATCGTCACGCTGATGGAGCTGACCCGCAAGTTCGGTCCGATGATCCGTTTGCGCACCCCGGCGGGTGATCGGTTCGCGACCTCAGGCCTGGCGATGATCGATGATCTGTGCGATGACGAGCGGTTCGACAAGCTCGTCGGTGACGGTCAGAAGGCGGTGCGGAGCTTCGGCCGGAGCGCTGGATTGTTCACCTCGGATACCGATGATCCGAACTGGTCGAAAGCGCACAACATCCTGTTGCCCAATTTCAGCCAGCAGGCGATACGGGACTACGTGCCGATGATGAATGACATTGCGACGCAGTTGACGCAGAAGTGGCAGCGATTGAATCCGGGCGAACCGGTCGAGGTCACCGCGGACATGACCCGGCTCACCCTGGACACGATTGCGCTGTGCGGTTTCGGCTACCGCTTCAACTCCTTCTACCGCGACACCATGCATCCCTTCGTGGAGGCCATGTACGGCGTGTTGGGAGAAAGTCAACGACGCGCCCGGGCGCTCCCCATCCAGACCAAGCTGCGGCGCGGCGCTTCGCGCGAACTGGCCGAGAACTACCGCTATATGGAGGGCGAAGTTCAACAGATCATCGACGAGCGGCGCCGCAGTGGGGATATCGAAGATCACAAGGATCTGCTCAGTCGCATGTTGACCGGGGTGGACAAGAAGACCGGCCAAAAGCTGGACGATGACAACATCGTGGCGCAGTGCCAAACGTTCTTGATCGCTGGCCACGAAACCACCAGCGGACTGCTTTCCTTCGCCATCAGCTTTTTGATCAAGCATCCCGAGGTAGTCGCCCGCGCGCAGGAGGAGGTCGATCGGGTCCTCGGCACAGACATTTCGCTGCTGCCCACCTACCAACAGATTCAAGGCCTCACCTATGTCAATCAGATCCTCAGCGAAACCCTGCGGTTGTGGCCCACCGTGTCGGGATTCACGCGCTACCCGTACCAGGACGCCAGGGTCGGGCCCTATCTGATGCCGAAGGGATCCTCGATTACTGCGCTGACGATCATGCTGCACCGCGACCCGAGCGTGTGGGGCAGCGACGCCGAGGAATTCAAGCCGGACCACTTCCGCCCGGAAACTCGGTCGCAGATTCCAGCTAATGCGTTCAAGCCGTTCGGTTCTGGTCAGCGGGCGTGTATCGGGCGCCAGTTCGCCATGCAGGAGGCGATGCTCGTCCTGGGCATGCTGCTACAACGCTTCGACTTCGTCGA
>Ga0307286_10000100_pt1 | contig 20996 bp, 23 predicted proteins | sample ER_DNA_140_FD_194478 | JGI IMG/M metagenome (GOLD analysis project Ga0307286, IMG submission 194478) | Bulk soil microbial communities from the East River watershed near Crested Butte, Colorado, United States - ER_DNA_140 | ecosystem: Environmental > Terrestrial > Soil > Floodplain | place... | reverse complement strand
CGGCGAACTGCACGTTGGACCCACCCGTCTCCACGCCTATCACCCGGAGCACCGCGATCGCGGTATCGCGCATGCGCTGATATTCGCGGTCGCTGAGGGTCTGCTGGGGCGCGACCGTGATCGAGTCGCCGGTGTGCACGCCCATGGGATCGAGGTTCTCGATCGAGCAGACGATCACGGCGTTGTCGGCGCCGTCGCGCATCACCTCGAGCTCGAATTCCTTCCACCCTGCGATCGACTCTTCGATCAGCACCTCGCTGACGGGGCTCGCCGCCAGCGACCGAGCCGCGACGTCGGCGAGCTCGGCCCGATCGTCGGCGAACCCGCTCCCCCCTCCACCCAACGTGAACGACGGCCGGACGATCACGGGGAACCCGAGCGCCGTGCCCAGCGACACGGCCTCCTCGACCGACCGCGCGATGCCCGACCGCGGGACATCGAGACCGGCCTCGACCATCGCGCGTTGGAACCCGCTGCGATCCTCCGCCTTGTGGATCGCCTCGAGCGACGCGCCGAGCATCCTGACGCCCAGCCGCCCCAGGTCGCCGGACTCCGCGAGCGCGACGCTCACGTTCAGACCGGTCTGGCCGCCGAGCGTCGGCAGCAGCGCGTCGGGCCGCTCTCGCTCGAGGATCTGCAGGACGGAAGCGGGTGTGAGCGGCTCGATATACGTGCGGTCGGCGAACTCGGGGTCGGTCATGATCGTCGCGGGGTTCGGGTTGACCAGGCACACCTCGAACCCCTCGCGCCGGAGCACCGTGCACGCCTGCGTCCCCGAGTAGTCGAACTCGCACGCTTGGCCGATCACGATCGGCCCCGAGCCGATCACGATGATCTTCCGGATGTCGGTGCGCCGGGGCATCAGGTCCCGGCCTCCATCAACGCGCGGAACGCATCGAAGAGGTACCGCGAATCGTGGGGGCCCGGCGCTCCCTCCGGGTGGTATTGCACGCTCGACGCGGGCACGTCGAGACAGCGGAGCCCCTCGAGGGTGCCGTCGTTGAGGTTCCGGTGCGAGAGCTCGACTCGCCCATGGTCGGTGAGCGCGCGGCCGTCGCCGTCCTTCGCCCATCCTTCCGGATCGACAGCGAAGCCGTGGTTGTGACTCGTGATCTCGACCGCCCCCGTCGCGAGGTTCTTGACCGGCTGGTTCACGCCGCGATGCCCGAACTTCATCTTGTACGTGGCACCGCCGAGCGCCAGCCCGAGCAGCTGATGCCCTAAGCAGATCCCGAAGATCGGGATCGTGCCGAGCAGCTCGCGGGCCGCCTCGATCCCGTAGACGGTCGCCGACGGATCCCCAGGGCCGTTCGACAGGAACACCCCATCGAAACGACCCCGGGCGATCGTCGCCGGCGGGGTCTCGGCCGCGTACACCGTGCATCCGATGCCGTGGTCCGCCAAGAGCTGCAGGATCGTGCGCTTCAAACCGAAGTCGTAGGCGGCCACGCGGAAGATCCGGCCGCGGTGGGTCGACGGCGGCCCGGTGACGACCTCCGCGTCGAACGGCGACGCGGTGGAGACGGTCTTCGCCAGATCCGCGCCGGCCATCCCGGGAGACGAGCGGACCCGTTCGACGAGCGACACCGCGTCGAGATCCTCGGACGAGATCGCCGCACGCATCGAGCCCTGTTCCCTGATCCGAAGGGTCAGCCTGCGCGTGTCGACCCCTTCGATCCCCGGGACCGCGGCGTCCTCCAGGGCGTCGGACAACGAACCGCTCGCGCGCCAGGAGCTCGCGCGGCGGGCGACCTCACGCGCGACGAACCCGGCCACCTGGATGCGCCCGCTCTCCGCGTCGTCGGCGTTCATGCCGTAGTTCCCTTGGTGCGGGGACGTCATCGTGACGATCTGCCCCGCGTAGGACGGGTCCGTCAGGACCTCCTGATATCCCGTCATGCTCGTGTTGAAGACGGCCTCGCCGAACGCCTCGCCGGACGCTCCGAACCCCGTCCCTCGGAACACCGAGCCGTCCTCCAGCGCGAGTAGCGTGGGGCGGCGACCGGGCGTCATCTCGTCGGCTTCCCCTCCGCCACGACCAGCGCGCCGCGGTAGACCGTGTGGGAGACACGACCGCGCAGCCGGCGACCGAGGAACGCGCTGTTGCGGCCCTTCGACGCGAACGGAGCCTCGACGACCCACTCATGATCAGGATCGAACACCACCAGGTTCGCCGGTCGCCCGGGTTCGATCGGGCCACCGTGATCGGTCGCGCCCAAGATCCGCGCGGGGATCGTCGAGAGCACGTCGAGTGCCCGCGACAGCGGAAGGAGACCCGGATGCACGAGCTCGGTCATGATCACGCCGAGCGTGGTCTCGAGCCCGATCGTCCCCGGAGGCGCCCGATCGAACTCCGCCTCCTTCTCCTCGATCGCGTGCGGAGCGTGATCGGTGGCGACCGCATCGATCGTCCCGTCCGCGAGGCCGTCGCGGAGCGCGTCACGGTCCTCGGCCGAACGGAGCGGCGGGTTCATCTTCAGGTTAGCGTCGTACGTCTGCAGATCCTCGTCCGTGAATGTCAGGTGGTGCGGGGTCACCTCGGCGGTCACCCGGATGCCCTCGGACTTCGCGCGGCGAACGAGCTCGACGCCCCTCCCGCTCGACAGGTGGCACAGATGGATCCGACCGCCGGTTGCGCGAGCGAGCGTCAGGTCGCGCGCGACCACGATCTCCTCCGCTTCGGCGGGGCGTCCCGCGAGTCCGAGGGCGGCGGACACGGCGCCCTCGTGCATGTGTCCACCTTCGACGAGCGACGGGTCTTCCGCGTGCTCGGCGAGGACGACGTCGTCTCCGAACGCCTTCACGTAGCGCAACGCGTTCCGCAGGAGCCGGGCCGTCGGGATCGCACGGCCGTCGTCGGAGAACACCCGAACCCCGGCCTCCACCATCTCGCCCATCTCCGCGAGCTGCTCACCCTCGAGGCCTTTCGTGATGGCTCCGACCGGATGGACCTCGCAGAGACCGGCGGCCCCGGCCAGGTCGCGGACGGCCTGGATCACCGCTGCGTTGTCCGCGACGGGTTGGGTATTGGCCATCGCCGCAACCGCCGTGTAGCCGCCGACCGCCGCTGCGCGCGTCCCGGTCGCGACCGTCTCCTTGTGCTCCTCCCCCGGCTCGCGCAGATGCGTGTGCAGGTCGACGAGGCCCGGTGCGATCACGAGCCCTCGGGCGTCGATCCGCTCGGCGCCCTCGGCGGCGTCCGGACCCGCGATGACGCCGTCGGCGACGATGACGTCCCGGACGTCGTCGACGCCGGTCGCCGGGTCGACGACCCGGCCGCCCTCGAACACGAACCGCGTGTTCACGAAGCCTCGCCCTTCCCGCCCCCGAGCAGCAGGAACAGCAGCGCCATCCTGACGGCGATGCCGTTCGTCACCTGCTCCTCGATCACGGAACGGGGCAGGTCGGCCACGTCGGAGTCGATCTCGACGCCACGGTTCATGGGGCCGGGATGCATGATGAGCCCGCCTTCCGGCATGAGGGCGACCCGGTCGCGCGTGATGCCGAACAGCCGTGCGTACTCGCGCACGCTGGGGAAGTACTCGAGTCGCTGGCGTTCCCGCTGGACCCGAAGCACGTAGCAGACGTCGAGCTTGGGCAGCACTCCCTCGATGTCATAGCTGACCTGCACGCCCCAGATCGGCGCCTCCGGTGGGATCAGCGTCGGCGGCCCCACCAGGGTGACCTCGGCGCCCATCTTCACCAGCCCGAAGCTCAGCGAGCGGGCCACCCGCGAGTGCTGCACGTCCCCGACGATCCCCACTCGGAGCCCTTCGAGACGACCGAGCTTCTCGCGCATCGTGTACAGATCCAGGAGGCCTTGGGTCGGGTGCTCGTGCGTTCCGTCGCCGGCGTTGAGGACGTGGGCATCCACCCACCTGGTCAGTTGGAGCGGCGAGCCGCTCGAGGAGTGACGGATCACGATCGCGTCTGCGCCCATCGCCTGCAAGGTGAGCGCGGTGTCCTTGAGCGACTCCCCCTTCGCGACGCTCGACCCCCCCGCGCTGAAGTTGATGACGTCGGCGGACAGCCGCTTCGCGGCCAGCTCGAACGAGATCCTCGTGCGGGTGGAGTTCTCCAGGAAGAAGTTCACGACCGTCCGGCCACGGAGGGCCGGGACCTTCTTGATCACCCGCGTCCCGACCTCGCGGAACGACTCCGCCGTGTCGAGGATCCGCGTCACATCCGTTGCGCTCAGATCGTGCATCGACAGCAGGTGCTCGTTCACGTCACCGCGCTCCCTCGACCACGACCGCGTCTTCGCCATCGAGCTCGGCGACGAGCACCCGGACGTCATCGGCGCGACCCGTCGGCACGTTCTTCCCCACGAAGTCGGCCCGGATCGGCAGCTCGCGGTGACCGCGATCGACGAGCACGGCGAGCTGGATCTTGCGCGGGCGCCCGAGATCCATCAGCGCGTCCATCGCGGAACGGATCGTCCGGCCGGTGAACAACACGTCGTCGACCAGCACGACGACCTTGCCCGACACGTCGAAGGGGATCCTCGTTTCGTGGACCTCGGGCGCGTCCGCGCGCATCCCGATGTCGTCGCGGTAGAAGGTGATGTCGAGGACCCCAACCGGGACGACGGGCCCCTCGATCCGACGGACCTCGTCCGCGAGGCGCCGCGCCAGATCGTCCCCGCGATCCGCGATCCCCACGAGGACCACGTCGGCGGCGCCCTTGTCCCGCTCCAGGATCTCGTGGGCGATCCGGGTGAGGGCGCGCCGGACGTCGTCGGGCTCCATGACCTTGGCGCTCAGAAGGGAACGCCTCCCCGAGTGAGCAGGGAGGCGGACGTGTTGTCGTGCAAGTTTCTCGCTCCCTTCCCGGCCTCGCGGGACCGGCTTAAAGGGGATGAACGGCTGGACGGAGCATACCGGCCGGCCGCCAGGCGGACAACGAGGAAGCTTCCTGTTCGCATCGTCCTGCCCGACGTATGCTGGCTGGGAGCTTCCCGAACGCGAAAGGTGCGCCAGAACCATGGGACCTGAATGGATCGTCGTCGGCATCATCGCGGTCGCCGTCCTCTTCGGGGCGAAGAAGATCCCCGACATCGCTCGCAACGTCGGCCGCGCACAAGGTGAGTTCAAGAAGGGGATGCGGGAGGGCGCCGTCGAGGAATCGGCGCCCCCGCCGGCGCAGACGCCGCCCGCGGTGGCAGAACCGCCCAAGCCGGCCGAGCAGCCGCCGGCTCCCTGACCGACCGGGCCAGCCTCACGAACCACCACTATCGTCACGCGACGCTTCGTCGCGCGCGACGCGCCCCAGGATGCCGTTCACGAACCGTTTCGATTCGTCGGTGGAGAGCTCCGCCGCCGCCTCGACGGCTTCGCTGATCGCGACCGACGGGGGAACGTCCTCTCGATAGAGCAATTCCTCGACAGCGACCCGCAGGATCGTGCGGTCGAGGGAGGTCATCCGGTCGACGCTCCACTCCTCCGCGTCGCGCTCGAGGAGCAGGTCGATCGAAGGGAGATGCGCTTCGACGCCGTCGACCAGCTCACGGGAGAACGTCGGGATGTCACGGCCGGCCTCGTGCCAACCGGCCACCACCGCCCCCGGCGCATGCCCGGTCACATCGGCTTGGTACAGGACGTCGATCGCGATCCGTCGGGCCTCTCGGCGGCTCCCCACCTCAACCCTTCACACGTTCGAGGTACTCGCCCGATCGCGTGTCCACCTTGATGCGCTCCCCTTCCTCGACGAACAGGGGGACCTGGACGATGGCACCCGTTTCCAGCTTCGCGGGCTTCATCGCTCCCGTCCTCGTGTCGCCCTTCGCTCCCGGATCGGTTTGGACGATCGCGAGGGCGACCGAAGCGGGGAGCTCGACGGCGATGGGCGCGCCCTGGTGCATCGCGATCTGCGCCTCACCCGACTCGGCGAGGTAACGAGGGGCGTCGCCCATGACCTCGCCCGACACGTGCACCTGTTCGTACGTGTCCTTGTCCATGAACACGTACTCGCCGCCATCGGCGTACAGGTACTGCATCGACTTGCGCTCGACGATGGCGAGCCCGACCTTCACGCCGGCGTTGAAGGTCTTCTCGACGACGGCGCCGGTCTTGACGTTGCGGAGCTTCGAGCGGACGAAGGCGCCGCCCTTGCCGGGCTTCACGTGCTGGAACTCGACGACCTGGAACAGTGTTCCATCGAGGTCGAGGGTCATCCCGTTCTTCAGGTCGTTCGTGGATACGCTCACCCAGGCTCCCTCACAGCTCGATCAGGTCGCGCGTGGAGATCCCGACGACCGCGCAGCCATCGTCGCGGACTTCCACCATGTCCTCGATCCGGACTCCGCCGATCCCGGGGAGGTAGATCCCGGGTTCGATCGTGACCACGGAGCCTTCGGGAAGCTCGTTCTCCTGGGTCGTTCCGAGCCACGGCTGCTCGTGGATCTCGAGGCCGACCCCGTGACCAAGGCCGTGGACGAAGTTGTCCCCGTAGCCCGCCTCAGCGATGACGGACCGCGCCGCGGCATCGACCTCGACCCCGGTCACGCCCGCACGCACCACGTCGATCGCAGCCTGTTGCGCCTGACGAACGATGTCGTGCACCTTCTGCACCTGGGCCGCGGGCTGACCGAACGCGATCGTGCGGGTCATGTCGGCGTGATAGCCCTCGACGAGCGATCCGAGATCGAGTTTGATCACGTCCCCCTCCTCGAGGACACGATGACCGGGCTCGTGATGGGGCTCGGCCGCGTTCTCGCCGAAAGCCACGATCGGATCGAACGCGAGCCCGTCGGCCCCGGCCTCGAGCATCAGGCGCTCGAGCTCCCGGGCGATCCACCCCTCCGAGACGCCGAGGGCGAACCGGTCCAAGATCCCGGTGAACGCGACGTCCGTCGCCGCCTGCGCGCGCCGGATCAGCTCCCGCTCCTCGTCGTCCTTCACGCGGCGCGCGGCCTCCACCACGTCGTCGGTTGCGACGAGCTCGACGCCGCTCCCCAACGCCTCGGCCAGACCGGCGTGGGCCGACAAGGTCATCCGATGGGCTTCGACGCCGAGCCGCGCCACCGGGGTCGACACGCACCGTTCCGCGACCGCGCCCCGGTACGACCGGTCGGACGCGGACCGGTCGATGCCCGGCACCTCGCGGCGAGCCTGTTCCGCGTACCGCCCATCCGTGAGGAAGAGCTCGAACGACCTGCCGATCAGGATCTGCCCGTTGGAGCCCGTGAAGCCCGTCAGGTATCGCGTGTTGGCGAGGTCGGTCACGAGGAACGCGTCCACCCCGAGGTCGTCGAGACGCGCGGCGAGCGCGCGTCTCCTCAGCTGGTGATCCATGGCATCGCCTCCAGCGCGAGATGATAGCCACCGGCCCCGAGTCCCCCGATCGTGGCCCGGCACACCGCCGAGATCACCGACGTCTGGCGGAACGACTCGCGTGCGTAGATGTTCGACATGTGCACCTCGATCACCGGCGACGAGCAGGCCTCCACGGCGTCACGGAGTGCGTAAGACTGGTGCGCGAGGGCGCCGGGGTTGAGGACCACCGCGTCCACCCCTTCGCGGGGCGCCGAGAGCAGCCAGCCGATCAGATCGCCTTCGTGATCGGACTGCTTCCACGCCACCGTGTGGCCGAGCTCTCCGGCTCGTCGATCCACCTCCTCCATGATCTCGGCGAGCGTCTGCGATCCGTAGGTGTCGGGATCGCGCTGCCCGAGCGCTCCCATGCTGGGGCCGAACAGATAGAGCACGTTCATACGGGAGCTCCCATCTCGTGGAGGACGCGGCGAACCTCTTCCGGGGGCACGCGGTCGACGATCCGTGGGCGACCGGCGTCCTCGAGCAGGACGAAGCGGACGCCGTCATGGAACTTCTTGTCCATCTGGAACGCGTGGAGGATGTCTCCGGCCGGAGGCAGCGGACCGGTCGGGTCGAGACCGAGGGACGAGAGGAGCCGAACCGTCCGCGCCGTGAGCCCTTCCGGACCGAGCCCCCGCGCCTCGCTCAACCGCGCGGCGAACACCATCCCTGCTGCGATCGCTTCCCCGTGCGTCCGACCCGCGAACGCATCGAGTCGCTCCAACGCATGTCCGAGCGTGTGGCCGTAGTTGAGGATCAGGCGCCCACCCCTGTCGCGCTCGTCCTCGGCGATGGCGCCTGCCTTCGCGACAACGCATCGGGTGACGACTCGCTCGAGCGCGGTCGGATCCCGAGCCAGGATCGGCGAGGGATCCCGCTCCAGTTGCTCGAGCAGGTCGACGTCGATCGTCAGGGCGTATTTCGCAACCTCGCCCAGTCCGGCGCGGAACTCGCGATCCGGGAGGGACGCCAGCGCCGAGATCTCGCTGAGGACCACGCACGGTTGATGGAACGCCCCCACCAGGTTCTTGCCCTCCGGGAGGTTCACGGCGGTCTTCCCGCCGATCGACGCGTCCACCTGCGCCGTGAGCGTGGTCGGCACCTGCACGAATGGGGTGCCACGCATGTAGGTGGACGCGACGAACCCTGCCAGATCGCCGGTCGAGCCACCTCCCAGCGCGATGACCGGGTCGTCTCGATGCGCTTCCTGCGTCGCGAGCTGATGCAGGAGCGCGCGATAGACGTCGAGGGTCTTCGCTTCCTCACCGGCCGGGACGAGGAGCGGCACGGCGTGGAGCCGGGCTCGATCCAGCGCAGTCGCGAGGGTTGGGAACCAAGCGTCGTGCACGGTGCGATCGGTCACGACGAAGGCCTGGGTCGCGCCGGCGAACGCCGGCAGCAGTTCGTCGGTGCGGTCGAGCACGCCCGAACCCACGATTACCTCGTAGGTACGCCCGGGGACCCGGACGGTCACGCGCTCCAACGGAGCTCCTCCACGATCGCGTCGGCCACCTCTCCGGGTGAGCCGCTGCCGTCGACGACATGTGCCGCGAACTCTCGATAGAGCCCTCCGCGCTCGGCCAGCAACCGCTCCAGATCACCCTCCGCCCTGATCAGGGGACGCTCGGCGGCCGGGCGGACGCGTTCCTCCAGCAGATCGAGGGGGACGTCCAGGAACACGCAGGTACCGGTGTTCCGCAACGCGATCCGGTTCGCAGGCTCCAGGACCACGCCGCCGCCGCAGGCGACCACCGAGGGGTCATTGCGCGATACCTCGACGAGCGCCCTCGCCTCCAGGGCCCGGAAGGCAGCCTCCCCTTCGCTCGAGAAGATCTCCGCGACGGTCGAGCCGTGGCGTCGCTCGATCTCGCCATCGAGGTCGACGAACGGGACACCGAGACGACCCGCGACCTCGCGTCCGACCGTTGACTTGCCCGAACCGGGCATCCCAACCAGGTAGACGATCACGGGAGGGCCTCCAGGTACCGGTCGAGGTTCCCCCTCGTCTCCGGGAGCGAGTCCCCCCCGAACTTCTCGAGCGTCGCGTCGGCCAGCACGAACGCGACGACCGCCTCGCCGACGACGCCGCCGGCCGGGACCGCGCAGACGTCGGTCCGTTGCTTGATCGCGACCGCGGGTTCGCCCGTCGCGAGGTCCACGGTCCGGAGCGGGCGCGGAACGGTCGAGAACGGCTTCATCGCGGCTCGCATCCGGATCGGTTGGCCGGTCGACATGCCGCCCTCGATGCCGCCGGCTCGCGCGGTGACTCGCGCGAGCCGGCCGCCGCGCACGACGATCTCATCGTGGGCCTTCGACCCGGGACGCGCCGCGCTCGCGAACCCGTCGCCGACCTCGACGCCCTTCACGGACTGGATCGACAGCAGCGCCGCGGCGAGCCGCGCGTCCAGCTTGCGATCCCAATGCACGTACGAGCCGAGCCCGGGCGGGACGCCGTACGCGAGGACTTCGAAGACACCGCCGACCGTGTCCTTCGCCTTGCGCAGACGATCGATCTCCGCCTTCATGGCTTCGGAAGTGTCGGGGTCCGCGCAGCGAACGGCGGATGCATCGATGGAACCGCGGTCTTCCGGCACCGGCACCTTCCGCGAGCGGCTCCGCACCTTCCCGATCTGCACGACGTGCGAGAACACCTCGATCGCCAATCCCTGCAGGAACGCCTTGCAGAACGAGCCGGCCGCGACCCTCGCGGCCGTCTCGCGGGCGCTGGCGCGCTCCAGCACGTTGCGGACGTCGTCGAACGCGTACTTGATCGTGCCCACGAGGTCGGCGTGGCCCGGTCGCGGGCGCGTCAGGCGCTGCGACGGATCCGCCGGTCCTTCGACGGCCATGAGCTCCCGGTACTTCGCGTCCCACTCCACGTTCGGGATCGTGATGGCGATCGGGGACCCCAGGGTCAGACCGTGGCGGACGCCGGCCACGACCTCGAACGCGTCCGCCTCGAGGCGCTGACGTCCGCCGCGGCCGTAGCCATGGCGTCTGCGGGCGAGCTCCTCGGAGAGCGCTTCGGATGAGAAGGGGACCCCCGCGGGGAGCCCTTCGAGCACCGCCACGAGCTCCTTCCCGTGGGACTCCCCGGCGGTGAGCAGGCGCAACATGCGCTCGATGATAGTGAACACGCGGTTCGGAACCGCGGGCATACAAAGGGTGCGGGGGCGGCGCCCTTGCGGGGCCGCCCCCGCCGACCGGCGACCGCTCCCCCCGTGGGCGGGCCGCCGGGCTTCGCCCCGCGTCTACTTCGACGGGGTGATGCAGAGCGTGAACGACTGATCGCCGAACACGAACGTTCCACAGTTCCCGGAGACCGAGCGCAGCTCGAACCGGTTCCCCGGTCCGAACTGCTCACCGACGGCGACGTTGTAGACGACACCGTCGATCTCCACCTGCGCGCGATCGGTCCCGCTCACCCTGAAGGTGTCGAGCAGGACCACGGTATGACCGCCCAGGTTCTCGCTCGATCCGCCGCCCGGCTGCGTCGGCGGCGGCGAACTCGAGCTCGACGAGCCGGACCCCGAAGAGCTGCTCGAGCTCGAGGAGCCACCCGAGCTCGAGGAGCCCGTCCCCGAGGTGCCGGTCGCTACCAGGAACTGCGGAGGGGTCGAGAACGGGTCGCGTCCCGTGAACTGCGCGACAGGTGTCGGGGTGGTCGTGGGCGTGACGGTCGGGGTGGCGGTCGGAGTCGCCGATCGCGCGGTGGTCGGTGGAAGCGCGGTCTCCGTGCTGCCTCCTCCGCTGAGCACGTTGAACAGAACGAGTCCCACGATGAGGACTCCGGCGACGGCCCCGCCGATCCTCAGCGTCCGCTTATCGCGATCGGAGAGCGGCATGGCTACGCGGTCCCCCCCGACGCCGGACCGGGCTCGGAGCCCGGTCCGGCGCTGGTGTCGCTCGTGTAAGTCTGGATCGATGCGGTGAGCGTCAGCAGGGGCACACCTGTCTGGCTCGTCTCGCCGGGCGCGAGGCTCAGGTTGGTCACGATCGCCGCCCTGGGCAGGGTCTCGATCTGGTACATGAAGTCCGTCACGTCGAAGTACGTGCCTGTGGCGCTGACGCCGACGGTGATCTTCGAGAGACCAGAAGTCGTGTCGAGCACGGGGGTACCTGGTGACAGGGACAACACATCGATCCCTGCACTGATCGCGGCGTTCTGCAGCAACAAGATGAGTCCCGGCTCATCGGCGGTTGGCGGGATCCGCTTGTGGACCTCGGCGATCGTCTTGCGGGCCTGCGGGGCGGCAGCCTTCGCGTCCTCGAGCGCACTCTTGCGGGACTCGAGCGTTTGCTGATCACTCTGCGCCTGATCCAGCTCGTTCTGCGCTGTTGAGACCTGACTCATCTTCGGCAGGACGAGCAGCAGCACCATCAGGATGGCGACCCCAGCGACCGCCAGACCCGCATAGAGCGGCGCGCGGCGGTTATCCATCGGCCGTCACCTCGCCTCGTCCGCGCGGTGTCTCGACGTCTTGGGTCAGGTCGACACTCGTCGTGAAGGTGTAGGCGTTCGGGACCGTCGTATCCGCCGCGATGGACGGCATCCACGGATTCACCCACCCTTGCACCAACTCCAGCCGCGTCAGCCAGATGCTCAGCGAGTCGAACCCGATCGCCTCCCCGCCGGTGGTCATCGTGCCGATCAAGGGGGTGGTGGTCGCCGCTCCTCCCGTCGCCGGAGGAGGTCCGGTGATCGTCGCCGAGAAGGTGCTCAGGTATGCGTCACTCGGGATCACCCGCGACAGATCCATCAACATCCCGGAGAACGAGACCTCGCCCGCATAGGCGGCATCCAGCTGGCTCTGCGCCTGCTGCGCCTGCACCTGCAGATCGTCGTACTTCTGCAAGGAGTCGATCTGGCTCTGCAGCTGGGCGTTCGTCTTCTGCTTCGCCTCGATATCACCGTTGACGGATCCGAGGCGGCCAACCTGGAGGAGGAAGAAGATGATGATGAGCGCGAGGATGAGCGCGCCGGCCGCAAGGACGGTGAGCGTCAACCGCCGGTAACGCTGTCCCTGGAGGATGTCGGGAGGCAGGAGGTTGACCTGGCTCATCAGACCCTCCCCGGGATCGCGAGTCCGACCGACACGGCGAAGAACGGCTCCGCCGCAGCCATCGCTCCCTCGGATTCCTCGAGCTCGGACGGCACGTGCTGGAACACGCGTCCGGGATCGACCGGGACCGGAATGCGTTGGCGCATCAGGTCGATCAGTCCCTCGAGCTTCGAGCCCCCACCCGTCACCAGCACCCGCGCGATCCGAGCCTCGCGAGCCTGTGCCGTGTAGAACTCGAGCGACGAGCGGACCTCGTCGACGAACGCCGCGGCGCGCTGGAGCGCGACCTGCCGCACCTGCTGCGGTCGTGGCGCCGCCCCTGCCTCGGGAGCGGTCGCTCCCTCGGATCCGTCGGTCGCTTCGGGCTGGTCCTCGACCGATCCCTCGATCTCCTCGCCCCGCTTGAGCCGTTCCGCAACGGCGTCATCAACGCCCGCAGCCCGCGCGATCGCGGTGGTCACGTCTCGGCCGCCGCTCGGCAGGATACGGACGAACCTCGTGTCCCCCCGGTCGTGCACGACGATGTTCGTGACGTGGGCGCCGATGTCGATGATCGCTTCTTCGCCGCCCTCCTCGAGGTCCATCGACACATCGGGCGTCCCGACCGCGCGGACGAGGGCGAACGGGATCAGGTCGAGCCCCATGGGCTCGAGCCCGGCACCCGCCACCGCCTGGACGACCTGATCAACCATCGCGCGCTGCGCGGCGACCAGGAGCATCCGCAGCATCTTCCGGTCGTCCTGTTCGAACTCCCCGATCGGGTCGTAGTCCAGGACGGCCTCATCCACGGGCATCGGGATGAACTCCTGCACCTGGAGGCTGAGCGAAGCCTTCAGCTCCTTCTCCGGGAGGAACGGCAGAGCGATCTCACGGACGACCACACGCTGGTTCCCGACCCCGAGCCACACCTGGCCGCTGCTGAAGCCGCCCCGTTTCCAGAGCTCCCGGAGGGCATCCGACACGGCAAGGGGATCGCGGACCTCTCCGTTCTCGACCGCACCGGGCGGCAACGGGCCCTGCGCAGCACGGACCACCGTCGGCTGCGTCCCGGCCGAGAGCTCAGCCGCGCGGACGGCGGTAGACCCGATGTCGAGTCCGATCCGACCCTTGGCCACTCAAGCCCCTTCCACGTGGACGGAGCGCTCCGTCAGGAAGCGCTCGACGTCCCCCTCGCGGATCCGGTAGTTGTGCCCGACGCGTACCGCGGCGAGCTCTCCGGCCTTGATCAGCCGGTAGACGGTCATGTTCGAAACGCGCATCGCGGCGGCAACCTCGCCCACGGTGAGGAGCGACCCTCCGCCGGGAACGAAGGCCTTGGAGTCGCCGATCGCCATCCGCCCTTTCTCCGATCCGAGCCCGTTCTCGCCTGAACCTTCCGAGGCTAGATGTGGCACCTGTGTCACAGGTGCCACATCTGCCACATAGTGTTCATCGAAGCTCAGGTAGCCCCGAAAGCAGGCTCACGAAACACCAGGGGTCAGGGCAAGTCAAACATCCCGAAGAGATGATTTCCGCAGGTCGAACGCCTGTTCGGGGTCGCTGGACGCATTCAGACGCGGACGAACGTCCGGAGGTACCAGTCGGCGATCTGGGACCCCCAGAACGCGGCGACGATCGCCCCCGCGGCCAGGTACGGCCCGAACGGGATCGCCGCCTTCCGGCCTCGGCCGATCAGCAGGGCGACGATGGCGCCCACGCCCCCGAGAGCGATCGCTGCGCCGGCGGCGACTCCGACGTACCGCAAGCCGAGGGAACCGAGCACCAGACCGATCAGCGACGCCAGCTTCACGTCGCCCATCCCCATCCCCCGTGACACGAGCGCGACGACGAAGAGGGCGCCCCCGAACAAGGCGAACCCGGCGACCATGCGGACGAGATCCACCGGCGCTCCGGCCAGCCGCGCGACGACGAGGTAGACGGGGAACGCGACGAGCGAGGGATACATCACCCGGTTCGGGATGATCCGGTGTTCGATGTCGATCAGGGCGATCGCCGGCATCAACATCAGGAGGGCCGCGATCGCGACGGCGACCCAGACGCTCTCGTAGACGAGGAAGGCTCCCGAGACGAGCAACGCGGTGGAGAGCTCGAGCAGCGGGTACCGCGCGGAGATCCGCGAGCCACAGTTCCGGCAGCGCCCTCGGAGCAGAGCCCATCCGAGGATCGGGACGTTATCCCGGTTGGCGATCTCGACGCCGCAGGTGGGACATCGGGACCGCGGCTGGACGACCGACTCGCCGGCGGGGACGCGGGCCGTGACGACCGTCATGAAGCTCCCCAGGGCGAGACCGAGCGAGAACGTCACGATCGCGAGGAGCCAGTCCACGTGCGAACCCTATCGTCGAGGATGCCGGACGCTAGACGTTGAGCTCCTGCCAGAGGGTCCGTTCGTACGTCGTTCCGAACCCGAGCACGCGCTCGACCCGCGAGTTGTAGAGGATGTCGTAGCCGTTCTTGAGGTCCATGCTTCCTGCGTACAGCGCCCCCTCACCCGGAGGTTGGCTCGCCGGGTGGTTCTTGAAGGCCATCTTGCCGGTCGTGTAGAGCAAACCCACCACGCCGTCGTCGGGGTTGGACACCGTCCCGGCGTCGAACTCCACCGAGTTCTGGCCGTAGATACTGCAGTCGCCGCCGTTCGTCGTGCACGAGGTCCCCGACCCGGGCTGATACGTCGACACGACCGTCATGTCGGCGGCCACCGATGACGACGTCGTGCTGACCGTGCTGGTGTTCCCGAAGTCGATCGGCGCGTTCGTCACCACCGTGAGGTCCCCGCCAAGCGTGATCCCGTCCAGACAGATCTGCGTCGTGGAGGCGGTCGTACACGTTGAGTTCGACATCGGCTGCGGAGTGCTCTCCCACACCGCGAACGTCCCCGTCAGCGAGGTCTTGTGCGCCGCGACGTACGCGTTGAAGTCCCCAACCGCTGTGCTCGACTGGTTCGAGCCGCACGTCCCCGCCGAGGGATAGCATTGGAGGTGGAGCGGGTCGGTCACGGCGGTTGGGTAGTTGTTCGGATCGAAGACGAACGTCGGGAACGTCACGGGGGCGGGGGCGGCGGTCGTCACGCCCTGGGTGTTGGACGTCGCTCCGCTCACTCCAGAGATCTTGCCGCAGGCCTTCGCTGCGCCGTCCACCGTGAGATTCGTGAGCGCGTAGCTGCTCGACGTGGCACTGCACGTCGTGGTCGAGGGTGCACCTGCGATCGCGTCACCCTCGATCAACACGTTCGAGGAGCCCGCGATCCCGGTCGATCCCCCCGTCCAGACGCGACCGGTCTTTCCCGAGCAGCCGTAGCTGGCGTTCGACGTCAGGATCTGGCCATTGTTCGCGACGGACACGCCACCTGACGAGGAGGTGATGCTGCCACAGATCGTGGCGTTCTGCCCGACCGACACGTTCCCGTCCGAGTAGATGTCGCCCGTGATCGTGGCGCTATTCTTGATGTCGAGCGCGGTCTGGGAAAAGATCGCGTACCTGAACGTGGGGACCGGCTCGTACGTCGCCTGGATCTCGCGCGTGAACCTGGCCGCCGTCTTCGTCGGGTAGTAGCCGAGCGACGTGACCACGATCGTGCCCCCACTCTGCGTCCAGCCGACCTGGTACTCCCCGCCGCCACCGGTGCATACCGTCGACGTCGAGATGCTGCACGGGTTCGCTGCCGAGCGGCTCTCTCCGAGCCGCGTCACGGAATCGTCGAGGCCGGCTTCGGCGACCGTCAGAGCCTTGCTCCATTCCAGGGACCGGCTCGACTGACGGAGGGATGCGTTCCCCGCGTCCAGGGCCACCGCCAGGAGCACCATCATGATGGAGAGCAAGAGGATCGCGATCACGAGCGAGTACCCCTCTTCCTCGCGATGGAGGCGTCGGATCAAGGTGGCCATCATCGTCGTCTCTCTCCTAGGAATCGTCTTGGGCGTTCCGAAGCTGGACGTCGGTACTGATGACGACGGTCGTCGTCGTGGTCTGGAGCGACAGACGGATGGTCACCTGATCGACCACGATCCCGTGCGTCGTATACGTGAACACGTCGTTGTCCGACAGCGACGACACGATCGGGACCGGGTTGGCTCCTCCGAGCCGCGACTCTTCGAGGGTGTACGGGGCGGAACTGCCTGTGACCTGCCATACGATCGTCGCGGGGTCGCCGTCGATGTATCCCGAGAACGAGATGGTCGATGCGTCGCTCACGGTCTGATCGATCGATTCGCCTTGACGGAGCTCCTTCGAGAGCCGGTCGAGCGCCGTCCTGCCATCGGTCAACACGTCGCGTCGATTCGTGATCGTGGCAGTGGTGGTGAATGTGCGCATGGCTACCGCCATCACTGCGGTCGCTACAACCCCCATCACCAGCATCGTGACCAGCAGCTCCACGAGGGTGAACCCCGACTGGCCGTCACCCGGTGATGTGGTTGCTCTGCGCGCTCTGGTTACCAGCGAGGTCATAGGCGATCACGTAGTACTCGTAGGAGTCGGTCTTCTTGTGGGTGTCGCTGCATGAAATGCTCGACGTGTCACACACGAGGCTGAACGCACCGCTGGAGGTGATGATGCGGCGGTAGAGCCGATAACCGCCCAGGTCGGTCACCCCGGTGGGGGCGGTCCACGAGAGGGTCAGGTTCTTGTTGGAGCCCGAGGTGGACGACGCGGAAACGTACAGGCTGGTCGGAGAACCAGGAGCCGTCGTGTCGAGGATGACCGTGTCGGTCATCTGCGCGCTGTAGAGCGTTCCCGTCGAGTCGTAGAAGCGGGCATAGACCGTCTTGGTGCCATCACCGGTCGTGAGGGTCCAGCTCGCGGTTGTGCCGAACGCTACGAGCGCTCCCCACGTCGATCCGTCGTTCGAGAATCGCATCTGGGAGGGTGCAGGCCCCGACGCCTTGGCGATGTTGAGGGTCACGATCGTCGTGTTGGTGTAGGTCGCGTCGTCCGCGATCGTGATCGTCCCGGCGTTCGGTCCGCCGTTCCCCGCAACCGGGTCCCCGCCGGTCGTGACGGTGCAGTTGAGTGCGGTGTTCGTCGCGCTACCGCCGCCGTTGTCCACGACCGTGTTCACGACCGTGTAGGTCGTGCTGAACGCGGGGAACGTGTAGGTAGCCGTTGTCCCGGTGGCGGTACCCAACACGGTCCCCGTCGAATCCTTGAAGGTCCAACTGATGCTCGCGATCGAGCCGTCAGGATCCGACGCTGCCGAGGTGAAGTTCGCCGTCTTGCCGGACACGGTTGCGTTCGGGCAGCTGACCGCCGGCGGCACGTTCAGGGTGGGCGCCCGGTAGACGATCTTCCCATCTGTGAAGAGAGACGACTGGCTCTGGCTGACCGGCGTGCGCCCGAACTGGTCGGTCCACGTGACGACGACTGTGACACGCTTCTGATCGTGCCCGTTCGCGTCGCTTATCCCGTCGCCGTTCCCGTCGGCCGCATCCGCCGCTCCCGTGCCATCGGTCGCCGAGTCGACCCATGTGACATAGCGATAGACGGTGTATGTCGTGCTCCCAACCACGAAGGGGTTCTGGTAGTGCTGCAGCGCCGGGGACGCGCCCGCGACCCGTACGAGAGGTTCGGCCGGAAGCGGGCCGGTCCCATCGGGATCGTAGGTCTGGGCAGCCGTGTTCACCCAGTAGTCGGGGTCGGCCGAGTCGGTCGAGTGCGTGAGCCCGGGATCAGGGTCCGACAAGACCAGGTTGTCGTAGTTCAGCGCCCGGGCCTCCTCCATCTGTTGATCGAGAGCGGCACGAGCGGCGAGGCGCTGCCGAGAGAGGCCGGTCGTGCTCAACCCGATCGTCATCGCCTGGGCCGCGCCGAAGATCCCGATCGCCAAAACCGTGATCGCCGCCATCGCCTCGACGAGAGAGAACCCTTCCTGCTCATGGAGACGACGGAGCCTGATCCGGAGACGGCGCGTGCGCTTGGGAGATTGACCGATCATCCCCCTTATGGTCGGCTGCCCAAGGACCATGCTTGAGCTTCTGCGTCGGCCGTCTGGGGGAAACGGGAAGGGGCGGCCCGAGGGCCGCCCCTTCTGAGACTCGAGACGAAGCTCGAGCCTTGCGGATCCTTTGCGACTACCAGGACGTGCCGACGACTGCATTGCTGAGCGCGCCGTGGCAGTTCGCGCCTGCGGTCGTGGCAGCCGAGCCGTAGAACGTGCCCGTCAGCCCGTTGTCGCGCAGGTAGAAGCAGGTACCAGACTTCGACCACGAGGCCAGGTCGATCTGATCACCAGCGTTCGTCACAGGAGCGCCGGCGGCAGGCACATTCACACTGACCTGACTCGGGCCCGTCGAACCTGCGGCGTCGGTCGTGAACGTCAGCGACGTCTCGATCGTCTGCAGCTTCGCGTTGTCGCAGCCGGTGTACGTGTTCTGGTCCGTGAAGCATGTCTTCGCCGCAGCGAGCCCGTTGCGCACACCCGACTGGGCGGCCTTGTCGTTCGCCCGGTTCCGGGCGCCGAGGAACGTCGGCAGAGCGATGGCGATCAGGATGCCGATGATCAGAACGACCACCATCAGCTCGATGAGGGTGAAGCCCTCGTCCTCACGGACGCGCTTCATGAGTCCCTTGAGCATCTGCCTTCGCCTCCTTTCCTTGGGACAGAGCGCACCCCAACGGTGCGCATTCTCAGGGGGTTTCGGCTCGATCCGCCGCGACCTGAAGCTCGTTGCGTCGGAAATTCAGGGGAACGATCCGGCTCATCCGATCCGACGAGCCCACCATAGGGTCAGCAGGGCGCCTGCGGTGCAGAAGACTCCGCCGGCGAGGACCAGGTAGGGACCCGAGCCCAGGTCGCGGAACGCCCCGAGCTGCGCCCACATCGCCCTCGGGATACCGAGCGCTTGAAGGACCGCTCGGCGATCCTTCCCGCGCACGATGAAGTCCGCGGCGATCCAGATAGCCACGACTCCAGAGGTGACGCCAAGAGCGGCGATCATCTGGCGGTGACGACGCGATCGTACCAGCCTGCCCAAGACCACTCCGATCAAGATGAGCAGAGCGCAGACGAAGGCCACGCGCCCATCCCCACCCCCTAGATCGGTGCCGCGGAGCGAGGTATGGGCCGATTCGTTCGGGATCCCCACAGTGATCCAGACCGAAAGGCCCCCTACCCCGATCAGCAACGCACCGGCGACGGTGAGCAGGAACCCGCAGAACCGGAGGCCTGAAGGACGCGAGAGGTCGAGACGAGGCTCGGACTCAACCACGGGGGCGAGTCTGCCATCGGCGAGACGACCGACCAAGGACCTCACTGGATCAGCTTGATGATGTTGAACATCGGCATGTAGAGCGCGATGACCGCCGCGCCCACCGCGCCGCCGATGACGGCGATGAGGAGGGGCTCGATCAACGACGTCAGGGCGTCGACGGACGCCTCGACCTCTTGGTTGTAGAAGGTCGCAACTTTCTCGAGCATGACGTCGACCTGCCCCGTCTCCTCGCCGACCGCGATCATCTGCACGACCATCGGAGGGAAGACCTTATGCTTGGCCAAGGGCTTCGCCATCGACTCACCCTCGCGAACGCTGCCTTGCACGTCCTGAACGGCCTTGGCGATTGTCCGGTTGTTCACGGTCTCGCTCACGATGTCGAGCGCCTGAAGGATCGGCACACCCGAACGGAGCAGCATCGAAAGTGTGCCGGCGAACCGGGCAAGCGCCGTCTTGTGGAAGAGCGTGCCGAAGACGGGCACGCGGAGCTTGAACGCATCGACAGCCTCACGGCCGTTAGGTGTCGCCTTCCACCGCCGGAAGAAGAACCGTCCGGCGAAGACGGCCGCGATCACGATGTACCAGTACTTCTTGAAGATCTCCGACAGGGCAAGGAGCACTCGGGTCGGCATCGGGAGGCTCCCGCCGAGCTGGGCGTAGATGCTCTTGAACTGAGGTACCACGAACAGCAGCATGCCCGACATGATCAACGACACGAGCGCCACGACCGCGATGGGGTAGGTCATGGCCGACTTGATCTTGCCGCGAAGCTTCACCTCGTTCTCGATCATGTCCGCGAGTCGGAGCAAGACGCTGTCGAGTGAGCCACCCGTCTCGCCGGACTTGACCATCGACACGAACAGGTTGCTGAAGACCTTCGGATGCTTCTGGATGGCCGCCGACAGGGATGAACCTTGCTCGATGTCCAGCCGGCACTCGTTCAAGACCCGGGCCAGCTCGCCGTTGCTGGTTTGATCGGCCAAGATGGACAAGGCGCGCAGGATCGGCAGCCCCGAGTTGATCATGGTCGCGAACTGCCGCGAGAACACCGACAGCTCCTTGAGCTTGACCTTCTTCTTCGTCAGCTCGATGTTGAACCCGCGGCTCTGCTTGCCGACCTCGAGCGGCGTGAGGCCCTGTTCGCGCAGCCGCTGCAGGACCAGGGCCTCGTTGTCGGCGACGAGTGTCCCGCTGATGAGGTTCCCGCCGCGGTCGCGGACCTTATACGCATAGGTGTCGGGCATCGCCTACCTCACATCCCGCCCAAGCCGTCCGACGTTCCGAACGATCCGGTCGCCCATGAACTGGCGTCGTCGCCGCCGAGGGTTGAGCCACCGGCGGAGTACGCGGACAGCCCGCCCGAGGATCCGACCAAGCGCTGCAGCTCCTCGGGGTCATGGCATCGCTCGAACGCC
>Ga0307286_10000095_pt1 | contig 21522 bp, 22 predicted proteins | sample ER_DNA_140_FD_194478 | JGI IMG/M metagenome (GOLD analysis project Ga0307286, IMG submission 194478) | Bulk soil microbial communities from the East River watershed near Crested Butte, Colorado, United States - ER_DNA_140 | ecosystem: Environmental > Terrestrial > Soil > Floodplain | place... | reverse complement strand
CGGCCGTCGCGTTGACCGCCGCGTCCATCGCAGCCGCACCATCCTCGACTCCCGCACTGGCGATGGTCTTGATCATTTCGCCGGTTGCCGGGTCGTACACCTTCAGCGTCGCACCGGAGATGGCCGGAGCCCATTCACCGCCGATGAAGAGCCCGTCCGGGACCGAGTCCAGCAATGTCGTTTCAGCTGTGTCCACCATCGACTACCTCCCTGGCTCACCTGACACCGTCGTCCATTCGAGCCTAACGCTGGGATCACGCTGGCCGGTCTGGGGAGGGAACTAGTGCGGCACTAAGGTCTCGATATGCCATCCGCCTGGAAAGCCGACCGGATCGGCTCAGCGACTACCACAATCTTCGCCGAGATGTCAGCCCTCGCCCTGGCAACGCAATCGGTCAATCTGGGGCAAGGCTTTCCGGACACCGACGGCCCCGCCTTCATGCTCGAGGAGGCGCGCGCGGCGATTGCCGGCGGCATGAACCAATACCCGCCCGGTCGCGGCATCCTGCCCCTGCGCCAAGCCATCGCCGCACACAGCAGCCGGAAATACGGGCTCAGCTATGACCCCGAGACAGAGGTCTTGGTTACCACCGGCGCCACCGAGGCACTTGCCTCCTCGATCATGGCTTTCGTCAACCCCGGCGACGAAGTGATCGCGCTCGAGCCGTTCTATGACTCCTACGCAGCCTCGATCGAGCTCGCGGGCGGGCGACGGGTCGGCGTGGCACTGTTCGGCCCGGACTTCAAGCTCGATCACGCGGAGCTAGCGGCTGCGTTCACGTCCAACACCAAGGCACTGTTGATCAATACGCCGCACAACCCCACCGGGGCCGTACTGGATCGTGCCGATCTCAGCATGATCGCGCAACTAGCCGTGCAACACGACGTCGTCGTCATCTGCGACGAGGTGTATGAGCACCTGACCTTCGACGGCGCTGAACACCTGCCATTGGCAACTTTCCCGGGGATGCGAGAGCGTACGGTGCGAATCTCCTCAGCCGGCAAGACCTTTTCGGCTACTGGATGGAAGATCGGCTGGGCGCTCGCCACCCCAGAGTTGATCAATGAGGTCACTGCTGTGAAACAGTTCCTGAGCTACGTCTCTGGCGGCCCGTTCCAGCCGGCGGTTGCCCGTGCTCTCAACGACGGCGACGAGTGGGTGGAGAAGGCTCGGCTAGATCTACAGGACAGGCGCGACCAGCTCGCCGCCGGTCTGCGTTCGGTTGGGCTGAAGCCGCTGGTACCGCGTGGCACGTATTTCATGAGCACCGATGTGCAGCCGCTGGGTTATAGCGATGGTGTGGAGTTCTGCCGAGAACTGCCAGGCCGCTGCGGTGTCGTGGCGATTCCGCATCAGGTGTTCTATGACCGGGCCGAGGCGGGCAAGCCGTACGTGCGGTGGGCTTTTTGCAAGCAGGAGCAGGTGTTGGATGAAGCGATCAGACGACTGGGAGCGTTGCACTCCTAGGATTGGGGCGGGTCATGCGCGAGTAAGCGGCATATGTCGCCACGTTGTTCTGATCCGCTTAATCCGCGAGGTCAGGCCAGGTGCTTTAGCCGGCTGCTGGGATCGGGAGACTCTTCAGCATCCTCCATGCTGAACGGCTTCGAATCAGAAAGTAGCTGATTCAAACGCGCGCCCCGCAGCACCCGGTATGGAAACGGTGACTGTCCAGCTCGCTCCGCAATCGCGGAGTACGGCAATGCGGTGCCGCCACCGGCGATGATCACATTGCCAAACCGGCGGCCCCTGAGGGTTGATGACTCGGCGCACAGCAACACATGGGGAAAGACCTGTCGGACGCCGGCCAGTACCCGACGAGCGTAACCGAGTGGGCCGCGATCAGTCAGATTGAGGATGATGACTCCATGATCGGAAAGGGACCGCCGAGCATCCTCAAGAAATTCGTTTGTCGTCAGCTCAGCCGGCACCCGCGCGCCAACGAAGGCATCGATGATCACGAGGTCTGCGTACCCGTCGCGCAACTCGGCGATGCCGCGGCAGCCGTCGGTGCCGCGCACCTTGATGCCGCTACGAACGGGTAGCGGCAGGTGTCTACGGACAAAAGCGGTGAGCTCGACGTCTGGCTCGAGCACGATCTGGGCTGAGCTCGGTCGGGTGGCTGCTATGTAGCGCGGCAGTGTCATTGCGGCACCACCGATGTGCACCACACGTAACCGCTGCCCCGGCTCGGTCACGCTGTCCAGCACGTCCGCCAGCCGCTGCACATAGTCGAATTCCAGCCGTAGCGGATCATCAAGATCGACGTAAGACTGATCGGTCCGCCCGATGCGAAGTGTGAATGCTCGCGGGTATGCGAGATCTGGCACCAAAAAGGCACCATCACGCCCAGGACGCAGCGCCAGGCTGGCCGAGCTCAACGCTGCTCCTCTAGGCCTGGCGGACATTGTGAGCGGCGTAAGCGGTTGTGGCGTGGTGTAGAAACGACCTGGAAGGGAGACTCGCCATGCAACTGCGATGGATCGACTCCAACAGTGTGAGCAACCATGATGTGGCCGATCTGCCGGCCCTGCGAGAAAAGACCGACGGCTTCCTCTGGCTCGATATTCCCGAGTGGAGCGACGAGGCAGAGATGCTTCTTAAACGCGACTTCGGCTTCCATCCGATGGCGATCACCGAGAGCCGAAACCGCAACCACATTCCACGCGTTCATGTCTATCCGCACCACGTGTTCATCGTCGTGCACGCGCCTGAGATCGGCGCGAACGGTCATGTGCACTATCTCGAGCTCGATCAATTCGTTGGCGAAAACTTCTTGGTGACCATACACGGCCCGTTGAGCCCCAAGGTCCCTCTCGAGGCAGCCCTACGCGAGACCGAGGCCGTGGCAGCGCGGATGGATAGCAACCGGCTACATCCGACCTCGCCCTTCGGGCTCACTTACGCCATCGTGTCCTCCATCGCTCGCCGGGAGGCTGAAATGGTCGCCGACATCGCCCGCGATGTCGGGCTGATGGAGCAGCGAGTGATGGCTGAGGCCAATGAGGATCCGCAGAAGTTTCTCAGCGAGCTCTTCGCGGCTCGACATGAGCTGCTGACCATCAAGACCATGGCGGCTCAGGGTAGTGAGATCTATCGGCGAGCGATCAAGCTGACAACCTTCGCGCCTACGGAGGGCATGGCCTTGATGAAGGACCTGCTCGATCAGTACGAGACCGTCTCACACATCAGCGATTCGCAACTCGTGTTCTTGATGGGTGTCACCGAGTTCTACCGGGCGCGTACTGACACGAAGATGACCATCGCCGCCGAGCGTCTCGCCGTCATCGCGGCTGTCACGCTGCCGATAACGTCGCTCTCTTCGGTCCTTGGCATGAACGTCATCGTCAACGACTCGACGCACTGGGTAGCGCTGTCCATCTTGTTGTTGATCATGCTGGTGATGTCGGGAGTCTTGCTGCGCTGGGCACACAAGCAGGGCTGGTGGGGGTAACAATGCCGACTTGTCAGAATCTCAGCACCATATATGGTGCTGAGATTCTGACAAGTCGTTAGGCGCTCGCGATGGCGGGCTGGGACTCCAAGATGATCAAGCCATCGCTGCTCTCGTCGGCATCGAAGGTGACAGTGTCGCCCTCGCGTACCTGGCCGGACAGCACCCGTTGGGCCAGTTGATCTTCGATGGTGGTCTGGATCAGCCGGCGTAGCGGACGGGCACCGAAGACCGGATCGAAGCCGGTGAGGGCCAGCCACTCCTTGGCTGCCGGCGTGGCCTCCACCGTGATCCGCCTATCGGCGAGGCGCTTGTTGAGCCGGGCCAAGTTGATCTCGACGATCTTGGCGAGCTCCTCCGTGCCGAGCGCGTCGAAGAGCACGACCTCGTCGAGCCGGTTCAAGAATTCTGGCTTGAACGCCCCGCGTACCACACCCATCACCGCGTTCCGCTTGGTCTCCGCATCCAGCGTCTGATCAGCCAAGAACTGCGAGCCCAAGTTGGAGGTCAAGATCAAAATCGCGTTGCGGAAGTCGACCGTACGCCCCTGACCGTCAGTCAATCGGCCGTCATCGAGCACCTGGAGCAAGATGTCGAAGACCTCGCTGTGCGCCTTCTCCACTTCGTCCAAGAGCACCACGGCGTACGGGCGGCGCCGTACGGCCTCGGTGAGCTGACCGCCCTCCTCGTAGCCGATGTAGCCGGGAGGTGCGCCGACCAGCCGCGCCACCGAGTGCTTCTCGGAGTATTCGCTCATGTCGATCCTGATCATGGCCCGCTCGTCGTCGAAGAGGAAGTCGGCAAGCGACTTGGCCAGCTCGGTCTTGCCGACGCCGGTCGGGCCGAGGAAGAGGAAGGATCCGGTGGGACGGTTGGGATCGGAGATGCCGGCCCGGGAACGGCGTACGGCATCCGCCACGGCGCGTACTGCCTTCTGCTGGCCGACCAGCCGCTGCCCGATGCGCGACTCCATGGACAACAGCTTCTCGGTCTCACCCTGCAGCAGCCGGCCGACCGGTATGCCGGTCCAGTTGGCCACCACCTCGGCGACGTCGTTCGGGCCAACCTCCTCCGAGACCATCGAGGGCAGCTGCCCATCGTCCTTGGCGGCCTCTTCCAGCTCCTTCTCCAGGGCGGGAATCTCGCCGTAGTTGATCTCACTGGCCTTGACCAGGTCGCCTTCCCGAAGCGCGCGGTCTGAAACCACGCGCAACTCGTCGATCTGCTTCTTCAGCTCGCCGACCCGGTTCAGACCCTGCTTCTCAGCCTCCCAGCGGCCCTCGAGGGATCTGAGTTCCTCCTCGACATTGGCCAGTTCCTCGGTCAACCGATGCAGCCGCTCGACGCTGCCAGTGTCTGACTCCTTCTCCAACGCCAGTTTCTGCATCTTCATCCGCTCAACGGTCCGGCGCAGCGCGTCGATCTCCACCGGCGAGGAGTCGATCTCCATGCGCAGCCGGGAGGCTGCCTCATCGACGAGGTCAATCGCCTTATCGGGCAGCCGCCGAGAGGTGATGTAGCGGTTCGACAACGTTGCCGCCGCGACCAGCGCCGCATCGGTGATCGCTACCTTGTGATGCGCCTCGTACCGTTCGCGCAGACCGCGCAAGATCGCGATGGTGTCCTCGACACTCGGTTCGTCAACGAAGACCTGCTGGAAGCGACGCTCAAAGGCTGGGTCCTTCTCGATGCGCTCGCGATACTCGTCCAACGTGGTGGCGCCGATCATGCGCAGCTCGCCACGCGCGAGCATCGGCTTGAGCATGTTGCCCGCGTCCATCGAAGAGTCGCTGGTAGCGCCAGCGCCGACGACGGTGTGCAGCTCGTCGATGAAGGTGATGATCTGTCCGGCGGCGTCCTTGATCTCGGTCAATACAGCCTTGAGGCGCTCCTCGAACTCACCGCGAAACTTCGACCCGGCCACCATTGATGGCAAGTCGAGCGCAACCAGGCGGCGGTTCTTCAGTGAATCCGGCACATCGCCGGCCACCAGCCGTTGCGCCAAACCTTCGACAACGGCGGTCTTGCCGACGCCGGGCTCTCCGATCAGCACGGGGTTGTTCTTGGTCCGCCGTGCCAGGACTTGGACGACACGCCGAATTTCGCTGTCCCGCCCGATGACCGGGTCGAGCTTTCCGTCCCGGGCCATCGCCGTAAGGTCGACACCGTATTGATCAAGGGCGGATGAGGTGCCCTCCGCCTCCGGGCTGGTCACCCGCTTGCTGCCGCGAGCATCGTTGAAGGCGCGAGTCAACACATTGGGCCTGACGTTGAGTGCTGCCAGCACCTTCTTGGCGTCGGAATCAATGGTTGCCAGTGAGATCAACAGATGCTCGGTCGCCACGTACGCGTCACCGAGCTGCTCCGCGCGGACTTCTGCGTCCGCGAGCACCCGGGCGAACGAGCCGGAGAGACTCGGCTGGCTGACCGAAGAACCCTTAGCAGACGGCAGCTTGGAGATCGCACCCTGGGCGGCCGCCGCAACGACGGCCGGATCAGCGCCCGCTGCGGCAAGCAATGGCGCCGCGGTATTGCCGGGCACTAGCAGCAGCGCGTGCAGCAGGTGGGACGGTTCGGCGTACGGGTTGCCCTCGGTCAGGGCGGTGCGTAGCGCCGCTGAGACTGCGTCTCGACTCTTGGTGGTGAGCTTGTTGGTGTCCATATCTCCTCTGAGATCAAACTTGAGTACGCCTCACTCAACTATGCGCCAGCAGATTCAGGTTCTCAAAGACCAAAGTTGAGTGCCATAGACTCAACCTTGCTCGGATTCCGGCTATTCCGACTTTGTGAGCCAAAAGCCTGTGCGGGTCCGGTCGGAGGCTCCAGACCATGACACATTGAACTTCACGAGCGTGGACATCTCTTGCGGGGGGACATCGTTGACCACTGAAAGCGGCGGCCGCACCTTGTGTCGAGTGACTGGCGCCCTGTTCCTGATTGGCGCCCTCTCCTTCGCTGCCGCAGCAACGCTGCTGTCCGCCACATTTGACTGGCCGGACATACTTCGACAACCAGCAGACGTTGTGCTCACCGAGTTCGCGGCTGGCGGCCCGAGTCTGGTGTGGACCTGGTTCGCCACGGCGTGGACGTACGGCATCCTGGTTGTGCCAATACTGCTGCTGCCCGCCGCGCTTGGACGGCGTGACGACGCGGCTCTTTGGGTAGCGAGTTTTGCAGGCGCGATCTCAGCCGTGCTCGCGCTGATCGGCTTTCTACGGTGGGTTTTTGTCGTGCCACCGCTCGCGCGTCTTTACCTAGAAGGCGACGCCGCAAACCGGAGCGCCGTGGCGGCGGCATGGCTTGCGCAGCATCAATTTGGCGGGGCTCTACTGGGTGAGCACCTGGGACAGTTGTTGGGGATTGGCTGGTCCGTGACGTTGAGCATCATCGTGCTGCGTACTCGGGTGTTACCTCGCTGGCTTGGAGCGGTGGGCCTCCTGGTCAGTGCGCTCTACCTCTTCAATCAGGGAGACATCTTGGCAACCGCGCTGCCGAATTTTCCCGTGTTTGATCTGGCAGGCCTGATTGGCAGCACTGGCTGGGGACTTTGGGTCGCTGCGTTAGGCGTCACACTCATACTCCGCCCGAGGGCGAAGACTGCCTGATCCTGCTCGAGCGCTCTTGCGGAGCGCTGTTGCGTTGCTGGTCGGTGAGCAGGTCTGATCCGGTGTGGAGAGTGCGCCGAGTCGCATAGAGCGGGTCCTTTGCGGCCGCGGTGCCCACAGGTGGCCTGCTGGGACGCGGCGGCGACACTGGTCCAGACCATCGCCCGGCCAGGCGCACAACGTGGAACGGGTCCATGACCGCGACCGCGTCGGGCAGTTCCTCGCTGGTGGCGGTCTTGAAACCGATGAACCCGTCTAGGTGTCGTCACGCCTACCGAGTCGATTGGTTTCGTGGGCGTCAGCGCCAGAATTCGCTGAGCTGCTCGGCAAGGACTCCGCCTTGGTGGAAACCGGCTCGAGCGGCGGGCGGACGCGTCGACAGATCCATCAGATTGCTGCCGAATGCGTTGCGTGAGTTGCTATCCGGCAGGATCGTTTCGACTCTGCTGCCGCGGGCGCGTAGTTCGTCGACCTGCGCTGCAAGATGCATGCCCCACTCCAACGGCGTTCGTGTGTGCGAATGGCCACCCGTCCTCCTCAGACTCCGAGGAACAACGCGGGGGCTGGTGCCCACATAATCCCGTGCCGTCAGCTGATCGGAGCGCCGCGATATCGAGCCGCGCCGCCAACCTCAACTCACAGGTTCGCTGTTTCGGCCGACCATGCCCGCCGCGTCCAGCGCTGCTACTACCAGCGTCGGTGATGGATTTGTATGGGCCGAGGCTTACTTCTGTGCTGCCCAGACACCCAACTCGTTGCCACTCGGATCGCTGAACTCAAACCGGCGACCGCCGGGAAACTCGTACGGTCCGTTCACAATGCTTCCGCCGGACTCGACGACGGCTTTGACGCTGGCGTCTAGATCATCTGAGAAGAGCAGTACGAGCAGGCCGCCGGGGCGTACCGAGTCCGTCTTGGCGAGCCCGCCGACCTCGGCAGCTCTGGCGGGATCCTGGATTCCGGCATAGTCCGGTCCGTAGTCGGTGAAGGTCCAGCCGAAAGCTGAACCGTAGAACTCCTTGGCCGTTGCAACGTCGACAACCGGAATCTCGATGTAGTCGAGTGTGTGATGGCGATGTGGTGGCTCGGTCATGAAATGTCCCTTTCTGAGCTCTTTGGCGCGGTCTGACCGTAGCGTCCACCGCCGACAGTTTCCGCCCGCGGGCATGAGCAGACTTGGGGTGACGCATCGGTTGTCAGACCGCCCGGGCAGACTGAGCCCATGTCAGGATTCGCTTCCTTCGCCATGATCAACCTCGACAGTGAAGACCCGGCGGGGCTCGCCTCGTTCTATTCCGCCGTGCTCGGCTGGAATGTGCTGCACAGTGAGGGCGACTACGCCATGATCGGCGACGGCTCGATCAACATCGGATTCGGGAAGGTGCCCGGCTACACCGCGCCGGGCTGGCCCGAGGAGTCTGGACCGAAGCGCTACCACCTCGATCTGTATGTCGACGATCTCGACAAAGCAGAGCAACAAGCGCTCGACCTCGGTGCCAGCAAGCCGGCCGAGCAGCCGAGCCCCGATCGGTGGCGGGTACTGCTGGATCCGGGCGGTCATCCCTTCGACATCTGTCTGAAGAGCTAACGAGTCCTCACCGTGCCGGTAGCAAACCGGCCCTTGATTTACGGCCAATTTCATGTTAATTAAATTAACATGAATAGCGAAGGGCGCCGGTCATACCGAATGAGTGCCCGCGCCGATGCCGCGGAGGCGACCGGGGAACGGATCCTGGACTCCGCTGTGGAGCTGTTCTGGGAGCGACCGACCGATCAGATCCCGCTCGACGAGGTCGCCAGCAGGGCCGGCGTTTCTGTGCAAACCGTGATCCGGCGCTTCGGCAGTAAAGACGGCCTGCTGGCTGCTGCCGTTGAGCGTGAGGCAGTGAGAGTAGGCGCGCAGCGGGACCTTGCTCCGACGGGAGATGTTGCCGGTGCCGTCAATGTGCTCGTGGATCATTACGAAGAACTCGGCGACCGTGTGCTCAGGCTTCTGGCCGAGGAAGACCGCATTCCGGGCCTCCGTGAGATCGCCGATCGGGGCCGGGAATATCACCGACAGTGGTGCTCCAGGGTGTTCGCTGAGCCGCTGGTCAGACTCGGCCCGAGGAACAAAAAGCGTCGCTTGGCGGAGCTGGTTGCTATCTGTGACGTCTACGTATGGAAGCTGCTGCGCCGCGATGCCTGCCTCAGCCGCGATCAAACCGAGCTGGCTCTCATCGAGCTGCTCACACCGCTCACAAAGGAGGAGCGATGAGCCGAATCCTCGTCTACACGACACCTGCCCGGGGTCATCTATTTCCCGTTACGCCGATCATGGACGAGCTGCACAGCCGTGGTCACAACATCGCGCTGCGCACGTTGGCCTCCGAGGTGCCGCTGATGCGCGAGCGTGGGTTTGATGCCGCGCCGATCGATCGCACGATTTGAACAGATTCCGATCAACGACTACCTCGGCCGTACGCCGCTCGACGCGCAGAAACGAGCGATGCAGGCGTTCTGCGAACGCGCCAGGTTCGACGCGGTCGACCTCCAGACCGCAATCGAGACATTCAACCCAGATGCGTTGCTGATCGACATCAACGCCTGGGGCGCGCTGACCGCCGCCGAGAAGTGGGGTGGACCCTGGGCCGCCTGGTGTCCCTACCCGTTACCTGTGCCGTCCCGAGACGTGCCCCCGTTCGGTCCGGGCCTGCGTCCAAAGTCGGGCCCGGTCGGGCGGCTGCGCGACGCGATCTTGGGGCCGGTGTTCTTCGGCGCACTGGAGCGAATTGTGGCTCCGCGGATCAACGAGGTGCGCGAGCAACTCGATATGCCGCCGCTGAAAGGCGCGGCCGAGATGTTCGGCAGGCCGCCGCTACTGCTCTACCTGAACGCCGAGCCGTTCGAGTACCCGCGCTCCGACTGGCCATCCAACATCCACATGGTCGGACCATGCGACTGGGATCCTCCCGCAGATCCGCCGCCGTGGCTGGATGAGGTTGATCAGCCGATCGTCCTCGTGACAACCTCATCGGAGTTCCAAGATGACGGGCGACTGGTTCGCTGCGCGCTCGAGGCATCGGATGAGGACGTGTACGTGGTGGCAACCTTGCCGTCCGAAAACGCTACTGACATCACCGCACCGGCAAATGCGCGCGTCTTCTCCTTCCTGCCCCATACCCCGATCATGAAGCGTGCCGCGTGCGCTGTTACGCACGCCGGCATGGGCGCCACACAGAAGGCGCTGGCGCATGGTGTGCCCGTTTGTGCTGTTCCGTTCGGTCGCGATCAGCTGGAAGTAGCTCGCCGAGTGGAGGTTGCCCACGCCGGGACCCGGCTTGCCGCGAGCCGTCTTCGACCTGACCGTCTCCGCGAGGCAGTACGCGAAGCTCTCGGGCGAGCCGAAGGTGCCAAACGCGTCGCTGCGGCATTTGCGGCTGCAGGAGGTCCGAAGGCGGCAGCGGATGCGTTCGAAGCATTGGACAAAGCGCTCAGGGCAACGGGCGCCCAGGGAGAGCGAGAGGTGTTCGCCGGCCGCGACGACCAAGATGCACCCCACCGATTGGATCGGCAGTAAACACTCGTGATCCGGAAGACTCCTGAACGGCGGCAAGCAGAGCGGTCAGCTGATCGGCCCTGGCTCGCAGCTCATCAATCTCGTCCTGCATGTGCAAGATGCGGCGAATACCCTCCAGGTTGATGCCCTCATTCTGAGAGAGCCGCTGGATCAGCCGCAGCCGCGCGATGTCGCGTGACGAGTAGCGCCTGCCCCGTTTTGCCGTACGCCGTGGAGAGACCAGGCCCATCCGGTCATAGGTGCGCAACGTCTGTGGGTGCATCCCAGCGAGGTGGGCTGCAACCGAGATCACGAATACGGGGGCGTCATGATCGATTCGCTGCGGCAGCTCAGAAGCAGACACGTCTCACCTCATCCAGCAGCGAAGAGCTTCGCCCTAGGGTTAGCCGAGCCGACCGCCTCAGCATAGGAGTTCAGAGCGGCACGTGCCTCGTCATTGAGCGCGGACGGCACCAAGACATCAACCGTGACGAGCAGGTCGCCCTTGTTTCCGTCGCGCTTACTGACACCCTTGCCGCGTACTCGCAGGGTACGGCCGTTCGGCGTCCCCGGTAACAGCCGCAGCTTCACCGGCGCGCCGTTCAGCGTCGGCACCTCGATCTCTGCGCCTAGCGCGGCCTCCTGGAATGTGACAGGTGCCGTCAGCGTCAGGTTGTCACCCTTGCGCCCGAAGACCTTGTGCGCCCGTACGTGGACGATGACGTAGAGATCACCAGGTGCGCCGCCGTTCTCTCCTGCTCCGCCGCGACCCTTGAGCCGGATCCGCTGGCCGTCTGTAACGCCGGCCGGAATTCGAACCTGCATTGTCTTGGTGGACTTGCCCCGCCCAGAGCCGTGACACACCGGGCACGGATCGTCGACGACCATCCCGCGACCACGGCACTCGCGGCACGGTTCGGTCACCGCGAAAACACCGCCGGACGTCGAGGTTTGCATGCCGCTGCCCTCACAAGTCGGGCAAACACGCGGAACAGTTCCGGCGCGTGCGCCGGTGCCACGACACGCTTCACAGGCCGTATCGGACACCATCTGCATCCCAACAGTGACGCCCTCGATGGCTTGTACGAAGTCCACGGTGACTTCGCCCTCCACGTCGCTGCCGCGACGCGGGCCGCGTGTCGTGGTGAACCGCGTCGTCTGTGTCGTAGGGCCGCCGCCGTTGAACAAACCGCCGAAAATGTCGCCCAAACCGCCACCAGCGTTGCGGAACAGATCGTCAACCGACGGACCGCCGGCACCCTGCCTCGCGCCGGTCCCCGGGAAGCGGAAGCCACCGCTGCCAAACAGCCGCCGCGCTTCGTCGTATTCCTTGCGCTTGTCCTGACTCGACAGCACGTCGTTGGCTTCGGAGATCTCCTTGAAGCGCCGCTCGGCAGCGGCATTGCCGGGGTTCTGATCGGGATGGTTTTCCCGTGCCAGCTTGCGATAGGCCTTCTTGATCTCCTCGGGCTTGGCATCCTTGGCGACACCGAGGACCTTGTAGTAGTCCTTCTCGATCCAGTCCTTGGTACTCACCGACGCCTCCCTTCGCGATGATCAACTACTGACAGTGAGCGGATGTTCCACAGACAGTTTCCCTCTGCCTGGGCGCAGTAACGGGCACTACCGATCAGCGTCGGCATCCGGCTGGTTCGTGCCTGGTTCATCTGTTGCCTCGGCTGTTGCTTCGGCTGGCGCTGTGCTGAGCTCGTCGAAGGGCTCAGAACGCCTGGGCTCCGGCTCAGGCTCAGCGACCGCAACCCGGGCCGGCCGCAGGATGCGATCTCCAATGCGGTAGCCGGGCTGCAGGATCTCTACGCAGGTCGGTCCGTCGATCCCGTCCGCGTGCGCGTGGAGCAGCGCCTCGTGAATATGTGGGTTGAAGGGATCACCCGCCTGCCCGAACGTCTCCAGGCCATATTTGGCGGTGACCCGCTCGATCTCCTCAGCGACAGCTTTGAAGCCACCATTGAGCTCGTCGTGCTCTCGAGCCGATCGCACGTCGTCCAACACGGAAAGGAAATCCTTCAGGACCCCCTCGATGCTCACCTTGCGAGCAAGATCGCGATCACGGTCGACGCGCCTCTTGTAGTTGACGTACTCGGCCTGGAGTCGCTGCAGGTCGGAGGTACGCTCGGCCAGCTTCTCTTGGAGTTCTGTCACTTCCGCCTCAAGATCTCGAATAGGGAGTTGGTCATCGTTGGCCGCCCCTGAAGGAGGAGCCGCAGTTGCCTGCGGCTCCCTTACCTCATAGGTCTCCGGATCGATGCGCCGCCGATCCCGTATGGTCGGGCCGCGCTGCTCGAACTCGGCTTCAGCGCGCCGCGGATCAGGTCCGGGTGCGCTCACCGCGCATCGCTCGAGGTCTGGTCATCGTCCACGATCTCGGCGTCGACAACGTCATCGTCAGCAGTGCTGCTTTCGCCGTTCGACTCAGCATGCTCGCTCGGCTCACCGGCCTCGGACGGTGCCTGCTGGGCGGCTTGCGCCGCCGCGTACATGGCTTGACCCAGTTGGGCACTGGTCGTGTTCAACTTCTCGACGGCAGCCTTGACCGCGTCGTTGTCCTCACCCTCGAGAGCAGTCTTGAGTTCGGCGATCGCCTCCTCGACGGGCTTCTTGACATCGTCGTTGATCTTGTCGGCGTTCTCGCTGAGCAGCTTCTCGGTGCGGAAGACCAAGTTGTCGGCCTCGTTGCGGAGCTCGACGGCCTCGCGGCGCTTGCGGTCCTCTTCGGCGTGGGCCTCGGCCTCCTTGACCATCTTGTCGATGTCGTCCTTGCCGAGCGCGGAGCCGCCGGTGATCTGCATCGACTGCTCCTTGCTGGTCGCCAGGTCCTTGGCGTTGACATGCACGATGCCGTTCGCGTCGATGTCGAACGCGACCTCGATCTGTGGCACTCCGCGCGGCGCCGGCGGCAGGCCGGTCAGCTCGAAGTTGCCAAGCGACTTGTTGTCCTTCGCGAAGTCACGCTCGCCTTGGTAGACCTGGATCATCACCGACGGCTGGTTGTCATCAGCAGTGGTGAACACCTCGGAACGCTTCGTCGGGATCGTGGTGTTCCGCTCGATGATCTTGGTGAACACGCCGCCCTTGGTCTCGATACCGAGGCTCAACGGGGTGACGTCGAGCAACAACACGTCCTTGACCTCGCCCTTCAGCACGCCGGCTTGCAGGCTCGCGCCGAGCGCGACGACCTCGTCGGGGTTGACGCCCTTGTTCGGTTCCTTGCCGCCGGTCAGCTCCTTGACGAGCTCAACAACCGCAGGCATCCGGGTGGAGCCACCGACCAAGATCACGTGGTTGATCCCGCCGACGCTGATCTTCGCATCGTCGATCACCGAATGGAACGGCGCGCGGCAACGATCCAGAAGATCAGAGGTCATCCGCTGGAACTCCGAGCGAGTCAATTTCTCCTCGAGGTGCAGCGGACCAGCTTGGCCCAGAGTGATGTAGGGCAAGTTGATCTGCGTCTCGCTCGCCGAGGAGAGTTCGATCTTGGCCTTTTCGGCTGCCTCTTGGAGGCGCTGGCGGGCGATCTTGTCCTGAGACAGATCGGTCCCGTTCTTGTTCTTGAACTGCTTGACCAGCCAGTCGACGATCCGGGAGTCCCAGTCATCGCCACCGAGCCGGTTGTCACCGTTGGTGGCCTTCACCTCGAAGACGCCATCGCCGATCTCCAGCAGCGACACGTCGAAGGTGCCGCCACCAAGGTCGAAGACCAAGATCGTCTGCTCTTGATCAGTCTTGTCCAGACCGTACGCGAGCGCCGCGGCAGTCGGCTCGTTGATGATCCGGTCGACAGTCAGGCCAGCAATCTCGCCGGCCTCCTTGGTCGCCTGACGCTGTGCGTCGGAGAAGTAGGCGGGTACGGTCACGACCGCATGGGTGACCTGCTCGCCGAGGTAGGCCTCTGCATCTCGCTTCAGCTTCTGCAAGACGAAGGCGCTGATCTGCTGGGGGCGGTAATCCTTGTCGTCGATCCTTACCTTCCAGTCCGTGCCCATGTGGCGCTTGACGGAGCGGATGGTGCGGTCCACGTTGGTGACGGCCTGGCGCTTGGCGACCTCGCCAACCAAAACCTCGCCGCCCTTCGCGAATGCGACCACCGATGGGGTGGTCCGGGAACCCTCTGCGTTGGGGATGACGGTGGGTTCCCCACCTTCAAGTACGGCGACGACGGAGTTGGTAGTTCCAAGGTCAATGCCGACTGCACGAGCCATGATGCGATTTCCTCCAGCTGGGAAGTTTGGGATTGTCTTGAGTCTGCATCACTCAAGTTGTTACTTGAGCGTACTAGGCTCAACTATGCCAGGGTCGTGATTGTTCCCCAAGAAGGACCGGTTCTTGAGACCTGTGTTTTTGTGGGATCTCGCCGAGCTTGCCCGTACGCTGCGGTCGTGACCAGGCCCGTTTTCGAGTTCTCGGAAGTCTTCGATGAGGACTACCTCTACTTCTATGCACCTCGTCTGGAGGCGGTCAGCGATGCCCACACCGAGACGGTCTGGCGGCTGCTCCAGTTGGAGCCGGGAATGGAGGTTCTTGACCTAGCTTGCGGTCACGGCCGAATTGCCAACCGCCTGGCGCAACGGGGTGTCCACGTGACGGGTCTCGACGCTACGCCGGTGTTCCTCGAGCAGGCACGCCGGGACGCCGCTGAGCGAGGAGTCGAAGTCGACTATGTATGCGGTGACATGCGGTCCCTGCCCTGGCCGGAGCACCGGTTTGAGCGGATCATCAGCTGGTTCACCTCCTTCGGCTACTTCGACGACAGCGAAAACCACGAAGTCTTGTCCGAGGCCCACCGGGTGCTTCGTCCCAGCGGTCGGCTTCTGATCGAGAACAACAACCTCGCTGAACTCCTGCCCCGCTGGCTGCCGGCGGTGGTGGTCGAGCGGGACGGGAACTTCATGATCGACCGGTCCACGTTTGAGCCTGCGACGGGCCGTGCTGTGACCGAGAGGACGTGTGTCCGCGACGGACAGGCCCGACGGTTCACCTATTCAGTGCGAATGTTCATCGGGGTTGAGCTAAAAGACTGGCTCCTCGCCGCCGGCTTTGAGAGCGTGGACCAGGTCGACCACGAAGGCGCAGCGCTAGTTGCGGGGTCAGGGCGCATGGTCTCGGTTGCCCACAAGACAGTCTTCGAGGGATTACCGCCCGCCTGAAGCCCATTGCCGCAGCAAGGCAGAAGGGTTCCGAGATGAGACGGGTATTGAGACCTATGCGACCGGACCGAGGTGGATAGCGTCGTTGCAGAGCCGTAAGCGCTTGCGGTAGTGCTACCTCCGGCCCGCGCGAGAGATGACGTTTAGGGTGACTCCGTGGATCGCGCTCAAGCCCAGACATGGCTAGACCGATACGTGGCGGCATGGCTGTCCTACGACGCGAAGGACATCGCTGCGCTCTTCAGCGAGGACGTCGCCTACCGATATCACCCCTCTGACGAGCCGATCACCGGCCGGGAAGCGGTCGTCGCATCGTGGCTGGGCGAGGGCAACTCGAACGGGGCGTCGACTCGCGATGCGCCCGGCACGTACGCGGCGCAGTACGAAGCGGTCGCCGTCGACGGTGACGTCGTTGTCGCCACAGGCACCTCCAGCTATCGCGAGCGACCGGACGGTCCGGTTGTCCGCGTCTATGACAACTGCTTTGTGATGCGTTTCGACGCTGACGGGAATTGCCGCGAGTTCACCGAGTACTACCTTCGGCGTCCATGACGACACCGCCGCCCCTTGAGCGTATGGGGGTGGGTCTGCAGCAACGTCACGAGAAAGCCACACGACGATCAGGGCGGCAACGAGAGTCAGGTAGACGTCTCACCCAGCGCCTGGAACTCCTCGACTAGCGGCCACATTCGTTCACCCATCTCAACCTGGGTGAGGAGGATGCCGATTGTCCCGTCGCGATCGACGAAGAAGTCGGTGCCCTGCCCACCAGACCAGCCGAATCTGCCGCGCTGCGGCCCCGTCGTCTTCACGCCGACACCGAATCCCCAGCCCATCCCCTCCCAGAACCCCGGGAAGAAGCTGTCAGGCGTCTTGTTTGCGGCGGGCACCTGGTCGCTGATCATTAGCTGCAGATGCTCGGCCGAAATAATCCGGTCGTCACCGACCCGACCCTCGTCGGCAAGCATTCGGGTGAATCGGTGGAAGTCGCGCGCCGTCGAGACGAGCTCGCCGTGGCTGACATCAAATGCCGGTGGACCCGCATAGAAGCCGCCGCCAGCTGGCTCCACTTCGACGAATCCGTTGTCGCCGAGTCGATAGGCCGCCGGCAATCGATCGAGCTTCTCCTGCGGCACCCAGAGCGCCGTGTCGGTCATCCCAAGCGGGTTGAAAAGATCCGTGGCGAGATGATCGCCGAGGGGACGGCCGGTCAACCGGGCGATGAGGATGCCAAGCAGGCTGAACGAATGGTGGTAGCGCCAACCTTCGCCAGGCTGGAACGCGAGTGGGAGTTCCGCCAGGTGGGTGATCCATTCCTCAGCACCCAGCGTGACTGGCTCTGGGCCGGCCTCGGTGCTGTTATGGGCCATGGCCTTCTGCAGCGGAGAATCACCGATCGCCATGCCATACCCGGAGGCATTGGTCAACAGGTCGCGGAGCGTGATGGCACGACGCGCCGGCACCGTGTCATCGAGTGCTGCGGTTGGGCTAGACAGCACGCGGCGATTGGCAAGTTCTGGCAGCCACTCCTCCACGCTTTGGTCGAGCCCGAGATAGCCCGACTCCACGAGCCGCAGCGCGGCGGTCGCGGTGATCACCTTGGTCATCGACTGGATTCGCATGATCGAGTCCTGCCGCATCGGCTCACCGTTGATCGAGGCCACGCCAGCGGCCACGACCTCCACTTCTCCAGACCCCAGGACCGCGACCGCGCCAGGGATGGTGCCGGCCTCGACGTGGCGTACGAGTAGGTCCTCGAGTGCAGTTGTCACCTGATGAGGGTGCCACAGACGCTGCAGCAGGATCGCCCAGGCGTTGGCTCATCCCGCCTGAAAGATTTTTCGGCGTGGCATGTCGGATTTGGCGAGTCGGGATCGTCGGGTGAGTGTCATCTCATCGAAGTGGTCACAAACAACATCAGTAATCGTCGTTTTGGTGTTGTTCGCGACCACTTTCGGAACCAAGACGAAGGAGCCTTCCATGAAGTACATGATGTTTGTTGCCACCGACTCAGACCCCGACGCAGGAAGCGAGTCGCCTGACGACCTTACGACGTGGTTCGCCGACGTGAACGGCCGTGGTAAGTACGTGACCGGCGACCGGTTACGTCCCGTTGAGGACGCGACGACTGTGCGGGTACGCGCCGGCGAGTTGCTGATCACTGACGGCCCGTTCACCGAATCCCGCGAGTGGATCGCCGGCTTCGACATCCTCGATTGCGAGGGCCTGGACGAGGCTATCGAGATCGCGTCCAAGCACCCGATGGCACGGTTCGGCCGGCTTGAGCTGCGGCCGTTTTGGCCGATCGAGGAGTGAGCCATCGATCGTCGTGAGGAGGCTGCGCAGGCCGTTGCCGCGGCTATTGCCACCGAGCGGCTGCGCATCCTCGCAGGTCTGATCCGCACGACCAATGATTGGGATCTCGCCGAGGACAGCATCCAGGATGCGATCGAGCGGGCCCTGATGCGCTGGCCGGAAGACGGAATCCCGGACAACCCCGCGGCCTGGCTGACCACCACCGCGTACCGACGAGCACTCGATGTCCTTCGCCGCCGCCGCGTCGAAGGGCAGAAACTGCGGGAGGTGGCGGCCATGGCGAGCAGCCAGGGTTCATCGGGCAGTGGGCTCGACCCGTACGCCGAGGTGTACCGCGACGACCAGCTACGGCTCGTGTTCACCTGCTGCCACCCGGCGCTGCCGCTAGCAGGCCGAATAGCGCTCACGCTGAAGACCGTCGCCGGCCTGTCGACCGCGCAGATCGCTCGGACCTTCCTGGTGAGCGAAGCAACCATGGGGCAGCGGCTGCTGCGTACCCGAAACAAGATCGCTCACACCGGAATCCGGCTTCAGGTCCCCGAGCCGCCGCGGCTCGCCGAGCGGACTGCCGGCGTACTGGCCGTCATCTATTTGATCTTCACGGAGGGCTACGCGGCCCCCGAGAGCGAAGCGGCGGTCGATCTAGCCACGGAGGCCATTCGGCTCGCCGAGCTGCTCACTCGTCTTCTTCCGCACGATGCTGAAGCATACGGTCTCCACGCCCTGTTGCTCCTGCAGCATGCCCGCCGGTCGGCGCGAACCAACCACGAGGGCGACCTGATCCCGATGGAAGAGCAGGATCGTAGCCGCTGGGACCAAGACATGATCACCGCCGGCCTCTCGGCCTTGAACGTCGCACGCGCGACAGCTGATCAGCCGGGACCTTACCTCCTGCAAGCCGAGATTGCCGCCATCCACATCGCCGCTCCGACGGCGGCCGCCACCGACTGGACGGCAGTGATTGCGGGTTACGACGCCCTCCTGCAGCTGCAACCTTCACCAGTCGTCGCGTTGAATCGCGCAGTGGCAGTCGGACTCCGTGACGGTCCCGCGGCAGGGTTGGATCTGCTGGATCAGCTCGACCATGATCCCCGCCTCGGCAGCTACCACCTGCTGCCGGCGGCGCAGGCAGACCTACTCCGCCGCGCCGGCCGCTGGGAGGAAGCTGCGGCCGCCTATCGCAGAGCGTTGACCCTGGTCGACACCGCCGGCGAACGCCGATTCCTGCAACATCGACTGCATGAAGTGCTCACCCAGCCCGACACCTCATGACCGCGCTCGTATTGCTGTTTGCCAGCGTGGCCACGAGGTTCTCGATGCCGAAGATCCAGGTGGTGCTGATCTGCCTATCGATGCTGCTGCTCGCGGCGGCGCTCATCCGTATGTTGACGTTGCCCCTGCGCCTGTGACATCTCAAGCGGGGTGGGGCCACACGTCGACACCATCACCAAGGAACTGGCTGAGTGTCATAGAAGAAGCCGCCGCTTGGCCCGCTATCGGGCAGGTTGGCGGCCCAGAGGATGCCAGCCGCGCCGTCGGCTACGGGCCCACCACCGGGGCCGCCCATGTCGGTGGCCACCCAGCCTGGGTCGACGGAGTTGACGAGGATGCGGTCGGCTCGCAATTCGGCGGCGAGCATCCGGGTGAGCGCGTTCAGGGCTGCCTTCGAGGTGCTGTAGCCAGGTGTTCCGGCACCCATCTGAGTCAGTGACCCGGCTCCGCTGGAGACGTTCACGATTCGGCCGTGTTCGCTGCGGCGAAGCAGCGGCAGCAACGCGAGGGTGACGCGCCAGACACCGAACAGATTGGTCTCTAGTGCCTCATGGACAACGGTCAAATCTGCGGTGCTGGCTCGCTGCCAGGTGTCGTACAGAATGGCCGCGTTGTTGATCAATATGTCCAAATGGCGATGCTCCGCTTCGACGGCCGCGGCCAGTCGATCGATGCTCGATGTGTCGGTGACATCGAGCTGGTGCGCGTGCAGGTTGGTGGCTGCGCCCAGCTCGCCGACGGTGGTCTCGGCGTCGACCAGGCGGCGGGCAGTGAGGTAGACGACGGCGCCCTGGTCGGCGAGTTGGCGGGCGACCTCACGGCCGATGCCGCGGTTGGCACCGGTCACGACGGCAATGCGATTCATCGCTGCAGCCTCCTACGAGCGATTGACCGGAGAATTAGCTTTACATATCATCAAGTCAGTTGATACATTATCAACTGAATCTGCCAGCGCTCAGCTCGCTGACCTGTCACCCCGAGGAGTACCCGTGAGCCCTGTTGACTATGTCATCGACATCCTCCTGATTGCCCTCGTCCTCCGGCAGATCCGGAGACAACCCCTCACCGCCGGGTCGATCATCTTGCCAGCCGTCTTGATCATCGCCGCTGGTCTGAACTACCTACGGCCGTTTCGGATCGGCGGAAACGATCTTGCGCTCATTGTGCTGCTGACGGCAGTAGGCACTGCGCTGGGCATGCTCAGCGGACTTGCGACTCGAGTTTGGCGAGACAACGGCGTGATCATGTCTCAGGCGGGGGTCGCCGCCGCGCTGCTCTGGATTGTCGGCATGGCTGGACGCTTCGGCTTCGCGTACTACAGCACCCATGGTGGCCGCAATGAGGTCGCCCAGTTCTCCATCGCCCACCACATCACCGGCGACGCCGTCTGGATGACGGCCCTGGTGCTGATGGCCTTCGGTGAGGTGCTGGCCCGGGTGCTCGTGCTTCAGATCCGGCGGGTCAGGCAGTCAGCCGGGAGCGGCTCGAGCGAACCTCCGCGCAGTGCGTCCGTTGCTGATCACGCCGTACGCGAGCGCCAGTTGACGCGCTGATTCATTGCATCGCGCTGGGTGGGGTCGTCTTACCGGCTGTGCTGGAAAACGGCCCCTCCCGGTGACGAGACGGGGATCGTGGTGACGGCTGTGCTGCGAACGCGCCCCCGAGGGCCGCGTCCAGAGTTCAGCGGCCTTCCAGCAGGCGGGTGAGTTCGTCGGTTAGCCAGCTCTGGTACGCCTTGCGGGCCCAGCCCCGACTGGCGAACTCGTTGTGCAGACTCGTACTGGACAGGGCATAGATCACGTCAACGAGCCGATCGAACGCGGCACCCCGGCGCCGTCCAGAGGCTCGAACCATCCCACGTACCAGTTCGAGCCTGCGTTCTTTGATCTCAGCCCGTCGCCGTCGCAGGTCAGGGTCGGTCTGTTCCGCTTGGGCAAGCACCTCGAACAGGGGTCCGGCACTCTCGTGGATGGCCGCGATGGCTGCCGCGAAGGCCCGGGCCCGTTCGGCGTCGGTCACATCAGCCTGGAGCGCGTCGCGGAACAGCGCGCGCTCAAAGGACGGCCGGTCGGCGTCCGGACGCCCATCGGCACCACCCGCGATGGCTTGCCCAAGGGCTGCCATCAGCAAGGCGGGCTTCGACCCGACCGAGAGATGTACCGCCTGAG
>Ga0307286_10000089_pt1 | contig 22141 bp, 20 predicted proteins | sample ER_DNA_140_FD_194478 | JGI IMG/M metagenome (GOLD analysis project Ga0307286, IMG submission 194478) | Bulk soil microbial communities from the East River watershed near Crested Butte, Colorado, United States - ER_DNA_140 | ecosystem: Environmental > Terrestrial > Soil > Floodplain | place... | reverse complement strand
ACACATCAGTATCGGAGATGCGATTCACGCGGATGACGGATAGGCAGAGTCGCTGAGCAATTTTCACCTGCCTTGGGTGAGGAGCGTCCTAGTAGGCGGGTCGAGTGTCGCCGGCGACCATTCCCGCGGTGATGGGGGAGGGCTTGAAGCCTTTGACGACCAGATAGACGCCGAGCGAAAACTCCCACAGGGCGATCGGGAGGGCAAAGAGCCCCGACAGCCCGGACACCTGTGGCCAGAGGCCGAACAGCACGGCGGCATCGGAAATGAGAAGGAGGGGCGCTCCGATCAGCCCCACCAGGGGAAGCACCCGGGGCACCAGGCGGGACCGGTACAGCAGAGAGCCCAGCAGGAGGGCGTTCACGGCCGGAAGGAGGCTCTGTCCGAGGTGGAACGACCAGTTGTATTGCGCGACCAGCGCCTGGCCTGTGACCAACCCACCTGCTCCGACTCCGGCTTGCCGCAACGTCACCACCGACAGCAGGCTCACGACGCCCGCAACGATGGTGGCGGCTTCCAGGACCCGCGAGCCGACGAAGCCCAGGGCGACTCCTTCGTTCTGTCTCTTGACCACCGGGTACAGCGCGACGGCGGTGCCGATGCCGGCGAGAGCCACGATGATCTCCAAGACGCCCCCGATGAGGATGGGAGTGTTCGGAGCGGCGCTGAGGATGAAGTTCGGATCGTTCCGCACGGGGCCGTAGAGAACGAGAATCGGGATCGAGACAAAGGTGAGAATGTAAAGGGCGCCCGCAACGAGCGCGGTCTTCCTGAGTGAGTCCATCGGGACTCGCCCCGTCGCTGTGGTTCGGTTGGTGGTCATGGCGTTCTCCTCCGGTGGATTGGTGAGGGCTTATCGCGGGGTGATGGTGGGTGCCTCGGCCTGCTCTTCGCGACCCGGGTGACCGAGATCAGTGGTACGCCCATGTCGCGCACTTTCTGGAGCAGACCACGAAGGGCGGCCTGGTCGACGACAGGGCCAGAGATGGTGGCGGTGCCGTCGATCTCGTTGCTGAGGCTCAGTCCGTCAAACCAAGCGGTCCATCGGGAGTCGAGGTGTCCCTTGAGGCCGATTTCGTACCATCCGGCCTCGCGATAACCGCTAGTCGGTATCTCGTTCATGGCCCTCCTTCTGCTTCCCGTGCTGGCTAATCTCTGCCAACGCCCCGGCCCTCGTTGGCCTTGATCCAAAGTAGAAGGCGATGTGATGAGCGGGCATCACCACATGTGGTGATCAATGTGGTGATCTTGCCAAGGATGGCGAACGACGACCCGGGGCGCAGCTACTGGTCGCGGGTTCGAGACATCAGGTCCAGCTCTCGCCGTCTTCCGACATCAAGATGAGCTGGGAGCGCCCGCGGCGCGTGGACTCAAGCTAGAATCCAGCGACTCCTGGGCGAGCTCGGGAGGATTCGGGAAAGCCCGTAGCCAGAGTTCTGCGAGTAGCGCATGCAGGCTGAACGAGATCCAAAATGCCGGTCCGAAGCTCGATGCGAAGTCCAGCCCGGCCACCCCGAAGAGTGCGAGCCAGATCCGAGTGGTGCCGATGCCGATGCCGATGGCGAAGGCTCGGATCATCCAACGACGGTGATGCACGATGTCGTCGCGACGGATGGCCCGGACAGCAAGCACCAGGCACGTCAGGAACCACAGGCCGAACACCACCGCGGCACTGGCCTCCGGCAGTCCGCCGTAGGAGAACAGGCCGCCGAAGATCAACGCGAAGACACCGCTGATCATCGCCGCGCCGGCGAGCACTCGACCGAGCCGGCGATGGAAGGTGTAGTGACGGCTGCGGAACCGATAGGCGAGTTGGAGCGGTGCCCCGAGGAGGTACAACACACCAGGCGTGAGGTGCAGGTAGGCCAACCACGGCTGCTCCACATAGCGATGGTCAAACTCGTCCTCCGGCAGGGTGCCGGCGGCCAGATTGGGCATGTCGATCAAGAAGCGCTTGACGACCGAAAAGATGACGATCAAGAGAAGGACGACCACTGTTATCTGAACGGCGCGGAGCCGCTTGGTGCCGAGGGCAGCGCCGACAGTCATGTCCCAACGATAAGGGTGCCGCTGCCGATTCGCACGAGTCGATCAGCGCTCCAGTTCCTCAGCCGGCGCGGCTTTTCAAAGGCCCGACTGATCTGGAGCGCGGTAACGACGTTCCCGCGGGAACGGCTCAGCCGTCCCAGGCGGTTCGCCACGTCGACCGCGTGGGTTCACGTTCGGCCAGCTTCTTGAGGGTCAGAAGCTGCTTACGGGTCATGATCAGATCGCAAGACGCGCCGTATGCGCTGCAACGATGTAGTGGCGCCCGCGTCCAGCCGGACGACGAGCCGACAGGTGCCGTCGTAGCTGTGGGGCGCCACCTTGAGCTGACAGAGCCAGCGGAAGACGGCCGGCGGGGGCGCTGCGATCGTGACTCCGCGGTCAGTCGGCGAGTCGCAATGTTGAGGTAGTCGTCAGATGGGAAGTGGGCGGCCCGCTCCTCGGGCGTGGCGTTCCAGTCCAAGGGAATCATGACTGCGGCAGCCTAGATCGACGGCGCTCGGGCCGGCGGGATCCGGACCAGCCAGTTCCACCCATAAGCGCGGCGGGCCCTACGACCCACGACGGCGACCCGGACCACGTCAGCCAGTGCCATACTCCACGGTGTCGGCGACCCAGGCGAACGCCTGCTCGCTGAGGGTGAAGCCCAGGCCCGGGCGGTCCGGGAGCCACATGCGCCCGTCGCGGATCTCGAGGCGTTCGTTGAACAGTGGGTTGAGCCACTCGAAGTGCTCCACCCACGGCTCCCGCGGGTAAGTCGCCGCCAGGTGGAGGTGGATCTCCATCGCGAAGTGTGGCGCCAACTGGAGGTTGGCCTGGTCGGCCAACGCCGCGAGCCGCAGGAACGGCGTGATGCCACCTATCCGAGGCGCGTCGGGCTGGATGATGTCAACCGACCGGTGCTCGATCAGAGCGATGTGCTCGGCGACGCTGGAGAGCATCTCGCCGGTGGCGATCGGGGTGTCAAGCGCGGCTGCAAGCTGGCCGTGGCCTTCGGCGTCGTACGCGTCGAGGGGCTCCTCGATCCAGACCAGGTCGAACTGTTCCAGCACCCGGCCGAACCGCAAGGCGGTGGTGCGGTCCCACTGCTGGTTGGCGTCGACCATCAGCGGAACGCCGTCTCCGAGGTGCTCCCGCACGGCGGTCACCCGCGCTAGATCGATGCTGCTGTCGGGTTGGCCGACTTTGATCTTGATCCCGCCGATGCCTTCGGCCAGTGACTGTGTGGCCCGTTCCTTCACCTCCTCGATCGGAGCGTGCAGGAATCCGCCGGAGGTGTTGTACGTCTGGACCGAGTCCCGGTAGGCACCCAGCAGTTTGGCCAGCGGCAGGCCGGCACGCTTGGCCTTGAGGTCGTACAGAGCGATGTCGATGGCGGCGATGGCCTGGGTGGCAACGCCGCTGCGCCCGACCGACGCACCGGCCCAGAGCAGCTTGGCGTAGATCTTGCCGATGTCGGATGCGTCCTCGCCGATCAGGTTGTCGGCGATCTCCCTAGCGTGTGCGTACTGGGCGGGACCGCCGGCGCGCTTCGAATAGCTGAAGCCGATGCCGTGATGATCATGCTCTGTGCTGACCTCGGCGAACAGGAAGACGATCTCGGTCATCGGCTTCTGCCGACCAGTCAGCACCTTTGCATCGCTGATCGGGGTGTCCAGCGGCAGCGTGAGGGTCGAGAGCTTGACGTGCCGAATCCGGTCGGCGAGGGTGGTCGGCGCCTCGGCGGGCATGTGGGGAACTCCTTCGTCTCGTCGTGCGGCGGGGATTGGACTGAGGGGTTGTCGACAGCCCGCTCGGAGAATTGGGTCTAGGTCGTCGGGCCGGTCTGGTCGAGGGCGGTGCGGGCGAGTGACTCGTAGAACTGGACGAGCCCGCTGTGATCGTCTCCTTCGTGTCCGTCCGCCTTCAAGGCGGTGAACATCTCCAGCACCGCGGCGGTGAGCGGGAGCGGGGCACTGACCTCGTGGGAGGTGTCGAGGGCGTTGACCAGGTCCTTGATGTGCAGGTTGATCCGGAAACCGGGCTTGAACTCGTGCGCGAGCATCATCGGCGCCTTCGCCTCCAGCACGGCGCTGCCGGCGAGTCCGCCTCGAATCGCGTGAACGACCGCGGCCGGGTCGACGCCGGCCTTCTGGGCAAGGACGAGTGCCTCGGAGACGGCCGCGATGTTCAGGGCGACGACTACTTGGTTGGCGAGCTTGGCGGTATTGCCGGCGCCGATGGTGCCGACGTAGACAACTGAGGCGGCTACCGCATCGAGGATTCCGACGACTTGATCGAAGACTTCCTTGTCGCCTCCAACCATGACCGACAGGGTCCCCTCGATGGCCTTCGGTTCGCCGCCGCTAACCGGGGCGTCGAGCATCGCCACGCCCCTTTCGGCCAGTGCCTCATGGATCTGTTTCGCGGCGAGTGGAGCGATCGAACTCATGTCGACAAGGACCAGGCCGGGCCGGGCGGCCTCGACGAGCCCGCCGGCACCGAGCGCAACCTCCTTCACCTGCGGTGAATTGGGCAGCATGGTGATCACCAGGTCTACCTGCTCGGCAATCTCCCGCGGGGTAGTGGCGGTATCGGCGCCGAGGCCGGCAAGCTCCTCGGCGGCTGCGGCGTTGTGGGTGCTCACGACCAGCTCATGCCCTGCCTTCATCAGGTTCGTGGCCATTGGCTTGCCCATGATGCCGAGTCCGACGAATCCGATCTTCACAGTTGGCTCGCTCTCTGCTCGGCCGGGTGGCGATTGGGTCCGAGCTGGGCGGCCCGGTCGGCCAACCCGGTCAGATCACCGGTGATCAGGGCATTGCTGAACACCGCACCGCTGATGCCGACGGCGGCCGCGCCGGCGGCCAGGTATGCCTCGACCGCATCCAGGGTGACGCCGCCGGTCGGCATCATGGCGATGTCCGGCAGCGGTCCGCGGAGTTCGTTGAGGTAGCTCACCCCGCCGACAGGACCGATCGGGGACACCTTCACCAGTGACACTCCGGATTCCCAAGCGAGGACGACCTCTGTTGGGGACAGCGCCCCCGGCACGAACGGCAGACCCAGTTCGTGGGCACGGTCGACCAGCCGGGGGAGGAAGACCTGGCTGACGGCGAACATTGCGCCGGCGTCCTGGGCCGCGGCGAGGTGCGCAGACGTCCGTACGGTCCCGACGCCGAGAACCGCCTCCGGCCGGCGTTCTCGAAATGCCGACACGGCCTCGAGCGCGCCCTCGCTGGTAAGGGTGAACTCGAAGCAGCGGATCCCGGCGTCCCACAGGACGGACGACGCGGCAATGAAGTGCTGCGCGGTAGGTGCCCGCAGGATGGCGACCACCGCTCGAGGCGGCAGCGGCGAGGCCGGGTGGCCATTGTTAGTCATGTTCTTTGAGTTCCTTGGGTCAGCTGGGCGGCCTGGTTTCGAGGCCAGGCCTGGGTAGGTGTGCGGTGGAAACGAGAGCTCGCGGCGGCGTGATCACAGAGCGACCGGTTTCCCGGTTCGGGCCGACTCGTAGACGCCGGTGATGACTCCGATCGAGCGGCGGTTGGTCTCAAGATCGACTCGGAGTGTCTCTTGACCGGCCAAGGCAGCCAGGAAATTCTCGTACTGGCGGCGATGCGCGAGCGGAGAGAGGCCGCCGGCGTTGCTACCAGCGGTCGGGCCGGTCTGCTCTGTCAGGTTGAAGCTGTCGAGCTGGTTGATCGAGTCGGATTTTGAGCCCATCGACTTTTCTTCGGCCTGGCTGCCCTGGGGCGTTACGTGGATGAAGGTCAGCAGATCATTGTCGATCACGACCGAGCCCTGATCGCCATGCACCTGCAGCCGAGCGCTAAGTCCGGGATACGCGGCGGTGGTTGCATGCAGCACGCCGAGTGCGCCACTTTCGAACCGAACAACTGCCACAGTCGCGTCCTCGACCTCGATCCGTTCGTGGGCCAGCGTCGCTGCGTATGCGAACACCTCGACCGGACGGCCCATCGCCGCTACCAGCAGGTCGACCGTGTGTACACCCTGGTTCATCAACGCGCCGCCACCGTCGAGTTCCCAGGTGCCGCGCCAGTCACCGGAGTCGTAGTAGCTCTGACCGCGCCACCAGTCGATCGATGCGATGCCGGTAGTGAGCCGCCCCAGCTCGCCCTTCTCAATGGCAGTAAGCGCAATTTCAGTTGACTGGTCGAATCGGTGCTGGGAGATCACCGCCGCCAGCTTTCCGGCTCTGCGCTGCGCCTCGATGATCTTGTCGGTTTTCGCCACGGTGGTTTCGGCGGGCTTCTCGATGATCACGTGCTTGCCCGCGTCAAGCGCCTCGATCGCCACTTCAGCGTGCCGGCCGGTTGGTGTGCAGACCACCACGATGTCGACCGGGACTGCGGCAAGTGCCTCGCTGAGGGAGGCGAAGGCCTTGCCTCCCCGCTCGGCGGCTAGTTGCTCGGCTCGCTCGGTGTGGACATCAACGACTGCGACCAACACGACCTGGTCGGCCAACTCGGTGATCACCAGGCCGTGATGGGCACCAATGACACCTGCGCCCACCAGCGCGATCCGTGCTCGATCGGCGTTGTCAGGGGAGGTGGCGGTCATGCGTACGCGATCCCTTCGCTACTCAGAATGTCGGTGAAGGCCTTCCAGGCCTTGGTGAACAGCTCGGGTCCGGACAGTGCGCCGAACGCGGTGTACGCACCGAGGTGGGGCTCCAGTGAGAAGAACCCGTCGAATCCGTCGGCGCGGAGGGCTCGCACCGTCTCCCGCAGCTCGCCGTCGCCGGCGCCGGCAACCACGACAGAGGCGTCGGCCAGCAGCGCGTCCTTGATCTGCATGTAGGCGACATGTGGGCGCAACATGGCGTACCCCTCGGAGAACGGCCGGACTCCGACCTGCACGAAGTTGGCCGGATCCCAAGCCAGCTGCAGTTTGGGCGACGACACGGAGGTCACGATGTCTAGACAGCGGCGCGGAAGGTCGCCGTAGATCTCTTTCTCGTTCTCGTGCACCAAGATCACCTCGGAATCAGCCGCTGCCTCAGCCAGTGCACTCATGCGGCTGAGCACCTCGTCACGCCGACTGTCCGGGTCGGTGCCCTCGGGAATGAAGAAGGAGAAGATCCTGATATACGGCGCCCCGAGCGACTGGGCGACTTGAACGGCATGCCGCATCCGCTCCAGGTGTGGTGCGAAGTCGTCGTCGATGAAGATCTTGCCTATCGGCGAGCCGATGCTGGAGACCTCCAGCCCGTACTCGGCGAGGATTTCTCGCACGGTGCTCAGCTGATCACTGTCGAGATCGAGGATGTTGGTTCCCCACGCACTGCGGACCTCCACATACCGCAGGCCGAGACCCGCAGCGACATCGCATTGCTCCTTGAAGTCGTCGGAGATCTCATCAACAAATCCTGAAAGGGTCCACATAGTCCTCGTGCTCCTCACTCGTCCAGATAGGGCTGCACTAGTTCGAGATAACGCCCGGCCATTGTGGCGACAACTTCGGCCGGCGGTAACGCCCACAGATCGGCGTTGAAGATCTCTACCTCGATGTCGCCGCGATATCCAGCTCGCACGACGGACCGGGTAAAGGCGGGGAAATCGATGTGTCCGTCGCCCATCATGCCGCGAGCCAGCAGGCTGTCGGCAGGTAGCGGTGTGATCCAGTCGCAAATCTGGTAGCTGACAATGCGTTCTCTTGCACGCTGCAGTTGATCGGCAATTCCTGGCTCCCACCACAGGTGGAACGTGTCGACCACCACGCCGACGTCAGCTGCATCGAAGCGCTCGGCGATCTCTAGCGCCTGGGCCAGCGTGGAGATCACCCCGCGATCCGCCGCGTAGATCGGGTTCATCGGCTCGATCCCAAGATTGACCCCGAGTTCGTGGGCGTACGGAACCAACCGCTCGATCGCTTGTGCAGCGCGGTCACGGGCGGCCACCAGATCCTTGTCACCCGACGGCAGTCCGCCAGGGACAAGCACCAGTGTCGCTGCGGTCAGCGCCGCGGCCTCCTCGATGGCCGTGCGGTTCATCACTTCCGACGCCTGTGCTTCGGCGGGATCGGCTGTCGTAAAGAATCCACCCCGGCACAGCGAGGAAACGCGCAGTCCCGACTCGGCGACGAGCCGAGAAGCCTCATCCAGACCCACCTCCGCGACCTGTTCTCGCCAGATCCCGATCGCGCCAAGGCCCGCGTCAACGCAGCCCTTGATCGCGTCCGGCAACGACCAGGAGGCAGTAGTCCGCTGATTGAGTGAGAGCCGGCTGAGCGCTGCCTCGTTGATCATCGAGCCACGCCGGCGGTCGCGAACAGCTGACCGAGGCGGTGAGCCGCTAGCTCAGGATCGGTCAGGAGCTGCGCCTCATTTGCCAGCTCGAAGACACGGCCCAGGTGAACGATGGAGCGAGCGGACTGCAGGCCCCCGACCATGACGAAGCCATCTTGATGCCCGTTCAGCCAGGCCAGGAAGGCGATCCCCGTCTTGTAGTAGTACGTCGGCGCCGCGAAGACATGCCGCGACAGGGCTAGTGTCGGCGCCATTTCCCGGCGATATCCCTCGATGTCGCCGGCATCCAGTGCGCTCAGGGCAGCGGATGCGGCCGGCGCGATGGCAGCGAACGCCCCGAGCAGAGCATCGGAGTGATGGACGCCATCACCCTCGATCAGCTCCGGATAGTTGTAGTCATCCCCTGTGTAGAGCCGCACCCCCTTGGGCAGTGCGGCACGCAGCTCCTGCTCATGATCAGAGGAGAGCAGCGAGACCTTCACTCCGTCGACCTTTGTACTGTGCTCGTTGATCAAATCAAGGAAGGTACGGGTCGCGATCGGTATCTCGCTCGAACCCCAGTAGCCGCTCAGCTGGGGATCGAACATCTCGCCCAGCCAGTGCAGGATCACCGGTCGGGTCGTCTGAGCGAGCACGGTCGAGTACACCTGAAGGTAGTCATCGGCGTTGCTAGCGACGGCGGCGAGCTGGCGCGAGGCCATCACAATCGCCTGCGAACCAGCACCCTCGACGAACTCGACCTGCTCGAGATAGGCATCGGCAACCTCGCCGATGCTGCTGGCCGGAGCCAGCAGCTGATCAGTGCCGGCACCAGAGGCGATTCGAGCCCCATGCTCTCGGGCCAGCGCCGCGCTGCGAGTGATCAACTGCTGGGTAGCGGGCCAGTCCAGTCCCATATTGCGTTGCGCGGTGTCCATGGCTTCGGCGACGCCCAGCCCATAGCGGAACAGGTGGCGGCGGAACGCCAATGTGGCTTCCCAGTCGACCGCAGCCGGCGCACCCGGCACGTTCTCCCCGCGCGGGTCGGCGACAACATGCGCAGCGGCAAAGGCGATCCGACTCCGGAAAGATTGCGGATGCTCAGCCCAGGCCCGTGGTGCCGCAAGCTCGATTTCGCGCCAGCCGCCGCCAGCCGCTGGCAGCGCAACAGTCGTGGTGGCCGTGGTCATGAAGCGAACCAGTCGATGGCGACCCGACGACCCTCGGCCGATGATGTCAAACCGGCATCGGCCAGTTGCAACCCGCGTACGCCGGCGGCGAGATCGTAAGGGTGCGGCCGGCCGGCATCGACGTCGGACAAGAACTGCTCCCACTGGGCCCGGAATCCGTTCGGAAACTCAGCGTTGTCCGGGATTTGCTCCCACTGGTTGCGGTAGTCGTCGGTCGTTGGCAGATCCGGGTTCCAGACCGGCATGGGGGTGCGAACACGGGGTTGGATGCGGCAGCCGAACAGACCCGCTACTGCGGAACCGTCGGTGCCGTCGACCTGGAACTCGACCAGTTCTCCGCGGTCGACACGAACGGCCCAGGATGAGTTGATCTGGGCGATGACGTCGTCCTCGATCTCGAAGATCGCGTACGCAGAGTCATCGGCGGTAGCGGCGTACTTGCGGCCCTGTTCGTCCCAGCGCTCCGGAATGTGGGTGACCGCTTTCGCGCTCACCGCAAGCACTTTCCCGAACAGGTTCTCCAGGACGTAGTTCCAGTGCGGGAACATGTCCAGCACCATGCCACCGCCGTCCTCGGCCCGATAGTTCCAGCTTGGGCGCTGCGCGGGCAGCAGATCACCCTCGAACACCCAGTAGCCGAACTCCCCGCGTACGGAGAGAATGCGGCCGAAGAACCCGGAGTCGATCAGGCGCTTCAACTTCAGCAGACCCGGCAGATAGAGCTTGTCGTGGACCACCCCGTTGATCACACCGGCCTCCCGCGCGGCAGTGACCAGCTCAATACCTTCCTCGACCGACTCGGCGATCGGCTTCTCGGTGTAGATGTGCTTCCCGGCGCCGACAGCCTTCAAGATCGACTTCTTACGCTCCGAGGTAACCTGCGCGTCGAAGTAGATCGAGGCTGAGCTGTCGTCGAGCGCTTCATCGAGATTGGTGGTGAAGTCGGCCACTCCATGGGCGACTGCCAGCGTGGCCAGCTTCTCGGCGTTGCGGCCGACCAGGATCGGCTCGACGGTGATTCGATCACCGTTGGGAGTCATGACGCCGCCGTCATCCCGGATCGCGAGCACCGACCGGACCAGATGTTGGCGGTAACCCATTCGACCGGTTACCCCATTCATGATCACTCGGATAGTGCGCTGTGCCACGTTGTCTCCTCAGTCGTCATTTCCCCGGATTACGAAAGCGCTTTCGCAATCGCTTTACTTACTATACGATCGGCAGTGGAAGAAGCACAACCTGAAGGAGTCAGCGGTGTCCCCTTCGTCAGGCCCCGTGCTGCTGAGTGACGTAGCGGCAGCCGCCGGTGTCTCGCTGGCTACCGCTTCGCGGGCGCTCAATGGCCAGGCGGGGGTCGGCGTAGCGCTTGCCGAGAAGGTTCGCCACGTGGCACATGATCTCGGCTACGTAGCGAATGTCCACGCACGGCAGCTGGCCGGCGGGACCACATCGGTGATCGGGTTGATCGTGCATGAGATCGACGATCCATTTTTCACGCAGATTGCGGGTGGCATCGTACGTTCGGCTCTCGCGGAGAACCTCATGGTTCAGGTCTCGCACTCGGGGCGCGACCCAGAGCAGGAGCTCAGGGAGATCACCACTCTTGTGGTTCAAGACGTTGAGGGCATCATCATCGCCGGATCTGGGTACGTCGATCCCGCCAAAGAGGCCCGTGCGAAGGATGTGCTGCGGGCCTATCAGCGGCGGGGCGGTCGAGTGGCCGTTATTGGACGCCATCATCTGGGCGTGGACGCCGTGCTCCCTGACAACGTGGCTATAGGCGCTCTAGCGGCCGACCATCTCGTCAAACTCGGACATCAAAACGTTCTGGTCGCCTCAGGCTCAGAGCAGTTGACCACGATCGCCGACCGCCTGTCCGGCATTTGTTCGGTGTTCGAGCAGGCCGGTGTACAACCAACCGTGTGGCACGACGCATTCACTCTCGCTGGCGGTGCCCGCATCGCTAGCCGGATCGGTGATCTCGCCACACCCCCCAGCGCCATACTCGCGATCAGCGATCTGATGGCAATCGGCGTACTGCAGGAGCTGCGACGCATGGGAATGCGGGTCCCGGACGACATCTCCGTGGTTGGAATCGATGACATCGCAGTGGCCCAGTCACTTGCACCGGCCTTGACCACAGTCGCCGTACCTCTGACTGAGATGGGGGAGATCGCCTTCGGCATGCTGCGGAAGCCTGCCGCGATCAGGCCCCGTCGGCGCATCGTCCCTGCTCATTTGGTGGTTCGCGAGTCGACAGCCGGGGTAACGCAAAACTGATACGTTCGGCAGCAAGCCGTGCCGAAATTCACAGGTCTCATTCTCGAAACGAATATTGACACCCATTGAGAAAACGCTTACGCTCAGTCACGAAAACGCTTTCGTGCACCAATGAGAGGGAGAACTGATGGCTCTGAACCGAAGGCAGTTCTTGATCGGCGCCAGCGGGCTGGCCGCTGCGGCCACCACGATGGGGCTGGCGGCTTGCGCACCTGGCTCGTCGGGCGGTGGTTCGCAAGGTGGTGGTCAAGGGAGCGCGAACGACCTCGCTCTGGCCTTCTGGGGCAACCCGACGCGCAACAAGAACACCCAGGCAGAGATCGACGCATTCATGAAGGCCAACCCAGATATCAAGATCGCGGGCCAACCGGGTGAGTTCAACACCTACTGGGACAAGCTGGCCACTCAGACAGCCGGCGGCAACGCTCCGGACATCATTCAGATGGACATGAACTACATCTCCGAGTACGGCACTCGCGGCGCTCTGCTCGACTTAGGCAAGGTCGATGTGTCCAAGTTCGTCGAGGGCACCGTCGATTCAGGCAAGATCAACGACAAGCTGGTGGGCGTCAATGCCGGCATCAACAGTGCGCTCATCTTTGCCAACCCTAAGATCTTCGAGAAGGCCAAGATGGACCTGCCTGACGACAAAACCTGGACCTGGGACCAGATGATCGAGGTTGGTGCGGAGGTCGCCTCCAAAGCGGGAGTGCCCTTCGGCGTGGCTGCGCTCCTGCAATCAGACGCATTGTTCGGCACGTTCGTACGCCAGCACGGCAAGGAACTCTTCACTCCAGACGGGCTTGGGTTTGACGTTGCCGAAGCTCAAGACTGGTACGACCTCTTGCTCAAGGGCCAGAAAGCCAAGGCATTTGGTACGCCCGAGCAGGTCAGCGAGGAGCAACCGAAGCCCCTGGACCAGAGTGCCATTGTGATCGGGAATGCTGCCATGCAGTACTACAACTCCAATCAGCTAGAAGCGGTCACCGCTGCGGCCGGCGGTGAGTTGATGAAGCTGCTGCGGGGCCCGAGCCTGGCGGGTAAGGCAACCGAACGCAAGACCTGGTACAAGGCGAGCATGCTGTGGTCGGCGTCGGCCAAGACCAAGAATCCAGACGCGGCAATTGCGTGGATCAACTGGTTTGCGAACGATCCGGCGGCCGCGAACATCGATCTGGCTGAGCGGGGTATCCCGCCGAACGCCGAGATACTGGCCGAGGTCAAGCCCAAGCTCTCTGCAGCGCAACAGGCTGTCGCCAAATACATCTCCGACATCAAGACCGAGGTGGCCACCACCCCGATCGCCCCACCCCCTGGCGGCGGCACGATAGCTGCCGTCATATTCCGCCATGGGACCGATGTCCTCTTCGGGAAGACGAGCTCGGCTGAGGGCGCGCAGAAGTTCGTGGACGAGATGAAGTCGAACCTCAAGGTCTGAGCCATGAGCGCCATCTCTGAACTCTCGACGATCCATCGCACAAAGGCCAAGACGCCAGAGGAGAAGCGGCTCCTGGCCAAGGAGGCGGGCCGGGACAACAAGGCGGGTTATCTGTTCTTGCTGCCCTGGCTGATCGGACTCGTGCTGATCATCGGTGGGCCGATGATTGCATCGTTGTACCTGTCCTTTACCAACTACAGCCTGATCCAAGCGCCCGAGTGGGTCGGGCTGGCGAATTATGCCCGGATGTTCGACGACCCGCGACTGCACAAGTCGCTCGCGGTCACATTCACCTACGTGCTCGTCGGCGTTCCGCTGCAACTGATCGCGGCCTTGGCCATCGCAATACTGCTGAACGAGGGGATGAAGGGGCTGCCGTTTTATCGGTCCGTCTTTTATCTGCCGTCGATGCTCGGCAGCTCGGTTGCCATTGCCGTGCTGTGGCGGCAGATGTTCGAAGTGGACGGCCTGGTGAACCAAATCCTCCGGAAGTTTGGTATCCCAGCCACCACGAGCTGGATCGGCGACCCGCAGTATGCGTTGTGGACCATCATCTTGTTGCACGTCTGGACGTTCGGCTCACCAATGGTGATCTTCTTGGCTGGTCTGCGGCAGATCCCCGGAATGTATTACGAGGCGGCGTCGGTCGACGGCGCAAGCCGATGGGCCCAATTCAGGAAGATCACCCTGCCGCTACTGTCTCCGATCATCTTCTTCAACCTGGTACTGCAGATCATCAACGCATTCCAGGCATTCACGCAGGCCTTCGTGGTTTCGAACGGCACCGGCGGTCCTGCGGACTCGACATTGTTCTTCACGCTGTATCTGTACCAGCGCGGGTTCGTCCAGTTCCAGATGGGCTATGCCGCCGCGATGGCCTGGCTGCTGGTGGTGATCATCGCGGCATTCACCGCTATTAACTTCTACTTCTCCAAGCGTTGGGTGTTCTACGGTGACTGATATTCAAACGCAGGGCGGGGTGGCAACCCCCGCCGAGACAACGACACCACTGGCTGGACCGGCTCCCCAGGAGGCGATCCATCATGCTCCCACATGGCGGGACCGGACGCGGTCAGTGATCAAGCACATACTGCTGATCGCCGCCAGCGTGATCATGATCTATCCGCTGCTCTGGCTGATTGCCAGTTCCCTCCGCCCGACCGAGGTCATTTTCCGTACTCCAGGCCTCTGGCTGAACGACCTGTACGTGGAGAACTACACCAAGGGTTGGTATTCGCTCTCCTATCCCTTCGGCCAATACATCATCAACTCTTTCATCGTGGTGATCGGGGCCATCGCCGGCAATCTGTTTGCCTGCACGCTGGCCGCGTACGCGTTTGCTCGGCTGAAGTTCCGGCTGAGGGGGTTGTGGTTCGCCATCATGCTGTTGACGCTCATGCTGCCTTTCCACGTGGTCGTGGTCCCGCAGTACATCCTTTTCAACGCGCTGGGCTTCGTGAACACGTTCGTTCCGCTGATCTTGCCTAAATTCCTGGCCACCGATGCGTTCTTCGTGTTCTTGATGGTCCAGTTCATCCGAGGCGTTCCCAGGGAGCTGGACGAGGCGGCGACCATCGACGGTTGCGGCCACTGGAAGATCTTCAGCAGGGTGATGCTTCCGCTGATGGGTCCAGCGATAGCCACGACGGCGATCTTCACCTTCATCTGGACCTGGAGCGACTTCTTCACCCCGCTGATCTACCTGACCGATCCGATCGCCTACACGGTTCCGGTTGCGCTGCGCTCGTTCCTGGACGCGACAGCAGGGAGCAACTGGGGTGCCATGTTCGCCATGTCAGTCGTCACCTTGATTCCACTCTTCCTGGTGTTCCTCTTCGGCCAGCGGTTCTTGGTCAAGGGCATAGCCACCACCGGCGGAAAGTGACCTTAGTGCGGGATCCGGCATAGCCGGGTCCCGCATTCTTTAACTAGCGAAAGGCACTTTGTGACCTCGAAACGACGCTATGTGGTGGTCGGAACCGGCCACCGCGTCCAGATGTATCTCGATGCCATGGCTGGCGAGCATCGTAACGACGCCGAACTTGTCGGGCTCGTTGAGCCGAATTCTGGCCGGCTACAAGTACATCTGGGCTGGTTGTCGCAAGCCGGCCTCGACGTCGGCAAGGTTGCCACCGGTGCGCCTGACGAGTTGGAACAGATGATCAAGACGGCCCAAGCGGATCGCGTGATCATCACCTCACCCGACTACACCCATGCCGGACTGATCGTCCGGGCGCTGGATGCAGGTGTCGACGTCGTGGTCGAAAAGCCGTTGACGATCAATCCGGAAAGCACGCGGCAGATCGCCGAGGCTGTAATGCGTACCGGTCGGCAGGTCGTGGTGACGCACAACTATCGCTACTCGCCACGGAACTCCGCGCTCAAGGACGTGATCAAGAGCGGCTCGATCGGCATGCCGCTGTCGGTCACGTTCGAATGGGTGCTTGACACCGCTCACGGCGCCGATTACTTCCGCCGCTGGCACCGGGACAAGGCCAACTCGGGTGGCCTGCTCATTCACAAGGCGTCGCACCACTTCGACTTGATCAACTGGCTGCTCGCCGACAGTCCTAGCCAGGTGTACGCCCGTGGCGGGGTGCGGTTCTACGGGGCCGAGAACGCGACAGCACGGGGGATGGCACCCCACTCCGAGCGAGGCACCCATGATGGCGTGCACAATCCCTGGGAGTTGGATCTCCGTGCCGACCCTCGGCTCAAAGCGCTCTATCTCGAAAACGAGTCTTTTGACGGCTACCACCGTGATCAAGACGTGTTCGGCCCCGGCGTGACGACCGAAGACAACCTGGCCGTGATCGTTGACTACGACCGAGGTGCGACTCTCAGCTATTCGCTCAACGCGCATGCTCCCTGGGAGGGCTATCGGATCTACGTCAACGGCGACCAAGGCCGCGCCGAGCTGGAGGTAGTCGAACGGGCGGCTGTGCTGGTTGATGCGGCCGGCAATGTGGTGGTCGACCCGAGCGCGGTCCCAGAGACCTCATCCCGGACCGGCGGTGAGCGCCTTACCCTGCAACGCCATTGGGAGGCGGCACAGGACGTCAAGATCGAAGAGGGCTCCGGAGCACACGGTGGAGGTGATGCGTTGCTGCTCAACGACATCTTCCGCGGCCGCGGTGATGACTGGCTGGAACGATCGGCCGATTGGCTGGACGGGATTAGAGCGATAGCAGTAGGGATGGCAGGCAATGAGTCATTGCGTACCGGTATGCCGGTCAAGATCACGGATCTTGAGCTCGGTGTTGATCTTTCCCGCACGTAGGAGCTATTGATGTCGTCTCTTCAACTCGATCCTGACCGGGCTCTCCCGTTTGCCGCAGAGCAGCGGAGCATCGCCAGGGAAATCTACGGCGAAACAAAGGATCTGCCTCTGATCTGCATGCACGGGCATGTCGAACCGGCGGTGTTCGCCGAGAATCTTCCTTTCGCCGATCCTGCGCAGCTGTTGATCGTTCCCGATCACTATGTGTTCCGAATGCTGGCCTCGCAGGGCATAGAGCCGGCTCAACTTGGAGTGCCGCGGCTCGATGGCGGTCCGGTCGAGACCGACTCTCGGACAATTTGGCGTACCTTCTGCGAAAGCTGGAAGCTCTTCCGCGGCACGCCCTCGCGCTACTGGCTGGAACACGAGCTGGTCGAGGTGTTCGGCGTCCATCTGATCCCGAGTGCTGAAGCGGCCGACGCCATCTATGACCAGATCGCCGCTTGCGTTGCCGATCCTGCCTTCCGCCCCCGCGCACTGCTCGACCGATTCAACATCGAAGTCATCTCGACGACGGACTCGGCGACGTCGGACCTGCAGCACCATGCCAAGCTTGCCGCCGACGGTCTCAGCGAGCGTGTTTTTCCCACCTTCCGGCCCGACGCACTGGCCTACCTTGATCGACCGACCTGGCGCGCCGATATTGCCGAGCTGGGCGAGCTTTCGGGGATCGACACGTCGGCCTACGACGGCTTTGTGGATGCCTTGCGTTCGCGCCGTGCAGCGTTCGTCGAAGCCGGCGCCCGCGCCACCGATCACGGTCATTTGCTGGCCGACACCACCCCGATGGAGGTGAGCGCAGCCCGTGCGCTGTACTCCCGCACCCTAGGCGGGACGGACGCGAGCGAGGCCGAGGTCGAAGCGTTCGCGGCGAACATGCTCTACCAGATGGCTGAGATGTCCTGCGAGGACGGCTTGGTGATGCAGATCCACCCCGGCGTGCTGCGCGACCACAACAGCACGATCGGCAGAACGTATGGGTCGGACAAGGGCTATGACATTCCCATTCAGACCGAGTTCACCCGTGCCCTCCGGCCGATGCTGGACCGGTTCGGCACCGACCCGCGATTTCGAGTCATCCTCTTCACCGTCGACGAGACTGTGTACAGCCGCGAACTGGCGCCGATCGCCGGCACCTATCCATCGGTTCGGCTAGGGGCCCCATGGTGGTTCCTGGATTCACCGGAGGGCATGCGTCGGTTCCGGGAACTCGCCGTCGAGACGGCCGGCTTCTACAACACTTCGGGCTTTGTGGACGACACGCGGGCGTACGCGTCCATACCCGCTCGCCATGATCTCTCTCGTCGCGTCGACGCTGGCTATCTCGCGCGCCTGGTGCTGGAGCATCGGCTCAGCCTGGCCGAGGCGGTCGAGACGGCCATCGACCTGGCGTACAACTTGCCCCAGGAGTCGTACCGGCGGCCCTAACGCGCGCTGAGCGCGGCTGGGCGCCCTTCGACAAGCTCAGGGCACATGGATCGATCGGGGGCTACTGCGCGTAGGCCGCGAACGGCGCCAGATGCTTCACGAAGTGGTCAGCGATGATCCGGTAGTGCTCCTCTTCGTTGTCGTTCCACACGTGGTACATCCTCGTCCCGAACTCCTCCAAGATCGCGCCGTAGCCCACGTGCAAGACCTGCCGTGAGTCGACTCGGGTCATCAACTGAGCGACCTCGTCATCGGTGGGGTCAGTCGGGATCTTCGCCGGATCGCACGAGAGATGGTAGCTCTTGCGGTTGGCCTCGAAGCTGTCAAGGGCCAGCGCGAGAACCTCTCGCATCAGATCGGGATCATTGTTCGCGATCACCCGCAACGCTTCTGCCCAGCTGGTGCCGGCCGTCTTGAGATGCACCACACCCTTGGTCGCCTCGGCAATGAGCGGATACGTGGAGAACTTGTCCGACCCCGAGTGCAGAGACAGCTTGTACGGCCCGAGCGCCCGGGCGATCGCCGCATGAATCTCGAAGTCACGCTGCAACTCGCCGATGTCACCGATGTACTCGACACCCTTTTCGAAGCGGCCGACGAAGCGCGGTGCGAACGAGATGAAATTCATCCCAAGGCGCTGCAGCTCGCTGACAACAACGATGTGCTCCGCCGGCTTGGTCGGATAGTCAGTCTCGTCAACGGCAAACTCGACCTCGCAGTCGATGTCCTTCTCCGTCAGGCGCCGGTACATGGCCATCGCGTGCGCAAGAGATGGGCCGTACTTCGCCAAGGCGCGAAGGACCGACTCCTCGTCCAGCTCGATCGCCTCATGTTCGAGGTCGATGCGGCGGCCAACATAGGTCTTGGTGAAGGTCGCCAGATCGGACTCCAGACCCGCCCACTCGAGCGCCTCCACTTTCTGCTGGATCGCCGCGGGATCTGCGTACTCCGCCTCGGGGTCGACTTCCGCCTTGGGATCCAGGGTGTAGAACACGAAGCCGGCAGCCGTCGTGTCCTCGATGTCCTCGAGCTGCTCCAAATGATCCGCATCGCCACCCACTGGCTTCGTCCACCCAGCCTGGAATGCCCCCCAGGTTGCATCGTCGAGCACATTGCGCGGCGTCCGATGGCAGCGCCCCATCTCGCGAATGGATTGCTGGGCGAACACGGGGTTGATAGCTGCGCCGACCGCCTGCAACGCTCGTACGTGACCGGGTGTCGCGAGCCCGAGCCGGTCGCCGAAGCCGGCCGAGGTATGCAATCCGAAGCGCGACGGGGTCAGCCAGGGCAGCGCTGATCGCAGCGCAAGGGCATTCTCCGGGCTGGTCTCGGCAACCAGGCGAAACTTGCCATCGGTGCCTTCGACCGCACCGACGAAGTCGCGGAACACGGACTCGTCATCGGCGACCGCCACGAGACGTTTGACACCGTCCTCCGACCGGTCCAGCCAGTACGTGGCGCCGCGGTAGGAGACCTGTGACTCTGCGTAAGCGCGACCTCCGAGCTGGGCGGTGGCGGACGGGTCAAGCTGATCGGGTTGAGCGCTCATGCTGTCGCCTTTCGCAGGGTGCCTCAGCGGGACATGCTTACTTCGGCATTCTCCACCCCGGCATGTTTCTCCTGGGCCGAGGCTAGATCGATCAGGGACCACAATCGCGCCATGCTTAACCATGTCCTCTATGCCTGGAATCGACGATCTCCGCGCAGGGTTTGCAAAGCCGCCGCCGAGCGGCGCGCCTCGGATGCGCTGGTGGTGGTTCGGTCCTTCGGTGACGCGAGAGGAGCTTGAGCGCGAACTCACTGCTATGGCCGACGCCGGAATCGGCGGAGTCGAGGTGGCGTACGTCTATCCGCTGGTGACGGCCACTACCGAGTTCGGTTCGGAGGTCTTTCTGGCCGACCTGTGCTTCGCCGCCGAACGGGCGCGCGAAAAGGGCCTTAGCTTCGACCTCACGCTCGGTAGCGGCTGGTCCTTCGGCGGTCCGCACATTTCGACGGAGCTGGCCGCCCGGCAGCTGCACTGGGAGCGACGCGAGATCGGGCCGGGATCGCTGCAGGTTCCTGTGGTTTCACCCTGGCCAGGCGATGATCTGGTTGCCGCATACGTCGGCGCCGGTTCACTACAAGAGCTGCCGGAGTCATATGAGCGGCTGCCCGTCGTGGACGGTCAGGTGATCATCGAGGGCGGCGATGGTCCCCGGATTGTGCTGCTGGCGTACGCCCGCCTCACCGGGCAAAACGTCAAGCGAGCGGCTGCCGGAGCGGAGGGTCTCGTGTTTGATCATTACTCCGCGGCGGCCGCAGATGCGCACCTGCGGGCGGTCGGAAACCCGATGCTGAACGCCGTTCCCGCAGAGCTGGTGGGATCGGTCTTCTGCGACAGCCTCGAGGTGTACGGCAGCGACTGGACGCCGAGTTTGCCGGCGGAGTTTGCCCGGCGGCGCGGCTACGACCTCCTTCCGGTGCTGTATCGGCTCGCTGTCGATGGGCCGGACGCAGCCCGAATCCGCGCCGGCTACCACCGCACCCTGGCCGAGCTGTATGAGGAGAACTTCGTCGGCACGTGCCAACGCTGGGCCTCCGAACGCGGCGTGCCGTTCCGGATCCAGAGCTATGGGACACCGCCCGCCACGATCAGCAGCTACCGGTTCGCGGACCTGTTCGAGGGGGAGGGCTGGGGCTGGCGGAGGATCACCGAGACCCGCTGGGCGTCCTCAGCCGCACACCTTTACGGGCGTATGGCCGTCTCCGCCGAGGTCTGGACCTGGGTGCACTCACCTTCGTTCCGCGCGAACCCGCTGGACCTGAAGGGCGAGGCGCACGAGCACTTCCTCAATGGCGTCAACCAACTCGTCGGGCATGGCTGGCCTTACTCGCCGGCCGACGCTCCAGGGTTGGGCTGGTTCTTCTACGCTGCCGGCGCGCTCGACGACCGTAACCCGTGGTGGCCTGCGATGCCCGAGTTCACCAAGTACCTCAGCCGGCTGTGCTGGCTGCTGCAGCAAGGCGAACCGGTGGCCGACATCGCGGTGTACGTGCCCAACGAGGACTTGTTCGCGATCATGGGCCGGGCGCAGGGCGGCTCGCTGAACACCTGGCGGGAGGCAGCTCGGCGGATGCCTAGCGCGATCCCCGCGACGATCCGCACGACTGGGCTGGATTACGACCTGATCGATGATGATGCGCTTGCCGTGACACCACCGGACCGGTATCGGGCGGTCATTGTCCCGGCTACGACCATGATCTTGGACTCGACCGCGACCTGGCTGGACGAAGTGATCACCGCGGGTGGCTTGGTGATCGTGATCGACTCCACCGCAGAGGTGCCTGGCGCACTCGTTGTGGAGACTGAAGGGCTGCGCGATGCGCTGATCGGGGGTGTCGCGCCCGATCTTGAGATCTCGCCAGCAACGCCGGACATTGGCTTTGTGCACCGACGGTCTCCGGACGCCGAGATCTATGTGGTGATCAACACCGGCCCCGCGACTCAGACGTTCGGACTGGTCGCGCGAACGACCATGTCGAGTTATGAGCAATGGGATGCTTTGTCGGGCCGAGTGCTCCAAGCAGGAGCGCTGAACGAGGGCATGGAACTCACACTGCACCCGTACGAAGCAACGGTGATCATGCTGAGCGAGGAGCCGATCAAGAGTGTCTCAATCGACGCTCGAGGCGAGAGTCGGCAGCCGCTGAGCGGTCCTTGGGAGATGGCGTACGGGAACGAGCGGGCGCAGCCGGTTGACCTGCCGCACGCCTGGGAGGACGAGGCCGGTAGGCGCCACTACTCGGGGGCGGCAACGTATACGACCAGCATCGAAGTGGATGCCGTCGACGGTCGAGCCTTGATCGACTTCGGCAACTGCGATGTTCTCGACGGCGACGCTGCAGAGCACGGCCTGGCTGGACCCTCATACGGGGTGGCCGTGCGAGGACCGGTGGGCGAGGTCGCCAAAGTACGCGTCAACGGCATCGACTGCGGCATGGCCTGGGCCCCGCCGTACCGGGTGGAAATCACCGACGCGCTCCGCAGCGGCCCCAACAAGATCGAGATCACCGTGTACAACACAGCAGCGAACGCCCTTGCCGCAGACAAACACATCACGCGGCTAGCGGCGGAAAGCGAGGCCCGCTACGGGCGCCGGTTCCACATGCAAGACCTCGACAAGGCCATGGCGACGGTACGATCCGGCCTGTTGCAGGTGCCGACACTTGTTACGCAGCCGTAGTCCGCGCATCTAAGGTCTGAAGGG
>Ga0307286_10000087_pt1 | contig 22278 bp, 21 predicted proteins | sample ER_DNA_140_FD_194478 | JGI IMG/M metagenome (GOLD analysis project Ga0307286, IMG submission 194478) | Bulk soil microbial communities from the East River watershed near Crested Butte, Colorado, United States - ER_DNA_140 | ecosystem: Environmental > Terrestrial > Soil > Floodplain | place... | reverse complement strand
TTCCGTCTGGGGGCGCAGATCTTCGACCGGATGAGCATCGAGGTGCTGATCTCGACCGAGGACCAGGACAACTTTGTGAGGAATATGATCACCATAAGGGCCGAGGAACGGCTTGCACTCGCCGTGTACCGCCCGGCGGCGTTTATTTACGGGACGTTGCCGTAACATAAATCAGACTGTATAACTGCGGGCTTCCAAGGGGCTGTAACCCCAAGGAAGCCCTAACACCACCAATCCTGGCTAGAGGACGACGATGATGCTGCGCCAACCTACGCCGCTTTTCGATGATCTGTTAACGCCGGTCGAGAAAAAGCGGGGGAAACGATCCGCGGATTGTATCCAATGCGGAATCCAGTTCTTTCCCGTGAATAAAAAGGTCAGGTGTTGCAGCCTTAGTTGTTCGACCACATACCGTTTCAGTCAGGCCAAGGCCGAAAGGCCACCGATGATCTGTGAGGTTTGTGGCAAGGAATACCCCTGGAAGCGGCATCCGCGTCGGACATGCTCGGATCAGTGTCACGTACTGTCGAGGACGTTTTCTCGAAAAGACAGGGCGCAGCGTTTCAATCGTGTCTGCGAGATATGTGGCAAAGCGTTCGTGACAACGCGGGTGGAAGCCAGATTTTGTTCATTGTCATGCAACAATAAGGGGCCTCACGTACTGATCGCGGCGAGGGCTGAAGCTACGGCTCGGTCATTAAAGCGGAGGAGAGAGTGCAAGATTTGTGGCACTTCATTCGCACCGAAAAAGCGCAACCATTTTACGTGCAGCAGAAAATGTTGGGGCCTGTCTAACTTAAAATACACCGACAAAGAACGAGCGTTGTGTAGTAGGATCAGAACCCGCCTCAGAACGGATTTGAAACGGCAGGGAGTCGTGAAAACGACCAAGACCTGGGCGGCGCTCGGTTACACCGTGGAGCAACTCCGCGATCATCTGGAGAAGCAGTTCAGGGGGAGGATGTCCTGGGCCAATATGGGGAAATGGCACATCGATCACATCGTGCCGATTTCCTCGTTCAGGATTAGCGGTCTGGACGATCCCGAGTTTCGTGCCGCGTGGGCGTTGACGAACCTACGGCCCTTGTGGAAGCGGGATAATATGGAAAAAGGTTCTAAACAAATGTTCCTGATCTAGGAGACGACACATGCCCCTCATGAGAGCAACCGCTGACTGGTACAACGCCGATCATGAGGGGCAAGTGGAGCGAGGGCAGGAATTCGAGACATCGGAATACCGCGCGACCGAACTGGAGATGGCCGGTCTGGCGGTGCGCGCGCTGAGCGAAACGAAGCCAACGCGCGTGGTCGCCGATGCGCCGGAAGACGATGACGACGACGACGACGACGATGATGAGGACGACGACGAGAAGAAAGCACCGCGCAAAGCGGCGGCGAAACGGAAAGCCCGTTGACGCCACTACACATCAAAGCGCCGTGGGGCCTGGGCGACGCGATCTACGTCAGGCCCCTCCTTAAATCGGCGGCGAAACAGCGCACCCTTTATGTCGATACGCCGTGGCCGGAATTCTACGACGACATCGACAACCTGAAGTTCGTGCGCGGCGAGCGATTACTGCGAACCCAGAACAAGAACATCCGCCGCCAGCCACCGGAGCGTTGGACCCCGTTACCGGCGGGCCTGGGCACCATCGCGCTGGGCTACGGTCACCTCGAAATGGAACATGGCGTGTTCGCCGCCATGGAACGCAAGCTGCCCATGACGAAGCCGGAAGCGAGAGCGCCCAACTGGGATTTACCGGATATGGGTCCATGTCCGTTCGACACGGGTGGCGCGCCGCTGGCCGTCGTGCGCCCGGTGATGCGGCGGCTGGAGTGGGACAACCAGGCGCGCAATCCGCTGCCGGAATATATCAACTTCGTCGCCGGCGACCTCAAGCGGCGCGGCTTCGCGGTGGTCGTCATCGCCGACACCAGCAACACGCACAACGCGGAATGGATCGAGGGCGGTGTGCCGCCGCCACATAACCTGGCCCGGTTGCGCGGCGAGGGCACGGTGAACCAGCTGATGGCGATGGTCAGGGACGCGGCGGTGGTCGTTGGCGGTGTCGGATGGATCGTTCCGGCGGCGATAGCGATGAAGACGCCAACCTTCGTCGTGCTTGGTGGCAATGGTGGGATGAACGCGCCATCGAAAATCATAGATCGGCGCATGGACGGATCGAAGATCGGTTTCGCGACACCAAAGGATTACTGCCAATGCATCGATATGCGGCACCAGTGCGTGAAGCTGATACCGGACCTGGAAAAGCAATGGCGTCGCTGGGCGAGTGCCTTGCCACGCCTTTCCCGGTCTTCCCGCGCTGCCTGACCAGGACGCTGGCGACTGAACTCTGCTGGTTTCCGGAACTGGGCTACGGCTATTACCCGGCGACCGGCGGCACCCATATTTATGACGAGGCCTACTTCGCCAAGTATCAGGGCTACGCCCAGACCGAACTGGGATCGAAGCTGAACGTCGCGCGCATCGCGCTGGTCGCGCGGCATTACACCGGTCATTTGGTGGACATCGGTATCGGCAGCGGTGCCTTCGTGAACGCCCGACCGTTTACCTGGGGTTATGACGTGAACCCGGCGGGTGTGGCGTGGTTGAAGGCGCGGGAGAAGCTGTGGAACCCCTACCGCCAGCCGTGCCTGGCGATGTCGTTCTGGGACAGCCTGGAGCATATCCCTGATTTTCCAAAGCTGTTGGAACAGGTCGAGGACAGCGTCTTCATTTCGCTTCCGGTCTTTCCTGGTCCCGCCGAGGTGTTGAAGTCGAAACATTATCGGAAGGATGAGCATTATTGGTACTTCAGTAAGGCGGGCCTGATCATTTTCATGGACAGGCTTGGTTGGAAGCTGCGCGAGGTCAGCGACGTGGAGACGATCCTGGGCCGTGAGGGGATCACCTCGTTCGCGTTTCGGAGGGTGTCGCGGCCATGAAATCTTCCGTCATCGAGGTGATCGAACCGGCGGCGTCGCACGACCTGACGACGCTGGAGATCGCCAAGGAGGAACTTGGCATCACCAGCGATGAGAACGATGCCCGCCTGGCGCGCTGGATACGCGAAACCAGCGTTTACATCGAGCGGCACTGCAATCGAACCCTGATAAGGGAAACGGTCAGCGAGACATGGCATGGCACTGATTTTTGGTATCTGCCGGAAGTCTCGGTGGAAATCCGCCCCCTGACCCTGCGGCGCTATCCGGTGACCGAGATCGTGTCGTTCGGCTCGGTCGATGATGATCCGCCGCTGACCGCGGATGATTACCAGCTTGATGCCTACCGCGGGCGGCTGTGGCGGCTCAGTGAGGGGCAACGGTCTTATTGGTCGTGGCATTGGTCGAACAGCGCCATGATGAGCCTGGAGATCACTTATACCGGCGGTTACGACCCGAACAATTTGCCGCCCGATTTGCAGGCGGCATGCCTGTCGCTGCTGAAGATCCGCAATGACACCTGGGGCCGTGACCGATTCCTGCGTTCGCAGGAAATCCCAGGCGTCATCAAGGAAGAATACAACAGCATGACGATGCCGAATACGTCGGCGCTGCCGCCAGAGATTTGCGACATGCTGCAACCGTTTCAGGAATTCAACGCGTGACGGCGAAGGGCGATTATGTGGCCAAACAGGTGGCCGACGCCATCGCGCGGGTCGGCGAACCCGGCACGTTGATCCGCCTGGCGACGCGCACCATGCCGCGGGTCGAGGTGACGTTGAAATGCGTGCCCACGTTTGTAGCGCCTGGGGAGGCCGTGGGCGGCGTCGTGCAGGGTCGCATTGATGTGCGGGTGTCGAACAAGGAGATCGCCGCCAGCGGTTGGCCAGCGCCGATCCGCCGGGGTGATCAGATCATCATCGCCGCGACGACCTACACCGTGCAGGGCGTCCAGGTCGCCGCGCCCGGTGGCGTGATCGCGGAGCATATCATGCAGGTAATGGGGATGGCGTGATGGCCGGGATGCTGGGTTTCACGCCGCAAAAGGTCGATGACCTGATCAAGATTTATCGCGCGAATACCCGCGAGATGCTGATCAGCGAGACGAAGCGGCTGACGGATCTGAATCAGCAAGCCATCATGCAGGCGTTCGGCTCCCCGGCACCGACTGAACTGATCGTGGACGGCCAGATCGGCAAGCCGCTGAACCAGGCCCAATCGGTCACCGACACGATCTTCCATCTGCACACCAATGTGGTCGATGAGGCGCTGCGGCTGTTGATCACCCGCTCGCCGGTCGGCCCCGGCAGACACGGGCACTATCGCGACAACCACTGGCTCTACGTGAACGGTGTGCGCCGCGACGCGATGTTGCAGGGCGGCACCAAGGTCGAACTCAGGAAGGGCGACAAGGTCGTCATCATCAATGTCAAGCCCTACGCACGTAAGATCGAGGGTGGGGCCAAGCACAAGTATCGCGCGCGGCTGACCCAGCGCCGCCCCGGCCTGTCCTCCCAGGCTCCTGACGGCGTCTACGAGGTCACCGCGCGTGACCTGAAGAACAAGTACGAAAAGGTCGCGATCATCCGTTTCGCCTATCACGGCAACGTCGAGGGCGCGCTGATCGAGCAAGAGGCCATCGCGCGCACGCCAAGGCGAAACAAAATGGGACGCTTCCATTCACAGGGCGGGCCGCGCCACGGCAACGACGCGAAAGATCGTTTTCCGGCGCTGGAGATCGAAGCGAGGTAACAAATGCTGGGACCGGCGATCAAGGCGATCCGCGCGCATGTGGACGCCAACTTCAACGCGCTTCCATTGCGGTGGGCAAACGAGAACTGGGACGGGCAAGACCCGATGCAGACCGCTTCGCCGTTTGTCGAGTGCGAAATCATTGGTGGCTACAACGCGCTGAGAGGGTTCAGCCAGCGTGGCAACCAACTTTATATCCATCCCGGATTGATACGGTTCTACATCTGGGCACCCTGGAATACCGGGATGGATAGTTCCCTGGAGGTCGCCGACGCGCTGGCGGCGTTCATGGAAAAGACCGAATTCGGCAGGGTGCCAGAACTCGGACAGACGGTCAGAACGCTTGAGTTCTCTGCTTACGACAGCGTGGCGACGGATGAAGCGGGTAACTACGCGATCCTGCTTTGTAGCGTGCCCTTCGATTTCTACTACACGAACTGAAAGGTTCGCTAACCAACGGTTCGCTCTCGAAAGGAGTCAGACATGCCCGTATATCAAACTCAATCCAACTCCATCGTCGCCTACAAAGCCCAGTCCGGACTCGGCGTGCCCGCCACGGGTGCTGGTGCGTCCATCCTGCGCGTGGCTGGCGGGTCGGGCGGAAGCCTCACCAAGGCCGCCACCGAGAGTAACGAAGTTCGTTACGATGGTATGCGGACGCGTGGCCGTCACGGCATCCAAAAGACCGTGGGCGCGTGGAGCGCGGAAGGCTCCATCGGCAGCTTCGATGCCATCATCGAGGCGATCATGCGCGACACATGGTCAACCGCTGATCTGACGATCACCGAGTCCACGGGTGGGCTGTTGTCCATCGTCACCGCGACCGGGGTCGGCGGCGGCACCATCACCGCCGCGGGCGGCTCATGGATCACGGCGGGGCTGCGGGTCGGCGACATCATCCGCCTGTCCAACCACAGCGATCCGCTGAACAACGGCAAGAACCTCCGCATCACCAACCTGACGCCCACCGTCATCTCGGTCGGCGAACAGCTTGTCGCCGTCCCCACGGCGGACACCACGTTCACGGTGACCCGCCCAGGCAAGAAACTGATCCAAACGGGCACGCAACTGATCAAACGGTATTTCACCGTCGAGGAATACGAGATCGACGTGGATACCTCCGAGGTCATGTCCGATTTCGTGTGGGGCGCGATGCGGATTGGCATGGCCCCGAACGGGATCATCACGGTCGATCCCAGCGGTGTGGGGACCGGGCAGATGCAGACCTACCCCTCCGCGTCTGCACCCGTGTTCACCGCGCCGGTCCCCTCCTCGACCCTGCCGCTCGCCGTGGTGGACGCCACCGTCCGCATCGGCACCCAGGACATGGTCGATCTGACCAGCTTCGACCTGACCATGGACATCACCCCGATGAGCCCAGACGTGTTCGGCTCCGGAAACATAAAATATGGGCCGGATGTGTTCACGGGTCAGATGGGAATCGGCATCAACTTTACGTGTTTGCGAAAAGACTTGCAGTTCCTCAATGATTTCGTAGCCGAAACGCAGTACTCCATCCACATCCTCGCGGTGGAGAACGAGGCGGAACCTAAGAGTTTCGTATCAATTACGGTTCCGAATCTTACCCTTGGCGGCTTGTCGAAGAGCGCCTATTCGAAAGAAGGCGGGCCGCGCACGCAGTCCATCACGGTGCCCATGGCGCTCGTCGGCATGGACAACGGCGGGCTTGGTTACGATGCGACGATGATCAAGATCCAGAGTTCGTCTTAACAAAAAGGAGTGCTTATGGAGAACGGGGACGCTTTCGATCTCAGTGACCTCAAATCGACGGAGACGGATGAACTGGCCATCGTTCATCCGTTGACCGGCGCGCCGACCACATGGGTGTGGACGCTCGCCGGTCCCGGTCACCCCAAATCCATCGAGTCGGCGAACATCGCCGCGCGGGACGCGCTGCGGCTGACCCGGCTGCGCGAACAGGCGGTGGTCAACCGGCGTAAATGGATCGAGCCGGATCGCACACCGGACGACATGCGCCGGGAGAACGCGGAAAGCTTCGCCACCCGCGTCCTGGGCTGGACCCCGATCAAGCTGAACGGGGCCGACTATCCCTACACGCGCGACAACGTCGTGGGTCTGTTGCTCGATCCGTCGTTCGGGAAAGTTTACTTACAGCTTCTGGAGTACTTCAATTCCGACGAAAGTTTTACAAAACGCTCGGCGACGACCTCACCGACTTCGCCGAGTGCGAGTTCAGACTTAACGCAGTAGACAAAAGCGGGGTTTCCTGGCGGGAAACTCTCGAGGGTTTGCTGAACCGTTCACGGCGCGCGGAGAAGCGGGCCGAATACGAGGCCGAATTGTGGATGCCGGAATTCCCGATGTCCATGATGTACCTCTGGCGTGTCTACCATCGACTGCGTGGACGGAAAGGCGGCAATGGCTTTGGCCATTCGCCGCTGGAATGGCCAGACATCGAGGCGTTTTCGCGCCTGTCGGGTCTGAGCCTTTTGTCGTGGGAGGTCGCTTTGATCGAGCGGATGGATGACCTCTGGCTGCGCGCCCAGGCGCAGGCGCAAAAGGACTCCCAACAGTGAGCGGCAGCACAAATCGGATCGTTACCGAGATTATTATCGATGCCGATCAGGCCGAACTCAGCATGGCGCAACTGGCGGCGGCGCAGCGGGCGGCGCAACGCGAGTTCGACAAGACCACCGCCAAGATCATGGAGAACACCGCCGCCACCGAACGGGCGGCGGAAGCCGGGATAGACGCCGCCGACGCGCTGACGATCACGGCGGGGGCGCTCCGCAAGGCGAAGGCGGAATCCGACGCCTACCTGGGCCGCATGGACCCGCTGATCTTCGCCCACACCTCGCTGTCGCGGGAACTGGGCAAGGTCGGCCAGGCGATCAAGGGCGTCGATACGCTGTTGATCGCCAAGAAGATCAAAGACGACGAGGCCATCGCGCGGACGAAACAACTGGAGATGCGCGAGAAAGAACTCATCACCGTCATGGGCCGGTTGGAAGCCGGGACCATCGATGTCGCCGACGCGATGGCGTTTATGAACACGACGGCGGAGCGATTGTCCAAGGGGGTGAAGGAAGTCGCCGTCGATGTCGATGGGCTGCGCGCCAAGCTGGTGCCGCTGGAAGCGCAACAAAAGGCGTTCGCCAACGCGGTGGCCGAGGTTGGCTTCGCCCTGGACAAGGAAGTCATATCGATAGACGAGGCCGGGGACGCCTACAGGCGGCTGTACAACAGCACCTCCGACGCGGTTAAGGGCATGCGCGACGTGGAAGCGCACATGGCCGATGTCGAGGCCGCGGCCCGCACCATGAGGCTTGGCGTCATCGCGGCGAGCCAGATGACCCTGGACCCGCGCGTGGCACCGGGATCGGCTCCGGTGGCGCGTCAAACCGACAATACGCTCACCATCACCAACCCGCTTTACGGCGCGGAGAAAGCGAAGCGCCAGCGGGAACTGGAAGAAACCTTCGCGGAACTGGGCCAACTGGAAGCCAAGTACAATCCGCTCACCGCCGCGCTGCAAAAGTATCAGGCCGCGATGGCGGAAGTCATCGCCGATCACGGCAAGCTGGGGTCCAGCGCCAAGGTGATCGAGACGGAACTGGCGAAACTGGCCGATGAGTATTACGCGAACGTCAAGGCGATCAACGAACTGGGCACGGCTCACGTCGATCTGGATAAATTACGCGCCAGCATCGATCCGCTGACCGCCGCGACCCAGAGATACGACAAGGAAATCGAACGTCTGCGGGCGGCCGAGAAGTTGCTGCCGGGAGAAAGCGACCTCATCACGGCGGCGATCAAACGGACCACCGCCGCCTACGACGCCGAGGTCGTGGCGATCAAGAAAAGGGACGGCGTCACCGTCGATACGGCGACCGGCCCCACCGAAGCGGAACTCAACGCGAAGCGTGCCGGGTTCGACCGGTTGTTCGCCGCGGGCGAAAAATACCGGGCCACGCTGACCTCGATCGGCGAATGGGAGATTCACAACACCGATCAGACGGTGGTGGCGGATAACGCGCGCAAACAGGCCGCGGCGACCTATGACCGAGAGGTCGCCATCATCAACAACACTGGCAAGAGCCACGAGGAACTCGACCAAAAGGTCAAGAACGGCACTGCTTCCGTTGGTCAGATGAAGTTCGCGACGCAGCAGTTGACCGTGCAGATGTCGCAGTTCTTTTCCGGCATCGCGACCGGCCAGCCGTTCATGATTACCTTGATCCAACAAGGTCACCAGGTCGCCGATGTCATGTGGGCGTCGGGTATTTCCATGAAGGAAATGGCCGGTGGCGCGCTCAAGATGATCGGCTCGGGGTTCGCGTTATTGGTCACGCCAATCGGCGCGGCGATAGCGGCTTTCGCCGCCGTCGCCGGAGCCATCACGGCGGTCGGCATCGCGGCGGAAAGTTCCATGGCGCGTGTCGGCAGACTGGAACAGTCCCTGTCCGGTTCGCGCGTCGATTACAAGGAAATGGCGACGGAAGCCGAGGAGGCGGCGAAGATCCTGGCGCGGACCACGTCGCTCTCGACCGAGGACGCGCGCACCGCCTCAAACGCGCTCGTCAAGGCGATGGATTTCAAGGGCAATCGAACCGACATCGTCGCCCTCGCCCAGGATATCGAGAAACTATCGCTCGCGCTGGGCGAGGATATCCCGGCGGCGTCGAAACGGTTCGCCGAATCCATGACCTCGCCGTCGAAGGCGGCGGAAGCCCTCATCGGGCGGCTGGATGGGTTCGACACGAAACTCGTTGAAAGCATCCATGATCTGGAACTCGCGGGGAAGATCAACGACGCGTTCACGCTGTATCTGACCCGGCAACGCGCGGCGCTGGAAAACACCACGAAATCGGTGACCGACTTTGAAAGGGCGGGCGAACGACTGAACAAGGCGTTCACCGTGGCGGGGCAGGGCGGCAAATCCTTCATGGAACAGATGGGTTCTCCCGTCGTGCGGATACTCGGGACGATTGAGAACGCCATCGCCGCCGTGGTGGAAAAACTGCGCGACTACAATAACGAGGTGGCGAAGAGAGGCGGTCCCACGCTCGGAGAATTCGTGACGCGCGGCATCTCGCCGCTGTTTCCAGGCGGATTACCAGCCAGTCTTTACACCAGCGGGATCGGCGGCACCGGGAATCGCTCAACGTCAACTCTCTCCAGCAGAGCCACGCCAGACGAAATGGTCACGCTCCGCACGCGCAGCGGGGTGGATTACACGGTGCGGAAAGATCTCGCCCCCGCTTTCGAGGGATTCGTCAAAGACCTGGAGGACACCGGTTACCGGATCATCGAGATGTCCAGCTACCGGCCCTACGCCACCGTCAGGGGCACCGGTCAGCCAAGCAAGCATGCGTCGGGTGGCGCGGTCGATTTCAACGCCAGGACCAACCAGGAAGGGACGGAGGGCGATCTTGGTCGCGAGCGCATGCTGGGATTCGCGGCGAAGTGGGGGCTGACCTCTGGTTACTCGTTCAGAACAACCGACCCGATGCATGTCGGCGTCGATGGGCAGAACCTGGAAAAGACCATCAAACTCATCAACGATTTACGCATCGCCAGAGAGGCCGCGAACAAAGCCGCCGCCGGAACGCCGGAACGGACATCACAGGCTCTGGCCCAGTCGCTCAAGGGCATCGATGATCTGTTGAAGGTTGACCCGAACAACGTGGCTTATCTCCAGTATCGGCAAGACCTCACCAAGCAACTCTCTGAAGCGGTTCCGGCGACGGAGAAACTCGTCCGCTCCATCAGGCAAAACATCGACGCCGAGATTTCGCAGGGCGATGCCTGGAAGGGCGGCACCGACGCCGCCATCCAAAACACCAACAGAGTAAAGGCCATCGCCGAGGCGACGCAGATACTGGGTGAGAAAAGTAAAGACCTCCCGGCCACCATCTCGTTGATAAACTCCGAGTTTGACGAACTGACCCGCGTCACCGAACGGAAAAACGCCGCCGAGGCGGCGGGGACGCCACAGAGGACCACCGAGGCGCTTGAGCGACAGAAAAAGGCTGTCGAGGATTTGTTGCGGATGGACCCCAACAACGTCGCGTTGCAGCAGTCGCATCAAAGGTTGACGAAGGACATCTACGAATCGATTCCGGCGTTCGATGCCAAGATCCGTAAAATCAAGGAAGACACCGACGCCAGCAACCGCATGGCTCTCGCGTGGCAACATGGATCGGAAGCGGCGCAGATTCAGGCGAACAGGGAAAAAGCCCTGGTCACGGTAAGGGAGGAGTTTGGGCCGGAAAACGACAAACGCATCGCCGCCGAGGCGCAAATAAACAAGCTGTACGATCAGCAACTTGAATCCACGCGGAAACTGGAAGCGGAACAGGCGGCGAACACACCCGCGCGTCGGGCCGAGGAACTCACGACCAGATTAAAATATGCCCAACAGGCGGCGGCGGCCAATCCGGCCAGCGCCGCGCTGGCGCAACAGGCGGCGGCGCTCAACAAGGAACTGTACGACAGCGTCCCCCTGATCGACCTTCAGGTCCGCGCGATCAGGGAAGACACCGCCGCCAACGATGCTTTGGCCGCGTCGTGGGAGAAGGGCGCGGTTTCCGCATTCCATACGGAAATCGCCAACAAGGCGCTCGCGGAAGCGAACAAGGTCTATAAGGAAGGTTCGGACGACGCGACCAAGGCGACCGCCGTGTTGACGCTTGAGATGGAGAAACAGGCCGCCGCCGCGGCCAGGGTCACGCTCAACAAGGCCAACGATACCACCAGGGACGAGATCGCCGTCGTCCAGCTTCAGACCAAAACTCTGGGAATGAATGCCGACGCGCGGGAGCGCGTCATTCAGAGACTGAAGGACGAACAGGCCGTGAAGAACATGGCCCCCGGAGCCGAGAAAGAAGACGCCGCCACGCGGCTGGCATTGCTGGACGATCTGATGCGCCAGAATCAGGCGCTGAAAAATACCGAGGCGTCGGTCAACTCACTCAGCACCGCGTTCACCCAGGCGTTCGACGCCATCGGCAACTCGATCACCCAGGCGTTCATCAGCGGCCAGGGTGCCGCCGTGAACTGGAAGAACGTGATGACCGCGGCCGCGCAACAAGTGTTGCAGGCCTTCCTCAAGCTGGCGTTCGTCGGTCCCTTCCTGAATTACCTTGGCGTCGGCCCGACCCAGCCGACACTCGACCTCGCCCTCTCGGGCCTGTTCGGTGGCGGCGCTGGCGCGGCGAGTGGCCGCGTGACCGACGATACGTCTGGCCGCTCCACCAACGGCATTGGCGGCTCTCTCAGTAGCGTCGGCACATCAGGTGCCGGTTTCCTCGCTGACGCGCTGGGACTGAAGACCGGCATCGGCGGCTCGATCAACAGCTATCTTGGCGGCCCTGGCGGCAGTCTGTTCGCCGTCCAGGGTGGCGGTACGATCTTTGGTACGCCTATCAGTGGAGCGGGTAGCTTATTCGGTAGTGGTCCGCTGACAGCGGCTGGTCCCGGCATGAGTACGCTTGGGGGCACTCTTGGCGGTATCGGCGGCGGCTTCGTGCTTGGCAGTCTGGCGGGGGAAGGTATCCAGGGAGCGCGTGGCACGACCGGATACGCGCCCGAGATTGGCGCGGCGGCGGGTGCCATCGCGGGCGCGATCATTGGCAGCATCATTCCTGGTGTCGGCACACTCATCGGTGGTCTGATCGGCGGCACGCTTGGTGGCGGCGCGGGTGGCTTCATCGGCCCCAAGAAAGCCTCGCCGTTCTCGTCAACGCTGCTGTCGCTCTCGGATGGCCACGCCCAGGTCGGGCAGACACTGGGACAGGGCGTGGATACCGACGCGGAGCGCACACAGGCGCTGACTGACGTGCGGAATCTGAACACCTATCTCGATCAGACAGCGTTGAAGTTGACTTCGCTCGGCGAGGTCGGCCAGTTGGGCACGAACTCGCCTCATGGTTTCCAGGATCCATCGAAATTCAAGGATCTTGCTTCTGGTTTTAGTCAGTTACGTTTCAGTTCCGATGATCCGAACCTGAACAAATACCTGCAAGGTCGCGGCTTCGAAGACAGCGCCACGCTCCAGAAAGCCATCACCGAGTATCACACCCTGGTCGAGAGTACGATCCCGACGCTGATGAATTTCGGCAAGACCACCGGGTCGGTCGAGGCGGCGGTCAAGGAACTGAACGACGCGTTCAACGCGGCGGTCGAGGGGTCGAAGAAATACGGCCTGGCGACCGAGGAACTGACCGCCGCCCAGGCGGCGGGCGAGGCGAAGATCCGCGATGCGGCGAACGCCCAGATCCGCGACTTCGACACCACGCTCCGCATCCGCCGGATGCAGGCGAACGGCGAAGACCCGCGCGCCATCGCGCTGGCGAGTTTCGATCAGGGCGCGGACCAACAGCGCACGGCCTACAAGAAACAACTGGTCGATATGTTCGGCGACGCGTTCACCTCCACCGCCTATTACGCCGATCAGATGCGGCAACTGGAGGAGACGCTGGGAGCGGAGCGCGTCGCCCTCGTCAGGCAGGCCGCCGAACAGATCATCGCGGCGGAAAAACAGATCCGATACGCTCTTGAGGATCTGATGGTGCGGCTGTCCAACGCCACGCCTGGCGACGCGCGGGGCAAGGAACTGTTCGCCTTCGATATCAAGGCTAACCGGGAGACGCAGCAGTTCGGCGACCAGCTTGCCGAGGTTTACGGCCAGGCGTACCGCACCACCCAGGCCTACGCCGATCAGATCAACCTGATGGAGCGGGTGCATGGCGCGGAGCGAGCCGAGATCGTCCGGAAATACGCCGAGGCGATCACCGCCGCGTGGAAGAGCCTGACCAGGGCGGATGAGGACTTCAACATCCGCATCAACGCCGCCACGAAGAGTGCCGGCCCTTATGACGACCTCAACAAGGAACTCTATTCGTTCGATGTGCGGGCCAACCGCGAACGGCAGGATTTCAGTGATGGCATGATCGCCTCGTTCGGCGAGGCGTTCCGGTCCACCCAGGCCTACGCCGATCAGATGGCGCTGGAGGAGCGGACGCTTGGCGCGGAACGTCTCGCCATCATCAGGAAGTATAACGAACAGATCGAGGCGGCGTGGAAGACCGTGGTCACGGCTGACGAGGATCTGAACGCGCGGCGCGTCAACGCCGGATCGGCCAGCGCCCAGGACAAGGAACTGTTCAGCTTCGATCTGAGCGCGGCACGCCAGCGGGTGGCTTTCCGCGATCAGTTGATCGGCCTGTTCGGCGACAGCTACACCGCGTCGCGGTCCTACGCCGATCAGATGTCGCTGCTGGAGGTCACGCTCGGCGAGGAGCGGCTCGCCATCGTCAAGAAATACGCCGACGAGATCACCGCCAAAAGCGAGGCGGCGGCGGCGACGGCGGCGGGGTCGATCACCTCGCTGGTGGCCTACGCGCAGGGGCTGCAAACCTCCAACGCCTCGCCGTTGTCGCCGCAGGACCAGCTCGCTCTGGCGCGCAGCCGGTTCAACGCCGTCGCCGGGGCGGCTGGCGCGGGCGATTACACCTCGATCCAGCAACTGCAAGGCTACGCCGACACATTCCTCAACGCTTCGCGCGCCGTGTTTGGCTCTGGCGAAGCCTACGTCAGCGACTTCCAGCGGGTGCTTGAGGCGCTGGGCGCGGTGGCCAACGTGGCACCCGACACGGTCATCGCGTCGGTCCTCCAGGTCGAGACGCGCACCCAGACGGCGGAACTGGTGTCCTCGCTGGCGGATCTAAAAGCGGCGGTGGATAACATCACCACGCAACTGCGCCAGAACGCGAGCGCCCCGGCTCGCATAGCGGCATGAGAGAGACGAGATCATGCCGTCCGTAACCGGCATTTACGACGACACGCTCTATGACGATTCCCTGTATGCCGAGGGAGGCGCGCCGGGGGTCGGGATTTATGACGTTACGCTCTATGACTTTTGCTTGTATGGCTCCGCTCCGACCGGAGTCGTGGTCGTTGAATTTCCTGGGGTGGATATCCCCTTCATCATCGTCGAACTCGACGTGTACAAGCCAGGCACGCTCGTGGTGACGACGACAGAGAGCCATCTCAGCCATCCGCATCTGGCGCTCGCCGACTTCGAAGATCCCGCCGAGATATCGTCGCGCATTCTCGCCAGCGATCTTGGTTATCGCACGATGGAAACCGACGTGGGCGGCATCGTGCCTTATCCGCCCATCCTTGATCAGGCGTTCCAGGTTGATAACAAAATCAATCTGGAATTATCGGCCTCTGGTGTCGGCGCGGCGTGGGGCACCATCGTGTTGTCCAATGTCGATAATCAGTTCGACACGATGGCCGGGACGTTCAATTCGGACGGTCGCGGCGTACGCATCCTGACCGGCATGAAATCCTGGGACGGTTTACGCCAGTATCACCGCGATCCCAGTTACGCCTCGTTGCGATCCATGTGGGCCGGCGTGGCGACGCCGTGGTTCTTGTCCGACACGGCGCTGGCCATTCCGATACGGGACGCCACATACTGGCTGGACCGGCCCTATCAAAATTCCGTCTATACCGGCACCGGCACCTATTTCGGCACGGCTACCCTGGCCGGCAAGCCGCTGCCGAGGACGCGTGGCGGCACCCCGGCGGAACCGGTGATGAACGTCACGCCGACGTTGGTCGATCCGCTCAACCGCATCTATCAATACACCGATGGGCCGGGGACCGTGGTGAGGCTCTACGAGGGCGGTGCCCAGGTCATCACTTACAGCGGCGACACCACCAATCTTTACGCGGGCGGTTGCCCCGCCGGTCAATATCGCACCGACAACTCGCGTGGCCTGTTTCAGCTCGGCTCGGTCGCCGTCCACGCCATCACCTGTGATGTCACCGGGCAATTCCCGCTGGCCGGCACGATCACCACCTTCGCCCAACTCGCCCTCTACATCCTGACCGAGGATTTACTCCTGCCGTCGGAACTGATCGATGTCGCCTCGTTCATCGCGGTCGATGCGTCGTGGCCTTACACGGCTGGCGGCTACTACGGCAGCGACGCGGCGGTGACCGGTATCGATGTGCTGACGGCGGTGCTGGCGGGGCCGGGATGCAAGATGATCTCCAAACGCGATGGACGGCTTGGACTCTATATGCCGCGGGCGCTACCGGTTGACGTCATATCGGAGGTGATCTTTGATTTATCCAACATCATCAAGATCGATCCGGTTCCGCTCCCCGCCACGCTCGATCCGCCGCCATATCGTATCCGTTCCGAATACGATCATAATTTCACCGTGCAAACATCCGATATGAATACCGCGTCGATGACGGCGGCGCACAAGCAGTTCGTGGAGATGACCGGTAGTTTCGCTTACTGGAGTAGCACGGCCGTGCTGACCGCGTTCCGCCGCCCCAACGACCCGCCGCCGATCCAGGGGTTGTTGTTGAAGCAGTCCGAGGCACAGGCCGTGGTGAACGATTTGGGGGCGCTCTGGGGTGTGCGGCGGCGGCTTTATGACGTGACCGTTCCGGCGTTTATCGGCGTGGCGCTGGACATGGGCCACGTCGTTACCCTGAAGTATCCGATGGACGACCTGACCAACGGTCTGGCCGGTCAGATCGTCGGCTACAGTTTCCGTTCTCCCGACGCGTCGGTCGTCCTCCGGGTGCTAATCTGATGGGCAACACGGTTCTTGGCATCAACAATTTGGTCAAATCGGGCGCGCTGATCGCCGGGTCGTCGGTACCGTCGATGCCGATCACCAATCTGCAAATCGATTCAGGCGCGGCCTCCGTGGCCTGGCAGACCGTCTCTGGCGTTATGACGCCCACCGATGGGGCGACCTTCCGGGTGACATCGGTACGCCAGGCCTGGCGGCTGTTCGGCCTGTTCCGCACCAATCTGTCGCAGGGCGCGAGCGTGACGTTCAGCCTGTTCATCAATCCGTCCACGCTGGTCTGGAGCGGCACGGTGACCGGGCCGCGTCCGGGCTACGCCCAGGTCGTCGCCGTGGCCCCCACTGACATCGAGGCTGATTATTGCGTTGTCGATATCACCGACGCGGGCAATCCGGACGGCTTCGTGAACGTGCCGCTGGCTTACGCGGGACCGGCCTGGCAGCCGGTGCTGGGGCATACATGGAATTCGACATTTGGCCGGGACTCGACGGTCGATGAAATGATCTCGCGTGGCGGTCAGGAATACCCAACGTATCGGTTCCAGCAACGGCGATGGGAGGTGGCGTTCGACGCCATCACCGACAGCGAACTGTGGACCGAGGCGCAGAACCTGGACCGGATTTCCCGTTACGGCGGCAACATTCTTTTCGTGTCCGATCTCGCTTCGGCGACGATAAGCGGAGAAGCGGTGTTCGGTCGTGTCACGGTGACCGCCGATGTCAGCTATATCGCGGGATTCCATGATCGACACGCGTGGAAATTCCGTATCAAGGAGCGCCTCTGATGCTCGGCAATCTGATCCTTGAGATGTGCAACGCGCCCGGAACGACGGCGGATTGCAATCTGCTTGGCCCCACGTCGGGGCGTCTGCCGTTCGGCTTTTGGTTCGCGAGCGGCGCGCAATGTTTTTACGTCATGAGTGACGGTACGCAATCGGAATGGGGCATCGGCACCTATACCGCCGGCAGCCCGAACAAACTGAATCGCACGACGGTCCTAAAGAACTCGGCGGGTTCGACCGCGCGCCTGAATTTCCTGGGTGAAACCAAAGTCTACAACGAGACGCCAGCGGAACGGACGCTGTGGGTCGATAACGCGGGTAACATCTCCGTCGCCGGGGCCAACATCACCGCCAGGGGGTTCTACGCGACGGCCACCGGGGGCGGCGCGATCCTCAGTATGCGCGAACAGTCGGGCGCGTCGGACAGCAAGGCGTGGGACTTCCTCTCGACCGGCAACACCCTCTGGGGCCGCGCGATGAACGATCCCTACACCGTGTCCAGCAACTGGCTCACCGTCACCCGCACGGGCATGACGCTGACCGGCATCACCCTGAACGCCGCCGCCACCGCCATCACCGGCACGCTCGCCGTCACCGGGACGCTCCAGGCGGCGAACGTGACGGCGCGTATGCCGTCGGTCGGCTACTCGGTATTGAACGTCGGCGACGCCACCAACGCTGGCTACGTGGCCTTCCACAAGGCCAACGGTGTGCGCGCGGGCTACATCGGCTTTGGCACGACGACGCTGAACATGAACGCCGAGAATGGCTACACCGGCTGGAGCATGACCGGCACGCTTTCGGTGACCGGCGCGTTCTCGGCGGGCGGTGCGTTCTCGATCACGGGTGCCGCCACGGTGGGATCGCTGACCGCCAATGGCAACGTCACCGCCACCAACGGAATGTCCATCGCCGCCCAGCCGGGTCAGTCGGCGACGCTGACCCTGAACCGCCCCAACGGCTACAGCCAGGTCAACCAGGTCGTCGGCTACAGCAGCGGCTTTACCCGCTGGATCATGCAATTTGGCGGTGGCGCGACCGACAACCAGGACGGCAGCAACGTCGGTTCCGATTTCTTACTGGGCCGATGCAACGATGCCGGGACTTACATCGACGCGCCGATTTCCATCAGTCGCAGGACCGCCGAGGTGTCGATGAGCGGCGGGCTGGTGACCGCCGGTCGCATCTTCACCAACGGCGCGCGGGTCATCTCGTGTGGCGACGGGAACAACCCATCATTCTGCGTGTGGGATACCCACGCCGCTTACGCCGCCGGAATATATGCCGATGGCGGTCTGCGCTTTGGCCAGATGGATGGGTCTGGTAACCCGATTATTTATTACGGCGGGATGGTGACGGAGAACCCCATCGGCGATGGCAACCGGGGCGGTCTGTATATGACCGGCAGCATCGGTGCCGCGATCCACCTCGTCGCCGGTTATGATCTCAGCGTCGGGCGCAACGTCGGCATCGGCGGAACCTGTAACGTCGCCAGCCGACTCTACGTCGCCGCCGGCGACAACAGCATCAACTGCCGGGTCAACAATTCCTACACCACGATCTGTGGCAGCACCGACTTTAGTGGCGGGGCCAACTTCATTCTCAGCGGTGGCGGGCGCGCCGCTTACGCGCATGAGTGGTACTGGGGCAGCAGCCGGACCATGATGCTGGAACCCAACGGCAACTTCCATGTCACGCAGGGCATCTTCATCGGCGAGGCGGCGGGGGCCGATTTCGTGATCTATGGCAACAGCCCTGGACGCGCCATCCGGTTTCAGGCCGATGGCTGGGGGTTGTTCTGGAGCAACGATGGGTCACTGGTCTATCGGGCGAACAACACGGCGTTCGGCGGCAACAACGCCATGTCATGGACCGATGGCGCGGGCAATGTCCATTGCCGCGGCGCGTTCATGCCCGGTGACAGCGCGTCGGATGAGCGGGTCAAGAAGGAGGTCGCACCCTGGCGGCGCGGCCTCGATGTCATCATGCGACTGACGCCGGTCAGTTATCTCTACAACGGCCTGGGCGGCACCTCTGACGATGGCAAGCGCCGCGTCGGGCTGATCGCCCAGCAACTGGAGAAGCTGGTGCCGGAAGCGGTGTATCATACGCCGCCACAACCGATGGACCCCTTCGCTGAAGAAAAAGTGCCAGACGCGCGCTTTCCCGGCCAGCTATCGGTGGACGAGAAGCCGCTGTTGTTCGTCGCGCTCAATGCGTTGCGCGAACTGAACGATAAGCTAAACAAAACCACTGACGATCTGGCGGTCGCCATCCGGCGGATCGTCCAGTTGGAGAGCCGCGCGGCACAACCAACCTGAAGGAAGCGACATGGAACTCACCGACAAAGTATCGATCACGTTGGAAGCGCAGATGTGGAACGGGGTGATCGATGCCCTGCACAACGCGCCCTATCGACAGGCCGCGCCGGTCATCGCCGAGATCATGCGTCAGGTGCAGGAGGTCGGGTTGAAGGCGGCGAGGGCGGCGATCCCGGCGCGCGAGATGGCGGCGGGCGAGGAAGCGACGGTCCCGGCGGCGACGAACGGAGCGGCGCACGCGGGAACATGATTCCGCGTTCCATGACGCGCTCAACAATTAGCATGGGAGGTCGCTCATGGGGATCATCGCGCCTGGAGAAACAATCTACGCCACCGATATATTGGCGATACAGAACAAAGCCAATGCCGCCGTCCCGGCATCGGGGCTGGGAGCCGCCATTCAAAGTTATCTGAGTGGTTTGCCGACCAGCGACGCGGGACTGGCCACGGGCGCTCTGTTCTGGAACGGAGGTTTCCTGTGCAAAAAAGTCTGATCCTGGCGGCGCTCCTGTCGCTGCTGGCTGGCGCGGCCCGCGCGGCCTGTCCCGCCAATCCGGCGGACTGCGGCCCGGTGGCGGCGAGCCAGGTCACGACGCCAATCCTGAACGCCACCGGCACCGTGAAGATGTCCGCCGTGCCCTCCGGGACGCCAACGGTTTGTCTGGCTCGGAATGCAAGCGGGGATGTCGTCACGACAGCGTGCGGCTCCGGTGGTGGCGGCGGCTCGCTGACGGTCACCGATACGGCGACCTCGGTCACCGCGACGACCCTCACATTCCCTTTATCCACATTCGTGGTGACGGACGGGGGTAGCGGCAACGCGATTGTCGGCATGAAGGTCACGGACAACACGCACGCCGGGTCGTTCAGTTCATGGAATGTCGGCGGTCAGGACACCATGACCGCCAACGGCACGGCGACGCTGCCGACGCTGACCGCCGGTCAGTCGTTCATGCTGGTCACCGCCTCTGGTGTGACCGCGACACTGACGAAGCCGGGTGGCGTGACCCTTGGCGGGGGCATCGCGTCTCAAACCACGCTCGGGCCGGTGAGTTTCCTGTCCTGCGTTTACAATTCCGGGGCGCTTTATAACTGCGTCAGCGGCAGCGCCACGTCCACGGGTGGCGGCGCGGTTACCGTCGCGAACAGCACGGCCGTCCTGGGGACATCCTCCATCGCGTCGGGCGCTTGCGCCGCCGCCGTGGTGAGCGCCGGGTCGGGTATCGCGACGACCGACACGATTACATGGGGCTTCAACGGAGATCCCACGGCGGTGACGGGTTACGCGCCAACGGTCAACGGAATGTTGACGATCATCGTGTATCCGTCAGCCAACAACGCCAACTTCAAGGTTTGCAACAACACGAGCGCCTCGATAACCCCATCGGCGGCGATCACCCTGAACTGGCGGGTGGTGCGTTGATGAAAGCCCTTGCTTTCCTTTTCATCCTTCTTGCCGGCCCCGCGTTCGCTCAAGGCGGCATGGGGCCGGGACCAGGCATGGCGCATTCGATTGCCGGTGCCCATTCCATCGCCTTTTCGTCACTATCCACCGGCGGTTCCATCGGTGGGGCGTCGATAGCCGGGGGTGGAACTTATGTTGGCACCACGCCGACCTCCATCAGCACCGCGACCTGGGGCGGCACCGGCTGCGCCGGGTCTTCGGCTGTCGGGGGTTTCAGCGCGAGTAGCGGGACGTGGTCGGCGGCCTTCGCCCCTCCGGGGTCGGGCACGGGCGGATCGTGCAACATCTCGATCACGGACAATCTGGGGGCCGGGGCGACCTCGCCCAACGTGACCGTGACCGGTAACGCCATCACTTTCCCGACGCTCGCCAACGGCGCTATCGGTGGTTCCACGATAGCCGGGAGCGGCGCTTACACGGGGGTCACGCCGACCTCCATCAGCACCGCGACATGGGGCGGCACCGGCTGCGCCGGGTCTTCGACCGTCACCGGGTTCACGGCGGGTAGCCTCGCGTGGTCGGCCAACTTCAGCACTCCGGTATCAGGCGCGGGCGGATCGGCCTGCAACATCACGATCACGAACAACCTTGGTGCCGGGGCGACCTCGCCGAATGTGACCCTTTCCAACAGCGGAATGACCTTCACGGCGCTCGCCAATGGTTATGTGGGCGGGATAACCATTCCAGGGAGTGGCACTTACAGCGGCACGACACCATCCTCGATCTCTTCGGCGACGTGGGGTGGCAGTTGCTCGGGATCAGCCACGCCTTCGAACTTCTCGGCTTCAGGCGGAAAATGGACCGCCAGGTTCACGACCCCCGCTGGTGTCGGAACGGGTTGCACTCTCGGTATCACCAACGACCTGTCGAGCAACGCGACATCGCCGGGTGTCACGATATCAGGTGCCTCATCCACATGGGCCGTTGTCGCCAACGCGGACGTCGCTGGTTCCTCGGGCGGAACGACAGCGGCGCTCAATACAACCGGGGCGAAACTGATAGTCGCCTGCGTTTCCTTTAATAATCCAGGGGCCTTTAGTAATGCGACCGTAACGGACAATAAAGGTAATACATATGTAAAGGCCGGGACAACGCCTGTTGATGCCAGCGTTGATAATTCTACCGCCCTTTTTTATAAAATAAGCCCGACCGTGGGGACGGGGCATACCTTCTCCATCTCGGCCCAGTACTCATCCAGTCAGGTTATCGCGTTCAGTGACAGCGCCGGCACGCCTGTCTACGATCAATTGTCCGGGGATAAAGGAACTGGCACCACGCTTCAGGCTGGCCCCATAACACCCGGCGCGAATAATAGTCTGGTGATACAGTGCAACAGTTCTCAGGCATTACTCGGTGTTTCGATTGACGGCGGCTTCTCGATTGCGAATGCCGACTCATTTCTTGGCGCG
>Ga0307286_10000086_pt1 | contig 22316 bp, 30 predicted proteins | sample ER_DNA_140_FD_194478 | JGI IMG/M metagenome (GOLD analysis project Ga0307286, IMG submission 194478) | Bulk soil microbial communities from the East River watershed near Crested Butte, Colorado, United States - ER_DNA_140 | ecosystem: Environmental > Terrestrial > Soil > Floodplain | place... | reverse complement strand
TACATCTGCGACGCCTGCGACCACGAGTTCGCGGACGAGATGCTGGTCGTCACCTCCAGCTACTGCCCGTGCTGCGATGCCGAGATTGAGCCCTACAGCAGCGAGGACCTGTTCGACATCGAGGCATATGACGACGAAGCGGAGGTCGCGTGATGAGCGACATGCGTGACCTGGAGGCGATCGCCGCCAAGCTGGAGCAGGCGATGGCGAGCCTGCGGCTGATCGGCTATGGCGACATCAGCGCGATCGGCTACGGCCAGATCCTCGACGCCCGGTGCCTGCTCGCCGAGGCGCAGGGCCGGCTGGACAGCGTGCGGAAGCACACACAGGGAGACGCGCCGTGAGTGATCTGGATCGTCTAGGCAGGGCTGTCCTGTTGTTTCATCGCGGCGGTCAATGGACCGGCCAGGACAGGAACGAATGGGTTATGCTGACCGGCGAAGAAGATGCCACCACCAAGGTGCTGTGCGATCTAACGCGGAAGTTGTTGTTGTTGCAGCACGCACAGGGAAACGCGCCGTGAGCACCCCAGAAACCACCCCATGCGCCTGTCCTACGTGCGTGCCGCTCGATGTGATCCCGGAGGGCTGGCGGTTCATCTCCTGCATCCGAGCGGCGACCGATGACGGCGAATGGTGGGTGCAGCTTGAAGGGCCAGCGAAGCCATGGCCGGTCAGGACGGCGGGAGCCTGGGGACCGACATTGCGTGCCGCAGTAGAGCGTGCCGCATGGGAGGCTGCACAGCCATGACCGACGAAAGCCGAACCACCGATCCCGTCCAACCGGCGCTGGTTCGCCTGCGTGTCAGGCGTCTTGACGTAATCCAGGCTGCGAAACGATTTGACGCCTGCATGGCAGAGTTCGAGGGCGATCCGTCAGCATGCCACGAATACATGGACGCGCTGTTCGTGTCGGTCGAGAAGCTGCGAACGGAAGAGGAGGCATTGAATGTCTGACCACACCGAGCGGCGCCTAGAACGCCTCCAGCGGCTTCCTAGCGCTACTCCAGCGCCGGCTGGGTGTAGTCAATCGTTCCCGCTTTGGCCTCGCCCGATTCGTTCGCTGTCTGTCCCTCCATCGCCGCCTGCAGCACTTCGCCCACGCGCCGCGCGGCGATGAGGTGCAGCAGCGTGAGCGACGTGCCCTCGGTCTCGTCGACGATCGGCGTGATCGGTCGACCCCAGCCGCGATCCAGCAGCTGCTGGATGGCTGCCAGAGCCCGCCCGTCGTCGTCGGCCCGCATGATAGCCACGAGGCGCTGCACGGCCTCTGCGGTGTGCTCACGGGCCATAGCGGGCAGATCGTGGGGCGATCGAGGCCTGCCCTTTGGGTTGCCGGATTGGCCCTTTTGCCACAACTGACCCGGCCTACGGGCAACTGAAGTGCTAGCACGCGCATCGGGGACAGTTTCACCCATCAGCACGCAACTTTATTAGCCCCGCTCCAGCTTGGCTAGTCGCTCGTTCAGCAGCCTGACGATCTGGTGCAGGTCGGCGACCTCCTGCTGGAGGTCCTGTGGATGCTCCGAGGTGAAATTGACCTCTGGCAGTTTTGCCTTGGTCCGGTCGTATTCGTTCATCCCGGCCCAGTTGCGGGTCAACTGCTTGATCACCGCTTGCCGTGCGGCGATCGATATCCTGGCATAGAGCGCCCGATCATGCAGCGCGTGACTGATCCCGACATCGCCATTCAGGCCGACCTCGGCGCGCAGCCGCATCGGCCCCACGATCACGTCCACCATCCCGGCCATCCTGCCCCGGATCAGGCTGGAATGGTTCTCAGCGGTGTTGACGAACCCGAGTTCAAAACCTGGGGTATCCTCTGCGTCAGCCATGGTCGCACTTCCTCTGCGGTTGTGGTCAGGGCTGCACGGTGTGTCGGAAGCACCGCGCGGCCCGTCTTTTTGCGCCTCGCTGAACCGGCTTGCAGACCCACTCTCTTAATCGTGGTTGGTTACAGCCGTCCGCTCGCCCAGCGGCGGCGGCTGTAAACCACTAACGGTGGGTTTGCAAGGGGTTCGGATCGTAGCAGCATCGTAGCAGAGTAACATGCTGGAAAGATGGAGAATGTTCGTGTCGTAGCAGCATCGTAGCAGCATTCCTGCTACGCATTGAACCGTAGCCGCATCGTAGCAGCCTCGTAGCAGCAGCTACGTTCCACCTACGTTATGTCTGTGCATCCAGATACGCGATGCCTGCTGGCGTTAGTTTCCAACCGGCTCCACGCCTTGGCTGAGAGATTAGTTTATCTGCTTTCAGGGCGTCGATGCAGCGCTGCGGAATCCACTTATTCGGCTCCCCGGCCTCGTTCATCCACCCGGCATCTCGTGCCATCTGGGAGAGCGATCGTCCGGGGTGGTCGCGGATCTGCTTGAGGATGACGTCCTCATTGGCCAACCGCTGCTTGACCTGATTGGCTGCCTCGTTCTCGTCGATCGGCTGGGCGACGATGGTCTTGATGTCATTGTCGCGCCGGTCCTTCAGGCCGACGCCCACCTCGCGCAGCTTGTAGGTCAGGCCGGCGAAGTCCGGGCCGCGGATTTTACCATGCCAGTGCAGGTAGGTGCTTTCGCCCAACACGTCCGACCACAGCGTCAGGTTGCAATCCAACTCGTTCATGAAGGCGCCGCCGCCTCGTGGCACGAGATTGTCGCGTGAGGCGTTCTTGATCGGGTGACACAACACCACCACCGCCGGGTAGCCTGGACACTCGCACAGCTCGCGCAGGCGGCGCGCGTAGCCGCCGACCTCCACGTTGGAGTTCTCGTCCTCGCCGGGGAAGAACGATGCGGCGGTATCGAGGATGATCAGGGCGAAGTCCTTGCCCAGGGCCGCGATCTCCAGCTTGAGCCGGTCGATTTCGTCGGTGTTCATGCTGAACGCCATGGGCAGCACGTCGGGCAGGTCGGCGGCTTTCAGGTTGTATTCCCGTGCCATACCCAGCATGCGGGCCTTGAGATCCTCCGGGTTCTCCCCGGCCAGGATCAGGACGTTGCCTTTGGTCACATCCAGGCTGCCGACCATACGCCCGGCCTGGATCATGCAGGCGTTGAACAGCCAGACCGCGGTCTTGCCGTGGCCGGTGAGCGAGGTGCAGGCGTAGAGCCTGCCGCGCTGCAGGATGCCGTCGATCAGCCAGTCGGGCGGAACGTAGCTTTTGACGAAGTCCGCCCCGGTCTGGATGCGTGACGGCTGACTACTCGGGGGCACCCACGCCCCTGGCCCGGTTCCGCTCATGTTCTGGTCCCCCTGTTGGCGGCGCTGGTGATGGTTCTCCTGGCTTCGGGGTCGGCGAGCCCCGTGCTGACGGCGATCGGTACCAGCAAGGCCTCGACCTCGCCGGCTTTCAGACCTTTGCCGAACAGCCGGCAGGCTGCCCAGAACAGCAGGTCATTGCGTTCACCCTCTGCGGCCCCTGCCAGCTTGTCCAGAAGCCCGCGCAGGCCGGCGTCGGCATCGCCCTGCCACGCCACCCGCCCGGCTGTAGCAGGCGCTACAGGGGGCGCTACGGCGCGGCGCAGCCATGCCGGCCACGGTGCCGGTGGCGAATGGTCGAGGCACTCCAGCCCGGCGGCGAACCAGTGGATGACGTAGCCACCATCGCCGCGGACATCGATGCCCCGCACCGGACGGCTGGTGCTGTTCCCGATACCCTCGCCGCTGTGGAAGTAGCAGTGCACGCCGCCTGAGCGGGTGCGGAAGGCACGGGTCGGCAGCAGGCGTGGATGCACCAGATGCCACCAGTCGACCGCCTCCTGGTGCTTCACGTCGACGTCGAGCACCCAGATGCCCGACACGGCACCCGTGGCGATGCCGATCAGCGGCGCCGGATACCGCCGCCACAGCACCTCGATCTGCGATGGATCACGCGACGCGTCCTTGAACCCGTGCGGGCAGGATGGCCGCTTGTCCAACCGGCACGGGAAGACCGCCCACCCACAGTTGCGGGCGAGGTTGGTCGCCATGGTCAACGCATCGTCAGCCGATGGGACGAAGCTTGCGTCTGTGGATGTTTCGGGGGTATCGGACATTGGTTGACCTTTCGATTGGGGTTGGTCCTTCGGTCGTGGTCACGGTTGAACCTTCGTTTGGTAGGCGACGGGTCACACACTCCAGGGAAGGCTTGGCAGGCTCCTGGAAATGGCAAAAGGGCCGGTGGGATTGCCAGCCACCGGCCCTTCGCTCATATAACACCTGTCTCTTGTGTATGCTTCGCGGCCCCGGTGCGCTCGACACGTCCGGGGCCGCAACTATGTCCGGGCGCTACTTCATGTCGGGATGCGGCTCGTCGTCAGTCCAGCGCAGCTGCGCCACCGTCAGCGGCTTGCCCGCCCGGTAGCCGTTCCACGCCATCACCGTAAGCGCAGTAAACACACTCTCCTTCACCCGCATGCCGGTCTGGCCGCGCAGGTGGTCCACCTTCTTCAGCAGAGCATTGCCGCCACGCAATTCCTTCTGCAGGTCGTGGATGAACACCGACGCGGTGCGCGCGTCCTTCCGGGTGAACAGATAGAACAGCGCCACCAGCGATCCCTTGGGCAACGTGCGACGCACGGCACGCGCCGCTACCACACACTTCGCCAGCAGGTCCTTGTTGACGTGCCGGCGATAGTGCTCGAACAGGTCATCGTTGCTGACGGTAATCCCGCGGTCGTAGCTCGGCGCATTGAAGATCATCAGCCACCGAACCGCCTGCCCCACCAGCTGGTGATTAGGCACGCCGGCCACCTGGAAGGTGTCGCCGCCGGTCCTCCCGGCACCTGAATCGATCACCCGGTAAGCTTCCGGGTCGATGCCGAACACCACGTAAGTCCGCAGCACCACGTCAGCCAGCAGCGCCGCCCGCAGCCGGTTCTGCCCGTTCAGCAACTGGCCGTTGGAGCCGAAGATGACCGGCTCGCCCGACAGCCGCCAACGGGCCTCCAGCATGTCACGCATGAACTGCTGGATTTTCTTGCGGCGCTGTGTGCGGTTGTGGGTGTTGCGGTTCTTCAGCACCTCCTCGATCAGTGCCGGGCACAGGTTCATCACCAGCGACGGAGATCCTTCAGGCGTGGTGGTGATCAACTCGTCCAGCGTCTGCAACTGCGACGCCAGTTCCATCGTCTCGTCGATCAGCATTGCCAGCGGCGCACGATACGGCGGCGGCAGCTTGTCGATCGGCATAGCCGGCACATCGGCGTGCAGCTTGCCGCTTTTCACATCGATGATGCGGCCTGAGTTCTCGCCGAAATATGCCGCGATGTGGTGCTGTTTATCGCCCCGCTCCAGCATTCCTTTGACCAGTGCCGCTTGCTCCTTGGTAAACATCTCAGTCTCCTTGTGTCTCTGTGTCAGATTCCGCGCCCCACGTGTCCCACCCCAGGCGCGGCCCACGGGCAAACAACTCGATGCCCTCCAGGGTGGGGAAGTAACCGTCGATCAGCTCGGCGAACGCTGCCGGCTTCGCGCTATGCCGTCCCACGTTGCACGGGATGACCGAATCAACCTGCTCGCCTGGTGCGGGCGCCGGCACACTGCCTCGCGTGCCGACCAGCAGCAGCTCATGGCGGTTGCGGAACCAGTAGCCCGTCCCTATGCGGTCCTTCAGCCAGATGCAGTGGCTCTTGTAGGTGAAGCCCCAGGCCTTCATCACCTCGAGTGCTTCGGGCAACATCGGTACCGTGGCCCACAGGAACAGCACACAGTCGGCTGCAGCCGGTACCGGCATCGCCTTGAGCTTGTCCAGCGTCATCGTCGGGTAATGGTTGTCGGCTGAACGGTCCTTGCCGTTCTCCGACCACGTGCCGAACTGCCAGGGTGGGTCGGCATAGATCACCGGGTAGAGCTTCCTGCCGAGAGTCTTCGATGCCGCCTCGGTCTTTGCCGCCAGGGCAGACTCGCGCTCCTTACGCCGGTCGCCCTTCAAGGCATTACGCAGACCACCGAGGGTCACCGTACCGCCGGTGCTTTTAGCCTGCTCGTAGTACTGCTCTGCCTTGGTAGGCGCAGTGTCGATTGCTTCGGCAAGTTCTTCAGCCCGCTGCACGGCACTGTGGCTCAGTCCGGCCCGATCTATAGCCTCCATTTTGGTTTGCCCATTGTCGGGTAAAGCTTTTCCTCCCCGTTTGCCGGGCCGTGACCCGGATGCCTTGGGTATCTCCCGCGACAGCCTGCCGATCTGCACTGCAGCGCGACACTTGATCTCAGCAACCCAATTCTCGAGGTCTTTGTCGTTGCGCTGGCGCGCATACGCCTGCAGGGCAGCCGCCTGGTCCATGATCTCTTTCGCTTCATCGATTTTTACGCACTGCTCGACCAACGCACGCGCATGCTCATATCTGACTAGTGCCGGCATGGATGTTCCCTTTTCACGCCATACCGCCTGTATGGTTTACCCACAGATATGTCAATGCTTTACTCGGCCTTAGTCACCGGCTCATCGATCGCCTCGACCCGCAAGCTGTCCGGCACCGGTCCGAGACGACCCTGCAACGAGTAGCCGCCAGATTCTTTGTCGATGCTGCCAGCAAGGGTGACGACCCAACCCCACTCATCTTGAATAAAACCAACGATGGTGCCCGGCAGCTCGCCCCGCTTGATCCAACCGGTCCAGATCGTCGCCGGGTCTGGCTTGTCCTCAGTCTCGCTCACGGCGCGCTCCATGGTTCTTCAGCAGCAGGTGGCGGATGTCGCGTGCGACACTGGTCAGCGTCTCCAGCTTGGCGTCGAGCGTGTCGTGTGACTGATGCAGCGACCAGCCGATCAGCGTGCTCGCCACGCGCAGCGTCTCGTCGAGGCTCGCATGCTGCTCCATCAGCGTTTCGCAGACCGCCAGGGCGAGGATGTCCTCACGATCCAGCCGCTGCATCAGCCGTCGCCGGGTCATGACAGGCGGGCCGATAGCTCGATTCCCCACGCCTTCAAGGCCTGCTCGACATCAGCGATAGAGCGACAGACCGCAGTCGGACACCCGGCCATATCAAGTCGGATATGCACCTGCTTCTGCACTGCGCTGAGCGCGCCCTTCGGTGCTTTCAACTCGATAAAGTGCGCCTTTCCCTGAAAGCAGACCTGCAAGTCTGGGACACCAGCCTTGCAACCGGTGGCTGCCAGCTTCTGAGCCACCTTGGAATGGCGCAGGCCACCGTTGGGAATGGCGAAGTAGAAGGCCGAACGCGGTAGAGCCATGCTAAGGTACTGGCAGACTGCCTTCTGCAGGGTAAACTCCTCCTCGGCCCGCTTATGCCCCTCGGCGCCGAACTCGGTGACTAAGTCGCTCATATACATCACGCCGCCACCTTCGGTCGGCGCGGCTGCTGGCGCAGTTGATACTGCGGGATGTCCAACAGCTTGCTGATCGCCGCGATATGCTGGTCGGGGATCGAATACCACTGAGCAACAGCGGCTTTGCTGATGCCCAACTCACGCGCCAGGAACGTGACCATGCCGCGCTGGGTCAGCAGAGGCCCTAGCACCGCGTCCCGCTCGCGCTCCATACGCGGGCTCTTGTAAACATATCGCACGTTGTTTTCTCCTTGCATTCGCATAAGACTTTACCTAGTTAAGCTCTGCCAAGCCGCCCTGCAAGGAGATTTTGATGGCTGACTTCCACGCCGTGACCGCCAGAGCCTACGCGCTGCAAGAGCAACTGCGCGCCGAGGGCTACGAGGACGACGTCGTAACCGCAGCGATCGAGTCCGAGACGGACCTGTTCCGGGTATTCGACAGGGTTGCAGAGCGCATCGACCAGGACAACCGCTCAGCTGTGATCGCCCGCGAACGCGCCAAGCGCCTGGAGGCGCGCGCCGACCGGAACACCGAGTTCCTCGACTACCTCATGCGGACCATCGGCAACCAGACCAAGCTCGAGCGGCCCACTGCAACTGTTTATTATCAGGCCAATCCGCCAAAACTTGAGATCGACCCCGACACGCGGCTGGCCGACAGCCTGCTGACCGTGGCGCCCGACAAGCCGGCGATCGTCAAAGCCCTGAAGGCCGGCGAAGACCTGCCCGGCTGCCGCCTGACGCAGAGCCGCAGCCTGCGCGTCAAAACCATCTGACCCGGTGAAGCTATGCGAACATATGCAAAAGACCTTGAGGCAGAAAACGACAAGCTGCGAGCGATAGTGGAATTGCTGATCGAGGAAGTGGACGACCCGTGCAGACGCAGACAGCCTAACGGTGAAGCGGTTTATCTCAGCGATCCATTAATTCGGCTGGCTCGCGCAGCGATATCCTAAACCACACACACGAGAGACAGAGACATGATAACGCTTAACTGCCAGCATTGCCGCACGCCATTCAAGACGTGGCCAGCCGAAGTGCGGAAAGGGCACGCTAAATATTGTTCCCGAAGCTGTTTGGGGTCGGCACGTTGGGTGCAGCACGATTATGCTGGAGAGTTCTGGGCCAGAGTAGACCGATCACAACCGGACGGTTGCTGGCCATGGCTGGGCATGCTGGGCAAGGGATACGGCGTGGTCCGGTGGAAAACCCGCGCCATGAAAGCGCATCGAGTGGCGCTCGCCCTGACCGATGGCGACTGGAGCAATGAACTGGATGTCTGCCATACGTGCGACAATCCAGCTTGTTGCAATCCCGCTCATCTGTGGCGCGGCACCGCAGCCCAAAACATTCAAGACAGCATAGAGAAGGGTCGCTTTCGCCCACAAGACCGGCCTCAGCCACGGGCGAAACTTACGGAACCCGACGTGATTTTCATCCGCACCAGCTCGGGGACAATCTCTGCGCTCGCCGAGCACTTTGGCGTTCGCCGTCAGGCAATCAGCAAGATCCGAACCGGCACGACCTGGAAATATCTCCCATGAACAGTGAACTCTCCCCCCTTATGTCGTTCATTGAGCGCGCAGCGCGTGAACCTGAGTTTGACCTGAACAAGTTTTCCGAACTCCTACGCCTGCAACAGGAGGCTGAAGACAAGCAAGCTAAGCGGGCATTCAACGCCGCAATGGCATCCGTAGAAGCGGAGATAGGCCCGGTCCTGCGCGATCGTGTTAACCCTGGCGTCAATCGTAAATACGCCACGCTAGAAGCCATCGACGCAGCGGCGAGGCCCATCTACTCAGCGCACGGGCTGTCCATCCGCTTCGGCTGCGATGTGCCGCCAAAAGATGGCTGGATGCGCATCACCTGCACCGTTAGCCATCGCGACGGCTATAGCGAAACGAATTATTTGGATAGCCCTGTCGATATAGCTCAGCGGGCGCGGACCCCGGTGCAGGCGGTGGGAAGCACTATAAGCTATTGCCGCCGCTATCTATTGCAGATGTGCCTGAACATCGTCCTGGCCGACGATCCAACTGATGACGACGGCGAAGCCCAGCGCCTTCAGCGTCCGTCACCACCTAACGTAGATCGCAAGGACCCGTTCGACCACAGCGAGACCATCGCCAAGTTTGAAGCTGCCGCAGGGCGCATCATGGACTCTGACGAAGCCCGCAAGCTGCTGGAATGGCGCCCTGGCGTGGCGGCGCTCACCGCCCTGCCGCACGGCGAGGAGCGCCAGCGCTACATGCTCATGCGCTCCAAGGTGCAGGCCGACTGGATGACCAAGGACGACGGCAGCAGCGCCTCCGAAGACATAGAGGGTCTGTGATGACCGCCAAGACCGACCGGTTCACCCTGGTGACGCACGTCATCAGGCTGGAAGAGGAGGTGGCTACCCTGAGAGGCGCCATGCTTCAGTTGTCATCCAGGATGCTGCGGCTGGAGCTCGCGTTGAGCGTGCTGGACAAGGACGGGGTGGTGACCGCGGTCCTGCGCCCGGAACAGTTTCAACCGGAACAGTTTTAGTGGATACCGCCGCACCGAGGTGGCTCCCCGATGCGGCGGTCGCCTGGGCTCAGACGCGCAGGCAGCGGGCGAGGTGGTCACAGGTCCCCCAGACCAAACACCTCGCCCGTACTTCTATCGGTTATGCTGACAGGTTTCGATCAGGTGCATCAGGATGCGCTCGCGTGCCGCAGCCAACCGATCCTCCAGAAACAGTACGCCGCCCACCAGGATGATGTTGACCGACAGCAGCGCCAGGAATCCCGCCGGCAGGCTGCCGATCAGCTTCTCAATCACAGGACGACAACGTCATGGGCTTTTGGTTTTTCGGTATCTCGTTATTCGCGACCATATTCCTGATATCGCCATGGTTCGTGTTCATGGCACTGCCATACATCCTGACCGCACTCTGTGTGCTGCTGCCGCTCATTTGCGTCTTTGATTATCTTTCTCTTCGTCGGTAATCACCGGCAACGAGCCGAGTATGCCACTCACCAAGGGCCGCACGTTGCGTGGTCCCGCCTGCCCGCTCATCAACCGGATCAGTGCCGGGTTGGTCAGCGCATGGCCGGCGATAAAAGGAGCGCCCAGTCCAGTTGCGGCAGCCGTAGCAGCCGCCGCCGGGCTGCCGGTCAGCAGCTGCGCGCCAGCGCCGCCAGCGCCCCCCAGCAGGGTAGACAGGATGTAGGCTGCGGGGCTGGTGCGTGAGACGTTCGCCATCTGGCCAGACACCCGCAGGCTGCCGGCCACCGTGCCCAGGTCGTCGATCATCCTGGATATCTGCGGGTTGTGCCCGAACAACGCGGTGAAGGCCCTTGGATCGTCGTTCCGCATCCTAATCAGATTGGTCAGGAAGGTGTTGGCCGAGGTGTCGCCTGGCGCGGTCGCCTGTCCCGGCTTGGCGTTGGCCATGTCCCGCAGCTTGTGTGCCGCCAGGGCGTCCGCCGCTTCCGGCACATGCTCGCGCAACTTAGCCATGTCGTCGCCGTAGGATGCCAGCAACCGTTCCGCCGCCTGGGCTGGCCCGATGTCCTGGCGCGGATTGTTGGTCTCCACCGCTTTGGTGGCAACGCGGGTGATGAAGTTATAGCCGTCAGTGGCGTAGGCATTGGCATCTTTCCAAAGCCGTCCCACGCCGTTGTTGTTGGCTGCCCGCTCCATGTCACCGGACAGTCCAGCGTAGATGCGCGTCAACGCAGCGTCGCCGATGCCCTGCTGGAACTCTGGCGTGCCTCGCATGTCGCCGATCCGCCGTCGCAGTGCCTGCGCCTGCTCCCAGCGCACGGTCGGCGAAGCACCAGGGCGGTCGCTCTCGATCGCCTCCAGCAGCCCTTGCAGTTGCTTCCTGGCCAGCGCCTGCTGGGTGGCCGGCAAGCCAGACAGTTCACGGTCCAGCGCTCCGGACGCCAGCGCCTGCCGATAGCCACCCAGGTCGACGGTGGCGTGTCCCATCCGACTATCAACCGGGGCGAACTTAGCATTCTGTTGCGCCGGGAAACTCGCCGGGTCCTGATCGTTGAACCGCCAGTTGCGGATGCGGTCCTGCGCTACCTCGCCGGCCTGCGAGACGTTGGGCACGATGCCGCCTTTGCCGGTGGCGTCGAAATGCATCGAGGCCGAGGCGTCGTCGATCCGGTTGCCGAACTCGTCGAGCGTCTGCTGCATCCTGGTCCGCATGGTGCCCTGGCTGCCGGGCACCTGGGATGCCGCCATCTCGACGTTCTGCGTGCCTGGACTACCGGTCACCGTGCCGACCGTGGGCGCCTTCATGCCCAGCCGACCGTAAGCCTCGGCCATGTCGTTCAGCCTGCCCATGGCGGTGTTCACGAGACGCTCGCCGCCATGCACCACTGCATTGGTCAGCCCGCCCCCGGTGATGCCGCCAGCCAGTGCAGCCAACGGCTTGAGCACGGCCCATGGGCTGTTCTCGGGGATCGCATCCGCCGCAGCCGCACTAGCGCCGCCAGACACCGCGCCAGACGTCACCGCCGCTGCCTGCCTGGGCAGGGAACCGCCCCCGGCGGGCGCCACCAGCGTCCTGTTGACCAAACTGGGCGGCGCGGGAGGTCCGGGAGCGGGGCCACGTGCCCCAGGCGGTCCCAGCGGGATCATCGATGCGCCACCCTGCACCCACGGGCTTAGCGCCTTCTCCTGTGCTGACTTCGGTTGGCTGTAGAGCCATGGCGGCAGCATCGCGCCAGCCTTGTCGATGAGCTCCGATGGCGGCGTGACTGCTCCGGGAGCGACGTAGTTGATGGCGCCTCGGAACGGTGCGGTGACCAGATCGGCCAACCCGCCGATGCGCCCCTGCACAACATCGCGCACGCCGACGCCGAACTTGTGCCCGACGTCCTCAATCACCGCCCCGGCGCCGTTCTCATTCGACGGCAGTTTGGTGTAACCCGTGCTGGTGACCTTGCGTGGCCCAGGCTGCAGCGGGTCATAGGGCGCGGCAGTGGCGCTGACCGCATCAGGTGTGTCGGCAGTGACGCCGGCCATCGGGTCATACATTACTTGCCCACCTTGAGGTCGCTCAGGTTGGTCCAGCCGGGCGGCGGCGGCTCATCACCGAAATAGATATCGATCTTGCCGTCCGGACGGCGGAAGGCCTGCCCAGCGCGCACGTTCTCATGGAACCACTGCGCCCGCTGGTCGCTGGACATTGCTTTAACCTGATTCGGCACATCCGCGATGATCTTCGGCGCCTGATCCTGTGCCAACTGAAACGCCTTGGTCGGAGTCTCGCCGCCCGCGATCAGGTCAGCCGCTTTCAACCCAATGTCCCGCTTGCGCCGCTGTGCCGCCTCCAGCAGGCTGACGCCCAGTTCGCGGGTGAACGTGTCCTGCGCCAGGCGCGGGATCATGTTCTCGATGAAACTGAGATCGCGGTCGGACATGCTGCCCATCGACATGCCCTCGCGTACCTCTTTGACGGCGAGGTTGGCAGCGGCACGGTATGCCTGGATCACACCGTAGTTGCGGAGGGTTTCGGGTGACCCCCAGCGGAACTTTGCCAGGATGTCCACCAACGGTTCGCCGTTGAACTTGATGTCGGCGATCGGCTGTGAACCGTCCACCTGCCGCGACAGTGTCCGCAGCACGTCGAAGCTGGCCATCCGGTCGCCGGCTGCCTTCACGTCACCGTCCAACCCCTCGAGCGCCTTGGTCTTGCGGGTATTCAACGCTGCATTATCGGCGGTCTGAAGTTGGATGTTCCCCTTGACCAACTCGCCGTAGAGCTCCTTCAGACGCGTCCTTTCGCCCGTCCAAAAATCGGCCTGGCGTTTATCGCCGACCCCCAACGCCTCGCGGCGCTGCTTTTCTATGTCCTTTAGTGCATCGTCGTAGGCCTTCTGAGCGGTGTTGTAGGCCTCAGGCCCCTTGGTTTGATCGGTATTGAAAGCTGCCCGCGCCAGGTCAACTGCTGACTGTAGCCGCTTCAGTCCACCCTGAAGATTAGCCTCGGTCTCTGGCGATAGCGGCGTATGCCACAAAGCCTTTTCCTCGGGCGTCGGCTTGGCGATGTTCTGCGCCATGAACGCGTCCATCGTCGGCAACCCGGCCAGCGGCCCGGTGGTGGGCGGCGGTGCCGGTGCGGCTGCAGCGGGCGTTAGCGTGGGTGCTGGCGTGGCGTCGGTGGCGGTGGTGGGTGTGGCAGTCGCCACCTGGGTCCCGCGCGCCCCTGGAGGCCCTGCAGGCGGGGGCGTAGACGTGCCTCCCGTGCCGGTCTTCACCAGATCGTAGCCGCCAGCGGCGTTCTTGACCCAGTTCTGTCCCCACTTGGACGGGTCCCACGGTGCCGTGCCGCGCGCCTTGTAGACCGCGGTAAAGACGTCGTCCTGCACCGCCGGGGGCGCCGAGGCCGCGGTGGGATACTTCGCTGGGTCCCCACCGATCATCTGGAGACCTTCTTTCCACGTGCTGTCGATGAAACCATACAGCCCAGACGCGGTGGCGCCTCTGGCGCGCGCGGTCGGGTCAGCCTTGGCGACGTAGTTCAGCGCTGTTGGATCGCCGCCCGACTCCCATCCTTTGATCAGCTGGCGGTCCTTCTCCAAGTCGCCGGTAAACTGCCGAGCCGCTGTGCCCGCACCACCACCCGCCCCACCACCACCCGTTGCGCCCGCTGTGCTGACACTGCCATCGGCATTGATCACCGGGCGATTCTGCAGCTGCAGCAACGGCAGCATCGCCTTGAGCCGCTCGATCTTGTCGCGGTTCTGCTCGACGCCGAGCTTCGCCAACTCCATCCGCTGCTGGTAATCCTGCTGCGCCACCGCAGCCGCCCGCCGCTGGTCCAGATCCATCGACTGCTGCGCGCCCTGCAGCCCCGTCGCCGCCGCCGTGAGCAGATCAGGCCGCACCCGCGATGGCCCCGACGCCATCAGCATGTTCAGGCCGAAGTTCAGCAATGCCCGCGAGCCCGCCGCGTCTTCCTCGCGGCCCCGCAGTCGGTAGGTCGGCGATTGTCCGCCCGCCAGCACCTCACCGATCCGTCCCAGCAAGCCGGGCCGTGTGCCGTCATCGGGCGTCCCGCGCGGCAGCGTCGGCAGCACCGGGGCCTGCTGCGAATTCAGCGACTCGTTCAGGGCGGCGATCTGCTCTTCAAGCGTTGGCATGGTTCACCCCAGCAACCCACGTGGCCGATACGCAACCGGCGCACCGTATTGCGCCCCGGTGTAGGCATCCCGGCGTTTCAGCAGCGCCTCGACCACCTGCGCCAGCGCCTGCTCGCCGCCCATCGGCTTGCCGGTGGTGCCAGGCCGGATCGTGGTCTTAGGACCGCTGGATGGTGTCGATGGCGATGCCGCCTTGGCGGCGGTGCTGACGCCCGACAGCACTGTGCCGCCGGCCTTGAGCTTCTCGCCCAGCGTCGCATTGTCCCACCACGTGCCGAGCTTATCGAGCAGGCCCGGTGTCTTGCCCGACCACGTGCCGGAATCGACGTAGCCCGGCACCGACGCATCCGATACCTGCAATTCCACCGGCCCGCCCCATGTGCCCGGGGCACCCGTCTCGCCCAGCAGTCCAGGGGTCGAGGCGCTGTCCCACACGCCGCCCTCGATGACAGGCCCCGCCGCTGCCGGCTCTGACACGGCGCCGCCGAGAAAGATCGGCTCTGCCGCCGTGGGGGCAAGCGTCGCCGCCGCCTCGGCTGCCGTGGTAGGAATCGCCAACCCGAGCGAGGGCACCGCAGCCGCCGCTATCTCCGGCGCCACAGCGGCTGTCCCAGCGAGTGCCCCGGCTGCACCGATCGCCTCCGGTGCCATCGCTGCCAGCGTCGCAGCCGTGGCCGCTGCCGTGGTGCCTGCCGCCGCGGCGCCGCCGATCACCTCCGGAGCCACCGCAGCAAGGATGGCTGCCTCGCCTACGCCCGCGTCGGCCATCTATGCGGTCCCCAGGTTGTCGTAGCTGTTGAGAACACTGCCGACACCGCCGGCCAAGCCACCGAGCGCCGCAACGCCGCCGATCGCCTGCCCGTAGGGGTTCGAGTAATACGGGTTCATCTCCTGCGCGAACCCCGTGTTGGATGTGCTGTATGGAATGCCCGACACCGCACCCAGCAGCGTCTGTAACTGCTGATACGGGAACGCCTGCTGCTGGGCGAACGCACCCTGCGCCGCGTTCAGCAACTGCTGCTGATACTGCTGTTGCAGCGTGCCCGCTTGGTTCAAGGCGTTGCTCTGACCCAGCATCATGTTCTGCAGCGAGGTCAGGCTTTGCGGCAGGTTCTGCGCCGCCCCGAGGCCTTGGCTCAGATTGGACGACATGATGTCCGCGCCGAGCTTCTGATTCTGCCCATAGCCACCCTGTAGCAGGTTGGCCAACGCGGTGTTGGAGGCGAGGCCCTGCTGTCCCGCCTGCAGCGCTACGTCGCGACTGATGCCGGTGGCCTGGTTCCACTGGTTGTTGAGCAGATCGCCGAGGTACTTTTCCGACCCCAGCGCCGCCTGTGACTGCGCGATGCCCTCCTGGACGCCCTGCCGGCTGCCACCGAACGCCCCCGCCTGGTTCGCCCCGGCACCGATGGTGTGCAGGTTCTGCGCCAGTTGCTGCTGCATCAGCTGGTTCGCCGGATCGATCACCGCGCTGGTGTAAGGCGACATCAGTTGCTGCGCGCCAGCCGCGACGCCCTGCGCCGTCGCCGGACCCTGGCTCGTGTAGTTGCCCAGCAGGCCCTGCGACGGCCCGTAGACCTGGCTGTTGAACCCTTGCTGCAACTGGTTGGTGTTGCCCTGGATGCCAGCGGCGGTGAGCGGTGCGACCTGTCCCGCCATGCCAGCCTGGGCATTGATGCCACTTGCTGCGGCGCCGGTCCCCAGGCCCTGCATGGCGGCGACCTGGTTATATGCCTGCTGTTGCGCCGGATCGATGCCGGCAACGGTCTGGCCACCGTAGGGTTGATACGCATTCAGGGACAGCGCGTTGGCGCGGTCTACCGCGTCCTTTGAATAGCCCTCCAGCCACGGTGGTATATACGCTGAGCTCTGTTGCACCGTGTTTGTAGAGGCCCCACTTCCGCCGCCACCGCTCATAGCGTCAATTCCCTCACAAACTTTACACCGGCAGGCTTCCAATCCTGTCCCATTGTCTTGGAGAGCCTCATCCAGCCCATGCGGCCCGTAGCCGTAGCTATGCCGCACCCCTCACTAACCGCCCAGGCGTCGATGTCCGGCTGCAGCGCAGCACACTCCTGCAGTTGGCCACTCACCAACCAGTAGTTCACGGCGCGGAGTCTGGGATACACCAGCACCTCGGTGACCACGACCGAATCGCCGTTGGTCCAGCAGCACGCCTTGCCCTCACCGATCCGGTCCAGCACGTCAGCGATAGAGTGAGTCCCGCCACCTTGCGCCAGCGCCTTCTCGAACCGCCGGACCTTCTGTTCGTTGGTCAGGGTCATTCCACCACCGGATCGCACTTCAACGTGCCCGTTGCATCGACATAGAGCAGATACGGCAGGCCGTTCTGGCCGGTCATCTGGATCGCCGTGACGTTGGGAATGCCGATCCGGTCGGCCTTGCTGTTGATCGCCTTGGCGATGTCCGCCAGCCGCTCGTCCACCGAGCCAGCCGTGGGTGCCGCATACGGCTGCGGCGGATACCGCAACTGCGTATGGATCGCTGGCGCGCGCGCGCTGCCGCTCATCGCTTCCCCCCTGGCCGTATCATCAGCTTAGGCCGTCCGACCGCCCATGGCTCGTCTGTCAGCGCCTCCAGCCTGATCCTGGCAACGCGACCACTGAACCGCACATCGAGCAGCCCATTATGCGTCACGGTGTAGGTGCCGGTGTCATACTCGGTCGTGTCGTGCATCTGCTCTTTGTGGAAGAAGCGCCAGCCCAGCACGTTCTGGATCACGCCGGACGCCGTCGTCGCATCGAGCGCCACCTGTCGCACGTGGTAGCGCTTGTCGCCCTCGCCGAGCGACACATCACCGCTCTCCAGGTAGATCTGCCCGGTGCCACCGCGCGGTTGCCCGGCATCGGTGACGCCATACTCGTGCAGATACAGCACCCCGCCACTGCCGGACGGCGCAGGCCCGCCCAGCACCGGGAAGTCCATCGCTCCTGACGGATCGGCGCAGGTGCGATGACGCACCCCGATGGTCCAAGGGCGCCCTTGATCAGCGTAGTTCACCGCAATGTAGCGGTTGCACTCGGTCGAGCCTTCGTCCGGCCAGTCCCACCATGCTTCACTGAATGTCGGGTTGGGCGAGCCGAACACCCGGCCCAGCATTTCGCGATTGACCAGGGAAAAGAACCAGTCCTGCACCTCGCAGGGCATGGGAGCCACGGTGCCGGAGTAGCTCCAGAACGTCTGCAGGCCGGGCCACATGATGTTGTTACCGATCTGCACCAGCGATCGCGGGCTCATCACGCCGCAGCCGGAGGCGATCATCGTAATGCCATAGGCATAGGGCGGGCCGACATAGGTCATCAGGTGCAGGTCGTTGGTGGTCCAGATCAGCACGCCCTGCCCGGCCTTGACCGCCGCCACGGCGTAGGACTGCGTCTGTAACTGCTTGTCGCCGGCCAGGTTGGTCACCAGCGGCGTCCATACGTGATAGTTCTCCTGCTCGCTCCAGGCGATCGCCCGCGGATCACCTCCCGCTGCCAGCAGCACGACGTGGCGCTGGTCGGTGACGACCACGCCGCGATTCTGCACGGGCGCCTCGGTGACGATCGTCGGCAGCACCGTGGGCGTGTTGGGGTCCCACTCGAACAGGTGCCCGTCCTGCGTCGGCACGATCAGCAGGATCTCGCCGAACGTGTCCATACTCCACCGGTCGCCCATCAGTGCCGCGATGTCCTGCGGACCGACGTCGGAGGCATCCCGCGCCGTGCCGTAGGTGCTCTCGCCGTAGTCCGCGAGGCCGTAGCCCACCCTGGCGCCTGGCGGCTCGAGCGGCCCGACACCAGTCGGAGTAATGTCAAAAAGCGTCTGGGTATCGAACTTGTAGGCGAACAGCTTGTCGTCGGTGCCGAACGCCGCCCATTTGATACCGCTGTTGTCGTGCCACTTCAGGATATCGCGCGCCAGTGTTGCGGTGCCGGTGTTGGGCTGGATGGCCCACCCGCCGATCGGCTGCGCCTGCCCCTGGCGAAACCGTACGCCGTTTGAGTCGAACCACCGGCCCGCTGACGCCGCAGGTGTGGCGCCCCGGAAGATGCCCGGCGGCGGCGCCTGCAGGACGCGCTGGATGGGCATGTCAGTGCCTGCCCCTCGACGGTGCGGCGAGGTGTCGCGTTGGTCCTGCGCCCGCCACAGCGCCGGTAATGGTGCGGCTGGATGCCTGCTGGCCGGCGTAGATGATCTTGGTCACCACGACGACCGGCGCCATGATGTCGAACCAAGTGCCCGAGCCTAGCGTGATGGTGTGCTGATGACTGCCGGCGCCATCGGTATAGAGGTTGTGCGCGTGGTCGCCGACCGTGCTGATGTTGTGCCCGTGGCTGCCGTCGCCAGAGATGCTGTGGCTGTGCGTGCCGGCCTCATATGTCTGGATATTATGGCTATGGCTACCCTGCACGTCGGTCACCTGCCCGCGGTAGGCGTAGCTGCCATCGGCTGCCGAAGAATACCCCCCGCCGCTAATTCCCAGCGTGCCCTCGGTCGGCACGTTGTGCTGGTGCGCGCCGGTCACGTCGGTCCAGCCAAGGTGGGCATGAAGGCCGCCGCCAGCCGTGCCGCCGTGGCTATGATAGCCCTGCACGTCCGTGCTGTGTGCGTGTGTGCCTGCGCCGTAGGTCGCGCCGGTATGCCCGTGCCAGCCCTGCACGTCCGTGGCGATGGCGACCGCCGGCAGGTAGGTCTGCGCGATCGGACGCGCCACCGCGCCACGGATCTGCGCGAAGGTGAAATTGACCGTGGCACCCATCTCATCGATGACATTGCCCGGCCCCACCGATGCGCGGCCCGATGTCGGAGGCAGCCGGAATGTCGTACTGCCGTCTCCCGCGCCCCACACCGTGCCGAGCACCGCGAACAGCTGCGAGTAGGTGGTCCTGGAGACCAGACGCCCGTCGCAGATCAGCCAGCCATCCGGCGCAGCGGCCCCGGCAAAATCCAGCACCGCACCGATCGGCATACTCATGAACAGAAATTCGTCAACAACGTTCCAGTTGTCGTTCGTTTTGGTACCCCAAGTATCTCTTGAGGCTCCGACCTCCGGAAGCGTTAGGTTCAGGTTGGTGGTGAACGAGTCGGGCATCTGTCGTTCCTTACGTGTCGGCGGTGTCGTCGTTGGTTTTGACGTAGTTACCATCCTTCGCGACAGGCAGGCGGAAGCGAAAGCCATTCGGCCCGAGGCCGGTCCAGCCATACTTTGTGCCGACACGGCGCTTCCAGTCGCGATGATCGCCATACCCTGGCGCGGGAGCGGCGCGCGGAAGCACCTGGATGCCGCCAAGCTTGTTCTCGGCGACGTAGACCGTGCTGCCGTCGCACGGCTTCCAGTCCGGATTGCCGGTCGACGATGCGCGGATGACGCCTGTGAGTACTGTCATGGTTGCCTCTCCTCGGTCGGTGTGTGCGGCTCCGGCGCCGGGTCCGGTTCGTTCCCTTCCGACTGCCATGCCAGATATTCCTGATAGTCCCGATTGGCTGGATCGAACGGGATGAACGCGCCGTCAGACATGCGCTGCACGGTCTGCATCGTCATGCCAGGAAGCTGTGCGACCAGTTGGTATTCGCTTGCCATGTCAGATCGAACCTCCGAAAATCGGGCTATGGACACCACACCTGAACGCTTCTGGCGCCGCGTAGCGGTTGGCGCTCCAGACGCCTGCTGGCCATTTGTCGGAGCGCGCGGCAATAGTTCTGGTCATGGCAGCATGTATTGGGATGGAAGACAGCGCCTTACACATCGGATAGCCTATCAACTGGCCACAGGCACCAGGTTGGCTGACGTTAAGAGGCTGCGTTCGGATAGCATTTGCGTGCTCCACATCTGCGATAATCCTCCTTGCTGTAACCCCGCGCATCTTCGGCTTGGCACGCAGGGAGACAACATCAGAGACGCCGCCGCTAAAAGTCGGTTGCTGACCGGTGACGCCAACGGCGCCAGACGACATCCAGAGCGTTTGGCGCGCGGCGATGCCAATGGTTCGCGCAAGCATCCAGAGAGCAGAAAACGGGGAAGCGAGCAAAAGAACGCCAGGGTATCTGAGGCCGACATTCCGGCGATCCGATCGCGACGCAAAGCGGGAGAGACGCTGTCTGCTATAGCCAAGACCTACGGCGTTTCGTTGCAAACGATATGGCGTATTTCCAAGGGAGAAAGCTGGAAACATATCTAATCTGTCACAAATCAGCGGATGCGGTGAAGTCACCACTAAAATACGCCGTGCTTCCAGCCGCAGTTGCGTTTGCGTAGTTTAGGATCGCTGATGTGCTCCCCGCGTTGCCCGAGGCACCGCCGCTTGCGTTGGTATAAGACGGTGCGACAAGGGCCACCGTTGGCGCCGCGCGCATAGCGACCGGCAAGCCAAGCGTGCTGCCGAACTGACCGCCAGCACCGGAGGACCCCATGATGGAGAAGTGTCCCGTTTGATAGAACCGCTGGCAGTTCGCCAGATCGACCTGCGGGTCCGGCTTCTCCAGCGGCGTGGCAACGCTGCCGATCTCCAGCTGCACGCCCCAGAGGTAGAAAAAGCCGGTCTGCACGCCAACGCTACCCGTGTTCGTGTTCTGATCGGTGGCACCAGAGAAATACAGGTTAAGGCCAGTGAAGCTATTGCCGTTCGTGCCAATCGTCTTGCCCGCTACAGAAGGCAGACTGAATGTGAACGAATAGCGCGCTGGTGTTGCTGTTATCGTAATCGACTGACCCGGAACAAAGACGCTCGCAGATGGCGACCCACCACTGCCGAACGACTGATAGACGTTCGCGCCAATCTTCGCGGAACCAGAACCCATCCAAGCCCACAGACTGAGCGTGACCGTCTTGCCGGCCAGCCGCCTGACATCCTCGATGCACTGATATATCTCGTTGACGGAGCCTGCTGTGGCACTGCCGGTGATATTCGCCTGGACAATGAATGCAGACGCTTCATCACCTATTGCTGCACTACTAGCATCAGGGTTCGCTATTTGGTTTATGACTTGTGACCCATTGACGAAGTAGCTACCCCAACGGTCTAGCGTATATCCTGTCGTGCTAAATCCGCCCGCACCACGCTGCGCCACATTGAACAGCCCATTGTGCACCAGATTGCGCCCGACGTTGTTGGCTGCCGCCACGGTGCCGGAACCACTCCCGGCTACGGTCCACATGGTGCCATTCCATGTGTAGGTAACGCCGTTGCTGGCGGTCCACGTGTCGTTGATCGCAGGGCTACCCGGAAAGTCCAGTGGCACGGCGCTCTCCTCAGTGAATCATCGCGACCATAGGGCCACCTGCGGCAGGGACCACCACGGCGACGCTGGTCCAGTGCTCCAGCAGCACCTGCGTCACGACGGCCTGGAGGTTGCCGGACGCGACGCTGGCCCAGTGCTCGGCGACCACCTGCGTGATCTGTGCCTGCGGGCTGGTCGTCAGCCAGTGCTCGGCGGCGACCTGCGATGCGAGGGCGTTGGTGGGAACAGATGCGCCTGCGGTGAATCCGCTCGTGTAGCCGCTTGGCACTGCACCGACGAACGCGCTGTCACCGAAGTTCGCTGTGATCTGATCAGATGTCGCCTGCAATCCTGCAAACGGGAACGCCTGAAGCGCCGCGCCGAAGTTGAATATGGCGACACCGCCAACACCTGTTGCCGGATTGTATGTCGCGTTGTTGTTCCAGTTTCCTGCTGCGCCAATGCGAAACCAGATCAAGCGCGCAGTGCAATCGAGCGCAATGCACACGACATTGCCGTTGGCCAGGGATGTGCCGAACGTGAAGGCGTTCGCACCGTTGGCCCATACCTGTCCTGATGTCTTATTGATCTGGCAAGCATTGAGATCAGAAAGCGCACCTGCTGATGTCATCAGGCTGGTTGCAATGCCGAGGGACGTATTCGCGCCTGCTATCACATTGCAGGTGTATTCAAAGTAGAAC
>Ga0307286_10000085_pt1 | contig 22337 bp, 22 predicted proteins | sample ER_DNA_140_FD_194478 | JGI IMG/M metagenome (GOLD analysis project Ga0307286, IMG submission 194478) | Bulk soil microbial communities from the East River watershed near Crested Butte, Colorado, United States - ER_DNA_140 | ecosystem: Environmental > Terrestrial > Soil > Floodplain | place... | reverse complement strand
CGCACGATTCGCGCGAGCCTTGGCCGCCGCGCGTTCCGCGGCAAGCAGGTCAGCGCCAGCTGCAGGCGCAGGAGCTGATATCGCACTTACTGGGGCTGGCACCGCGATAGCGGAAGTCTCGCCACTTGGGCTACCTAGCCCCGCGACTGCCACCGCTGCGACTAACGCTGAGAAGCCAACCCCGACTATGGCATGCTGAGCGAGTCGACGCACGGAGGCTACAATGCCACATGCCGTTATCCAAATGAAATCATCCCGAGATCTTTTCGATGCTTAATTTGATCGAAAAGGGGTCAAACCGCCACATCTTCTAACATCTCGGTCACGAGAGCGGCTATCGGCGACCGTTCCGACCGACTCAGCGTGATGTGAGCGAAGAGCGGATGACCCTTGAGCTTCTCCACGACAGCGACTACCCCATCGTGGCGGCCAACTCGTAGGTTATCCCGTTGAGCGACGTCATGAGTCAAAACCACGCGCGAGTCCTGACCGATTCGAGACAGCACGGTGAGCAGCACATTGCGTTCCAACGACTGCGCCTCGTCGACCACAACGAATGCGTCATGCAGTGACCGGCCCCGAATGTGCGTCAGCGGTAACACCTCGAGCAGGCCCCGGGCCAGCACCTCCTCAATGACCGCCTTTGTCGTCAACGCGCCCAACGTGTCGAAGACAGCCTGGGCCCAGGGGGCCATCTTCTCCCCCTCGGTCCCCGGCAGGTAGCCGAGTTCTTGGCCGCCGACTGCGTAGAGCGGACGGAAGACCACGACCTTGGAATGCTGCTGTCGTTCCAAGACAGCTTCGAGTCCCGCACACAACGCCAGCGCCGATTTCCCGGTACCGGCTCGGCCGCCCAGGGAGATGATGCCGATAGAGGGATCTTGCAGCAGCTCCAGAGCGACCCGCTGCTCGGCCGAGCGGCCATGGATGCCGAACACATCCCGGTCCGCCTTGATCAACTTCACCTCCTTGCTAGGCATCACCCGACCTAGCGCGGATGCGCTGCCGCTCAGCAGCACGACGCCGGTATGACAGGGCAGGTCCCGGGCCTCGTCCAGCTCCAGCGACCCTTGCTCATAGAGGCGGTCGATATCTCTCCCATCGACGTCGATCTCACTCATTCCCGTCCACTCGGTTTCGACCGCCAGCTCGGCGCGGTACTCCTCGGCTCTGAGACCGACGGCTGAGGCCTTGACGCGCATCGGCAGATCCTTGGAGACCAAGGTGACCGCGCAACCCTCGGCCGCAAGGTTCAGCGCGACGGCCAGAATCCGTGAGTCGTTGTCGCCAAGACGAAAACCATCCGGCAGGGCAGCCGGATCGGTGTGATTCAGCTCGACCCGAATGGTTCCACCCACGTTGTTGACGGGAACGGGGGCGTCAAGACGGCCGTGGATGATCCGTAGGTCGTCAAGGTGACGCAGCGCCGTACGAGCGAAGTACCCCAGCTCGTTGTGGTGACGCTTTCCCTCAAGCTCAGTGATCACGACAACCGGAAGCACCACATCGTGCTCGTCGAAACGCCGCATCGCGTGCGGATCGCTCAGCAGCACGGAGGTGTCGATCACGTAGGTGCGACGGCTTGATGAAGAAGACACAGGACTGCCCTTCTTGGGGGCCGTACGCGATCCGCGCCCGGCCCCACCATTACGTGGTCGGCCGGGAAAGCTGACTGGCAGCGAGCTTCTGCAATTCGCTGCCCGTCGAGTGACGGTGCATGCATCGCCTCCCAGGCGGGGCCGCCTTGCTGCGTCCCGCATCTCGACGGTACGTCGGCCAATGGGCCTAAGGCGAGTGCCACGCCGGGAATTTCACGTGATGGCAACGTGGCGACAAGCCGGATTCAGCGATTCTTTAGCCTCCTTTCAGGGGTGATCTGCCAGCAGCACGATCCGAACTTGCTGACCCGGAACAGCCTGAGCAGCCCGATCGATGTCGTCATCGAGGAGTACAGCGACAACGGGATATCCGCCGGTCACCGGATGATCTGCCAGAAAAATGACCGGCTGCCCGCCCGGCGGAACCTGAATCGAGCCGGAGACCACTCCCTCGCTGGACAACTCCTGCCCCTGCCGGGCGCCTTCGCGGCGCAAGGGCTCCCCCGACAGCCGAATCCCGACTCGATCGCTGTGGTTGGACACCGTCCACGTCGTTTCGGCGAGGGCGGCCATCTCGCTAAGCCAGTCGTCTCGAGGGCCGCGGAGCGCATGCAGGACGAGGGTCTCGGCTGACAGTGAAGGAGCTGGTACGAGGTCTTGGTTGGGAAACGCGGTCGGGGGCGGGCCGACGGGGAGCACGTCTCCGGCTCGCACCGGCGGAGGTCCCAGACCTGACAGGGTGTCGGTTGCACGAGAGCCCAGAACGGGACCGACGGCGATGCCGCCGCGGACAGAGAGGTAGCTGCGCAGCCCGACCTGAGGGTTACCCAATGTCAGGACCTGGCCGTCAGCCACCATGAACGGCCCGAAATAGCCGACGGCGCGCCCATCGACGGCAGCAGGTGCCTGAGCGCCGGTTAGCGCTACCTGAAGGTCGCCTCGGGCACGAACCGACAAGCCGCCGAAGGTCACCTCGAGCGCAGCTGCCGCGTACGACTGCGCAAGCAGCCGTGCACCAAGCCGGAAGGCACCCCGGTCCGCGGCTCCGGATGGCCCCACTCCGATCGAGGCCAGGCCAACGCGCCCGAGATCCTGAATCAGGGTGAGCAATCCCGGATCCAGCACCTCAAGGGCTCGGTCAGCCGCCACGACGCGCTCCGGACACGTCGACGAAGTGCACCACGGCGCCAGACTGGAGCAGCGCGGGTGGCTTCCGATCGGGGTTGAAAACCGCCACGTCTGTACGGCCGATGAGCTGCCAGCCGCCCGGCGAGGAACGCGGATAGATCGCACTGAATTCACCCGCAAGCGCAACACTGCCCGATGGCACAGCAGTGCGCGGCTCGCTACGCCGCGGAACTTCAAGTCGCGGGTCGCCTCCAGTCAGGTAAGCGAAGCCGGGCGCGAAGCCACCGAATGCCACAGTCCAGTCGGTCCCGGTGTGAGCGGCAATGACCCCGTCAACTGAGAGTCCGGTCAGCTTGGCAACTTCGGCGAGATCAGGCCCGTCATATTGCACGGGGACCTCTAGAGTCTCGCCGCTGCTCGGGAGTTCGCCAGGCTGAGTGTCCGGCAAAGTCGACAAGGCCTGTCGGACAGGACCCATCGGGGCATCGTCGCGAACCACGACGAGCACTGTCCTGGCAGCTGGGACAATGTCGACGATGTCGGTGAATCCCACTGATTTTCCCGCGATGGCCTCGCGGATGGCCTGAGCCAGGGCGAGGACCTCGTCCAATCCCGCCACCTCGACCAGAACCGCATGTTCACCGCAAGTCAGCAACGTGCGGCGCGTGGTCATGAGGCGAAGGCTCGAATGTCAATGCCTGCCTCGGCGATGGCCTTTCGCACGGCGATAGCCATGGTCACCGCACCAGGCGTGTCCCCATGAACACAGATGGACCGCGCAGCGACGGCAACCTCGACACCCTCCACCGACCGCACTCGCCCGGTGACCAGCATCTGCACCATCCGTTCCGCCACCAGGGCCGGATCATCCAACAGCGCACCAGGCTGCCCTCGAGGCACGAGCGTGGCTTGGGCGGTGTAGCCGCGATCGGCAAAGGCCTCGGTCACCGTAGTAAGACCAGCCTGCTCCGCATGGTGAAGCAAGGCCGACCCCGGTAGCCCCAGCAGCGGAAGCGTTGAGTCGTACGCAACGAGTGCAGCGACGACGGCAGCCGCTTGATCATGATCGTGTACGGCCCGGTTGTAAAGCGCTCCGTGCGGCTTGACATAGCTCACCCGGGAGCCGGCGACCCGAGCGAACCCGTCCAATGCCGCGAGCTGATAAATCACGTCGTTGGTCAAGCTGGCCGCATCGACATCGATGCTGCGGCGACCGAAGCCGGCCAAGTCCCGGTAACCAACTTGGGCGCCGATGGCGACGCCGCGGCTCACGGCGGCCTCGCAGACCCGCCGCATGATATCGGGGTCGCCGGCATGGAAGCCGCACGCGACATTGGCGCTCGTGATCACGTCGAGCAGGGCATCGTCGTCGCCCAGCACCCAGATGCCGAATCCCTCGCCGAGATCGCTGTTGAGGTCGACGACGGACGTAGTACGCGGCTCGCTCACCGGGCACTCGTTGGCTGATTCGCGGGGTCGGCGTGCAGATCGATCTTCGAGGTCTCGGGTGCCAGCAGCACGCAGATGATGGTCACGATCAGCATGACGACCGCGTACACGGACACTGCGATCGAGGTGTCGAAGCGGTCAAGCAGGGCCACGGAGATGATCGGCGCGAGCGCCCCGCCGATGATGCCGGCCAGCTGGTAGCCCATCGAAGCGCCTGTGTAGCGCACCTTGGTCGGGAACATCTCGGAGATGAACGCCGCTTGTGGACCGTACATCGCCGCGTGGAGGATCAGCGCAACCACCGCGGCCAGCACGATCAACCAGAACTGGCCGGTGTCGAGCAGGGCGAAAAAGACGAAGACCCATACCGCTGCACCGATCGCGCCCGCCAGATAGACGGGGCGGCGCGCAATCCGGTCCGACAGGTTGCCGAAAAACGGGATCAACACGACCTGGACAGCGGCGGCGATCAGCACCGCGTTCAAGGCGTAGTTCCTGGGCAGCTTGAGATAGGTGGCCACGTAGGTCGTGATGAACAGCACGAAGGTGTAGAACGCAACGTCGACCCCGACGCGCGCGCCAACGGCGAGTAATACCTGCTTGGGGTAGCGTCGCACGACCTCCAGAATCGGCGCGCCGGCCTTGGCGTTGGACTCCTCAACCTCGCGGAACAGCGGGCTCTCCGCGATCGTTAGCCGGATCCACAGGCCAACGAGCACTAGCAAGCCGCTCAGCAGGAATGGCACTCGCCATCCCCATCTCAAGAACGCGGCGTCATTGGTGAGCACGCCCATGAGCGACAGGACACCGTTGGCCAGCAACAGCCCGAGGGGAACGCCGACCTGTGGCCAGCTGGCGTTGAGACCGCGCCGGTTCGGGTCGCCCGACTCCAAGGTCATCAGCACCGCGCCGCCCCACTCGCCACCGAGGCCGAGGCCTTGCACGAAGCGGAGCGCGACCAGCAGGATCGGCGCCCAAACGCCGATCGTGGCATAGGACGGCATCAAGCCGATGGCGAAAGTCGCAATGCCCATCAGCAGCAGGGTCACCACCAGGACGTTCTTGCGGCCGATCCGGTCGCCGTAATGGCCGAAGATCAATCCACCTAGCGGCCGGGCGATGAAGCCGACGGCGTAGGTGGTGAAGGCGAGCAGTGTGCCGACCAGGGGTTCGAAGGTCGGAAAGAAGATCTTGTTGAAAACCAGAGCAGCGGCGGTGCCATAGATGAAGAAGTCGTACCACTCCAGCGATGTGCCGATCAGGCTGGCAACGATCACCTTGCGCACCGACGAAGGCGCTGTGGCGGGGACGCCGCTGACGGTGGACATCTGGTGCCTCCCTCGACCGGGGCGCGGGCTCGTCCACGCCCACTGAGACGGACTTTACGACTTATCAGAATCTGAGACGGCTAGAGGTCCCTGAGATTCTGATTGGCTGCGAGCGTCGGCAAAATCGCGCGCCCCGTGCTGACGAGACGCGAGCAGGCAGGCTTCACAATCTGCGAGCCGCGTTAGCGACCGAAGCGACGCTCCCGCTGCCCATACGAGCGCAGCGCGCGGATGAAGTCCACCTTCCGGAAATCGGGCCACAGCGCTTCACAGAAATAGAACTCGCTGTGGGCTGACTGCCACATCAAGAAGCCGGACAAGCGCTGTTCACCAGACGTCCTGATGATCAAGTCCGGGTCAGGCTGGCCCTTCGTGTAGAGGTGTTCGGCAATGTGTTCGATGTCGAGGCTCTGGGCTAGTTCATCGATGGAGGTGCCGTTCTTGGCATGCTCGGCAAGCAGCGACCGTACGGCATCACGCAGTTCATACCGGCCCCCATAGGAGACCGCGATGTTGACCAGCATGCCGTCGATGTCAGCTGTGTCCCGAGAGGCCATCTTGAGCCGCTTCGCGGACTGATCCGGTAGCAGATCCAGCGCTCCGACCGGATGGACCTGCCAACGCCGGGTTGCCGCCAGATCACTCACCATCCGCTCGATCACGCGGAGTAGTGGTTCGATCTCCTCACGATTGCTGCGCGACAAGTTGTCCGTCGAGAGCACCCACAAGGTGACAACCGGGATCCCGAGCTCGTCGCACCACCCGACGAACTCCTTCAGTTTGTCAGCGCCTGCCTGGTAACCCGCAACGAGAGGTTGCTCCGGCGCATTGGTGCGCGCCCAGCGGCGGTTTCCATCGGCGAGTACGGCGACGTGGCGCGGCAGCCTTTCGGTGTCGAGCTCGGCGATCAGCCGATGCTCATAGGTCGCGTACAGCAGCCCCGACGGGTGCAGCCGATCCACGAACTCGCGCAGCCGATCGAGACGTGCCACAAATGGCAGCGTATCCCGCTGCGATCTCCTCATCGCCGGCCGCGCAGCGATTGGTCAACACGATCCCATTCCGTACGCTGAAGCTATTGGGTCGTAACCGCCGGCGAGCCGGCTTGCCGCCATTGCCGTCTGAAGGGTGCGCCATGCCAGCAATTCATCTCGGCGAAGACCCACCCGCGGCATCGACCGGTAAAGCCGGTGCCGACACCGGACTGGCGGAGGTCGCAGAAGCGGTCAAGCCGCGACTTCGTGGTTGGTTGCATGCCGGGATGGCTCCCCTCGCTCTGGCCGCCGGCGTCGTGCTCATCTGTCTGGCTGCTACCCCTGCTGGCGTCGTCGGAGGGGCCGTTTTCTTGGCTGCGTCCGTTCTGTTGTTTGGCACCAGCGGCGTGTATCACCGGGGAACCTGGGGCGTGCGCGGCCAGGCAATCCTCCGCAGAATGGATCATTCCAACATCTATCTCTTTATCGCGGCAACCTATACGCCGCTGGCGTTGATCTTGCTCGACGGAGCTTCGCGAGTGATCTTGCTAGTGCTCATCTGGTGCGCCGCGATAGGTGGCCTGCTCTTTCGGCTCATCTGGCTATCAGCGCCGCGGTGGCTCTACACCGTGCTCTACCTCGTGATGGGCTGGACAGCCCTTGGGTGGCTTCAAGTTTTCTATCACACGGCCGGCCTGGCGGTGCTGATCTTGCTCGTGGCCGGCGGCGTCTGCTACACCCTCGGCGCAGTGGTCTACGCCCGAAAGCGTCCTAACCCCTCACCCAGCTGGTTCGGCTTCCATGAGATCTTTCATATCGGGACCATCGGCGGCTTCGTATGCCACTACGTAGCCATTTCCATGATCAGTTACGCGCCCGCGAGCTGACTGGCCAGGTCTTGAATCGACGTGACCGGGAGCCTGCAGACGAACCGTCGACAGACGTAAGCCGTCGCCTGATCGTTGATCAACGGCCGGCCAGCGAGCAGCGCTATTCCAGGCTGGTCTGGCTCGCCGGCCACGACAACCGATCCGGCCGGCACGAGCTGATGAGCAACGAGCGCCAGCTCTGCCCGAGCCTGATCGTCCCGCCCTACGACGGCTACCTGGACCGGTCTCGGCGTCGGCGCCTGGCTGATCGCGTCGGCGAGCAGCCAGCCGGCAAACCGTGGCGCCTGCCGGACCAGTTCGGCCGCGCTGGCAGCCGCCCGGTCGGCCCGGGCCGAGTAGCGCTCCTCTCCTGTCAGCTCCGCCATGGCTCGCAAGGCATGGACTGTGGTGCTCAGCCCGGATGGCGTGGCGTTATCAGTCGGATCCTGCGGGCGGGCGTATAGCTGCTCGGCATCTGTAGCCGTGTCGAATAGGCCGCCACCGGCGTCATCGAACTGATCCATGATCACCTCGAGCAACTGCTCAGCACGAGAAAGCCAGGCCGGAGCCGCACGAACCGCAGCCAGCCGCACTGCTGCCAGGGCGAACGCCGCATAGTCCTCCAAGATGCCGGCAGCTGCGCCTACCAGGCCATCGCGAGATGTGCGCCGCAATCGGCCGTCTCGCCAGTGGACCTGCCAGAGGTACTCGGCCGCCTCGGTAGCCACCGCCAGCCAGTCAGGACGGCCGAAAATCATCGCCGCCTCTGCGAGCGCGTCAACTAACCACCCGTTCCAGGCGGCGACGACCTTGTCGTCTCGTCCCGGGCGGGAGCGTTGATCACGCGCTATCCGGAGTCGCTCACGAACGTCGGCGAGCCGAAGCTGATCATGGTCAGTCTGCAGCTGCAAGGTCGAGGCGCCATACTCGAAAGTGCCCGTCGCCGTTACCGCGAAGGTCTCGGCTGCCCACGTTGCGTCCTCCTCCCCGAGTGCGGCCAGGAGTTGATCACGGTCCCAGACGTAGTAGGCGCCTTCGCGTAGCTCACCATGATCATCTTTCGAGTCCGCATCAAGGCTGGCCGCGAAAGCGCCCTGCTCGGTGCGCATCTCGGCTACCAGCCAGGCCACAGTCTCGCTGACAACACGCTCGGCCAGCGGGTTACGGCTGCGACGCCACCAGTGCGTGTACGCGCCGAGCAGCAAGGCATTGTCGTACAACATCTTCTCGAAGTGCGGCACTACCCACGCGGCGTCAACGCTGTAGCGGGCGAACCCGCCGCCGATCTGGTCATATATCCCGCCTCGCGCCATCGCTTCGAGAGTCTGACCAGCCATCAGCATCGCTGACTCGCCGCCGTCGCGAAGCAACGCCTCGAGCACCATCGATGGTGGAAACTTGGGCGCCCGCCCGAAGCCGCCGTAGGACGGGTCGAACTCCTGTTGCAGCGTGAACAGAGCCTTCTCGCAGTCCTCCGCGGTCAGATTCTCCGAACCAGCCAGCGTCGGCTGCATTGACAGCTGGCGAACGATCTCGGATGCACTCACCAGCAGCTCTGATCGCCGATCCCGCCAAGCCTCGCTGATGGCCTGCAATACCTGCGGGAACGACGGCAGGCCATGTCGCGGGGTAGGCGGGAAGTAGGTCCCGGCGTAGAAGGGCTTCCGTTCCGGGGTGAGAAAAACGCTCATCGGCCAACCGCCTTGCCCGGTCAGCGCCTGAGTGGCTTGCATGTAGACCGCATCGACATCGGGACGTTCCTCGCGGTCCACCTTGATCGGCACGAAGTGATCATTGATCATGGACGCGGTTTGCTGATCTTCGAAGGACTCATGCGCCATTACGTGGCACCAATGGCAGGCCGCGTACCCCACCGAGAGGAACACCGGCACTTGACGTTCGGTTGCCTCGTCAAAGGCATCATCCGACCACTGCCACCAGTACACCGGATTCTCGGCGTGCTGGAGCAGGTACGGGCTGGTCGCCGAAGCGAGGCGGTTGCGGCCAGTCATTCAGTCATCCGCCATGCGGACTCAGCTGGAGCCACCAGGCGGGCGCTCTGACGCTGACTCCTCTGGCGAGGCGGCAGAGTCGTTGCCATCGCGTGCGGCGTCCTCCGCCTCCCTCGCGATGTCGTCTGGGGTACGGATCTTTCGAAATTGCTTCCGCATGCTGAAGTACAAAAACACCATGGCCGCAGCCAGCAGCAGCGTGACGAACAACGGCGTCCAGCCCGGCCTAACCCAGTTGGGGTCTACGTCGAGGAGGATCATGCTGGAACTCTACTCGCCGCCGACCCGGCGATTCCCGCGAAAAGATCGTCCTCGGGGACGCTCGTCTCGACCAAGCTCCGCGCCAACTCCCACTCTTCGGTCGGCCACGCGGACTTGTGCACCTCGAGCGGTATAGCGAACCATGGCCCGTCGGGATCGACCTGGGTGGAGTGGGCAAGCAGCGCCCGGTCGCGTACGGAGAAATAGTCGGCGCAGGCAATCCGGGTCGTAATTCGCGCCGCGTGCTTGGCGTCTTCGGGCCACTGCCGAAGGCGCTCTGTGTACGGCGACTCGAGACCGCGCGCAACCATCGCTCGATCGAGAGCCGCAGTCCGCTCGCGATGAAAGGTGAAGGAGTAATACAGCTTCAGCGGCTGCCAGGCGGCGCCGAGCTCGGGATAGGCATCAGGGTCGGCGGCCCGTTCGAAGGCAGCGACGCTGATCTTGTGACACATGATGTGGTCGGGGTGCCGGTAGCCCCCATCGCTCTCGTTGTAGGTGGTCATCACATGCGGTTGAAATGACCGAATCACCTTGACCAGGGGCGCGACAGCCTCGGAGAGGTCGGTACGCGCAAAACTACCTTCGGGCAGCGTGGGCGGATTCTCCCCTTCCGGCAGCCCGGAGTCCGCAAAGCCGAGCCAGACCTGTCGTACGCCGAGGATTTCCCTCGCGCGATCCATCTCTTGTCGCCGAATGTCGGCGATGTTGGCCAAGATGTCGGGTCGGTCCATTGCTGGGTTGAGGATCGAACCGCGCTCGCCGCCGGTGCAGGTGGCGACGATGACGTCCACGCCTTCTGCTACATACTTGGCCGTCGTCGCGGCGCCCCGACTCGACTCGTCATCGGGATGCGCATGCACTTCCAGCAGCCTCAAGCGCTCGCCCTTGGCGTCGACACGGAGCGCGGGACGAAGCATGATCGTCATGCTGCCACTTCGTGCCTCGGTTGCGCCGCCCGCTGCCCGGTTGCCGAGATGTTTACAAGATCTGCTTGAGATGCTGCGAGCGTCGGGAATCGCGCGCCCGCCGTGCTGAGCAGGCTGGCGCGCCGCTGTCCTGGACGAGTGAGCGAGCAGACATGCTTTTCGTCTGCGAGGGAGTGAGGAAGGCAGCGGCTCCCAAGCGGCAGCCTCAGCGAGCGGAGCGAGCAGTGTGCACGGAGGGAGCAGAGGCGTTCTTTCCTCTGCGACCGACGACGAAGTAGGCGGATCCAAAGCGCGCGATGCGCGAGCAGCAAGCCCCAAATAAAGTGTTCCTGTGACAGATGCGGCGGAGCGGTTGCGCCGCCGCTACCCCAAGCCGCGGGTGCCGCGTCCGCTCATGGTGGGCTTGATCAGCGTCGGCGTCGTCATCGGCTTGACCTGGCTGGTCTGGACGGCGTTGCTCCACTCGCGGCCGATCGCGGCAGGTCACATCCAGTCGTTTGAGATCACATCTGACAGCTCGGTTTCAGTCACAATCGCTGTTGAGCGTCGCGATCCTTCCCTACCGGTGACCTGCCGTGTGTTGGCGCAAGCGTCAGATTTCCAGCCCGTAGGCGAGCAGCAGGTGCCGGTGGCGGCCGCTTCCGACCGTGTAGTCGAGGTGACCGCCGCGTTCACCACCCTGCGACGAGCGACCGCGGTCGTCGTCAAAGGGTGTGCTCTCGCGTGAGCTTCGAATTGGTCCGCCCTTGATAGCCTTGTGGGATGTCTGAAAACTCCGCCCAGATAATCTGGCTGACCCAGGAGGCGTACGACAAGCTCAAGCTCGAGCTCGATCACCTCTCTGGGCCAGGGCGTGCCGCGGTGTCTGCGAAGATCGCGGCGGCGCGTGAAGAAGGCGACCTCAGCGAGAACGGGGGGTACCACGCCGCGCGTGAGGAGCAGGCTCATCAGGAGGCCCGGATTCGTCAGCTCACCGACATGTTGAACCGGGCGGAGGTGGGCGAAGCTCCGGCGAACGCCGACCAGGTTGCCCCCGGAACCCGGGTGACGATCGCCTTCGACGGAGATGAATCGGATACGGATACGTTCCTGCTCGGGTCGCGAGAATTGCTCGGGCTCGACAACAGCGTCGATGTCACGAACGTCTACAGCCCGCAGTCGCCCTTGGGCTCAGCAATTCTTGGCAAGAAGACTGGCGACGCGGTGTCCTACGTCGCCCCGAACGGCAACTCGATCAACGTCACGGTTGTGAAGGTCGAGGCCTTCCGGACCTGATCACATTCGGTCCAAAACGGTCTGGTTCAAAGCCGGCTGATCATCTCTTTCGCCTCTGCCGGACTCAGTGCCCCTGAAGCGACCTCGGAGAGGATCTGCTCGCGGCTGAGGCCCGACTCCGGCTCGGCCGCCTCGCCGAGACCCAGCTTCTCCAGTAAGTCAGCAAAACGCAGCCGAGCAGTGGGATACGAGACGCCAAGATGCTTCTCGACCTCGCGGAGATTGCCTCGTGAGGAGAGGAAGACGCGGAGCATCTCTGTTTCCTTGTCGTTGAGGGCGCAAAACTCACATGGTCGAAACACTCCAGCAAGTTCGGTTCCGCAGGATGCACACCCAAGCCGAATGATGGCAAGCTGAGCACCGCACACCGGGCAGTCGCTCGGTGCGCGGTGCTCAATTCGCTCCTGCGGCCGGTGAGACCGCTCCGTCATACGACACCGGCCTCGCTGTTCACGTCGGAGCCAACCCGGACCTGCGCATGAGCCATCACGACCTCGATTTCAAGCTTTGCGCTGCCGTTGCCCATGACAACCTCATCGCCAGCGCCGTTGTGGCCGCCGACCCAGCTGATCTTGCCGAGCTGAGATTCACCCGTCACTGTGACGTTGGAATCATCGGTCAATGAGATGGACAAACTTCCGGACTCGGCTCGGATCCGGTTACGACCTGTCGCGATCGTGCCCTTGATCGTTGCCTGCCCGGCCTGCACAAGAACGTCGTTGATCTCGGTGACGTCGAGCAACTTGGCTGCTCCGGCCGTGACGCGTACTTTGCCCAAATGCGGAACCCGCTCGGTGTTCAAACTGCCTGCTGTCACCTCGACATCGACAATCACGTTGGGGTTGACGCGGAGAAACAGCTCCTTGCCGAGGCCCAGTGAGCGGAAGTCATCGAGGCTGCGCGTAGCACCCCGCAGGATGCTGAACCCATCGATCGAGGCGCCCAGCTCACCATCGCTGGAGACCTCGAGCACGGATCCGTTACGCCGCAGCACATGTGGCCCGTCGGCGGACAGCGTTGCTACCGAGCTCTCGCCGATGATGCGCACTCTGCGACCGATCGCCCGGACGGAGATGCGTTCTACGCCGCCGGTATTGACTGGCTTCGCGCGAACTGGCTCCTCGTCGGAAGACTCCTGCTTTGGCGCTCCAGAGGTGTAGCCGGCCTGGGGCTGATCGGTGACGGCGGCCCAGGGATCTGAGTCCGCTGTCGCGCCCGAAAGCTGCTCATTGGTTGGTTCAGAGGGCGAGTCTTCTGATGTCGTCTGTGACGCCTTCAAGGCGTCGATGCGGCGGGCCGCCTCAGCGGCATCAATGCGTCCTGCAGCAAGGTCTTCAAGAATGGGGGTCATGTCTGGAGTGGTCATACCAGCGAATGTAAACCGAATCTTTACAGAAGAGAAGTTTTGCTTTCCATTTTCAGGGCTGGCTGGGGCTCATCCCTGATCGCGAGACGGTCCAAGGACGCGGTTCTGAACAAGAATCTGCGTGCAGCATACAACTAGTTATATAGTTGTTGAATGCAAGTTTCGACTGAGACGGCATCTGTGACACGAACGACATCTGTTGAGTCGCTGATGCACGCGTTGCTAGGCATCTCCCGGCTCATGCGACAACGAGGTCAAGGCGAGACGCTCGACACCGGGTCTTTCTGGCTACTGAAGGCCCTCGCCACGTCGGGGCCGCTACGCGTCACCGATCTCGCCGCATGCGCCAACTTGGATGCTTCCACTGTTTCCCGCCATGTTGCTCAGCTCGATAGCGCTGCCCTGATCGAGCGGACACCAGATCCGGTGGATGGTCGCGCCCAGCGCGTGAAGTTGACCCCTCTAGGAGCCCAGAAGATCAAAGCAGCGCTGCGCTCTCGGCGAGCCCTCCTCGAGAAGTGCCTCGAGTCATGGGAGGCCCGCGATCTCGAGGAACTTGACCGGCTACTGACCCGCTTCGCCGCCGACATCGAGGCTCTCACCCAGAAAGTGGAGAAAGCATGACAGGCCCTGAGCCGCGTCGCGCTCTGCGCGAGGAAGAGTCCTCGGCAGGATCGGCGTCCCCAGCGAGGAGAGCGGAGCCCGCAGTACCGAGAGGGACGTCCGGCTCATCGGACATCGCCCCCGGCCCAAGCGGTGACTATCTGAGTCATCGCCAGATTCTGGTGGTGCTGGGCGGGTTGATGGCCGGCATGTTCCTTGCCGCCTTGGACCAGAGCATCGTTGGCGTTGCTCTGCCCCGCATCACCTCCGAATTGGGCGGCCTCGACAAGCTCTCCTGGGTGGTCACGGCGTATCTGCTGACCTCGACTGCCGCCACGCCGCTCTGGGGCAAGATCTCCGACATACGCGGGCGGCGGCCGATGTTCCAGGCAGCGATCGTTGTCTTTCTCATCGGCTCCCTGATCTGCGGCTTCTCGCCTGAGATTGCCGATTTCCTCAACGTCCCCGGAATCAACGTCATGATCGCCGGCCGTGCCGTCCAGGGCCTCGGCGGCGGTGGCCTGATGGCCCTTGCTCTGGCCGTCATCGGTGACGTGATCCCGCCCCGGGAGCGGGGCAAGTACCAGGGAATGTTCGCCGCTGTCTTCGGCGTCTCGTCGGTAGCCGGCCCGCTGCTGGGTGGCTGGTTCACCGACCACCTCGGCTGGGAATGGATTTTCTTCATCAACATTCCGATCGGTGTCGCCGCGCTGATCGTCACGTCCATGGCGCTGAAGCTGCATCACGTCCGCCGCTCAGTCTCGGTCGACTACCTTGGCGCAGCGACCATCGTTGGCGCGGTGACCAGCCTGGTTCTCTATCTGAGTTGGGCAGGTCCGACCGAGGGATGGCTCTCGACGACCGGGATGGGATTACTCGTTGCCACGGTGGTACTCATCGCACTGTTCGTGCTCGCGGAGTCCAAGGCAAAAGAGCCGATCATTCCGCTGGAACTCTTCAAGCACTGGACGTTCACCTCGAACATCACCTTTGCGATGATCATGGGCATCGGCATGTTCGGCGGGCTGATCTTCCTGCCGATCTACCTGCAGGCAGTGAGGGGCTTCAGCGCGACGCACTCCGGCCTCGCCATGTTGCCCCTGGTCGTCGGCATCTTTACGACCTCTATCGGCGGCGGTCAAATCATGTCGCGCACCGGACGCTACAAATGGATGCCCATCACCGGCGCAGCGGTCGTAGGCGCGGCCCTCGTCGCGTTCTCCAGACTCGAGGTAGATACGCCGTACTACGTCATCGCGTTGATCATGTACGCGTTCGGCTCAGGCTTGGGTCTCACCATGCAGGTTGTCGTGACGGCAGTGCAAAACAGCGTCGATCGGCGACACATGGGCGTGGCAACTGCCTCGGTGACCTTCTTCCGCTCGATGGGCGGCGCACTCGGTACGGCGTTGCTCGGCGCCATCTTGAATATTCGGCTCGCCCATCACCTCAACGACATCGTCGGCGCGGCGCAGGGTCGTGGCCCAGCCGGACCCATCGAGACCAACGATGTGACGGCTATCAGAGCTCTGCCGGAGCCGATCAAAAGTTGGGTGCTCGAGGCATTCACTCGAGCAATGAACGATGTGTTCCTCGTGGCAGTGCCGTTCATGGTCGTGGCCCTTGTCATCGCCGTTACCATGCGCGAAAAGCCGCTCAAAGGCCGCAGTCAGCATTCCGATTCTGCAACGGCCGGCGCGTCGCAGGACTCTGAACTCGCCTCAATGGCACGTTGAGGTCGATTATGAGAACCTCACCCACGGATGGCACATTTGTTACTTAGGCGATGCGCCAACCGTGTTCACCTCGGACATAGGGATGTTGATGCCAACCAGGAGTATGCACAGGCTGTCCTTGGCCGCTGGGGCGGTCTTGCTGGCAACCACCCTGGCCGCATGCGGAGGCACTCCGACTGCTCCAGGTGGGACTGGCCCGCAGCCGCCCGCCGCGTCCGCTCCTAACGAGACCTCGCCGGCACCAACCCCGACGCCAGACCCCGTCACGTTCAAGCCCAACGTCAAGAACGGCGCGACCGGTGTCAAGGTCGACACCGTGGTCACCGTCGCGGCAACCGCGGGCACCTTGACCAAGGTGAAGCTGAGCTACACCAATAAAGACCGACAGGGTCGTACGCAGCACGGCGTCGTCTCCGGGACGATGAGCAAAGACCGTCTGAAGTGGACCGCGAACGCGCGACTTGATCCTGCTACCGCGTACAAATTGACCTCCGCGGGCAAGAACACCGTCAAGCAAGCTCAGAGCGTCGCGACCAGCTTCCGCACCCAGAACCTGGCCTTGTCTCGGCAGACCTTTCCGCAGATCTATCCGCTCAAAGGCAGCCATGTCGGCGTCGGCATGCCAGTGGTCCTGACTTTCGATGTGTCGGTCAAGAACAAGAAGGAGTTCGAGAAAAACCTGCACGTCAAGTCTTCGCCAGCTCAGCTGGGCACCTGGCATTGGTACTCCAGCAAAGAGGTGCGGTACCGGCCCGCGAAGTACTGGAAGCCGGGCACCAAGGTCGCCGTAACCGCCAACCTCAACGGCGTCAATGCCGGCAACGGCATCTATGGGCAGAACTCTACCAAGACGAACTTCACTGTCGGCCGGTCGCTGATCACCAAGATCAATTTATCCTCCGACGTTGCGCGGGTGTATCGCAACGGGAAGCGCGTCCGCACCATCTATGTCAGCGGTGGCAAGCCTGGTTGGCAGACCCGCAGTGGCGTCAAGCTGATCATGGATAAGAACTACGTCCACCGGATGACCAATACGATGATCGGGGCTCGCGAGCATTACAGCCTGAGGGTGCGATACGCGATGCGGATTACCTCATCGGGCGAGTTCCTGCATGCCGCACCGTGGAATGCCGGGAACTTCGGCCGGCGCAACGCCAGTCACGGATGCACCGGAATGAGCACGGGGGACGCAGCCTGGTTGTTCAACCGAGTCTTGATCGGCGATCCCGTCATCACCACTGGCAGCAGCCGCGGCATGGAGCCGGGCAACGGTTACGGCGACTGGAACCTGTCGTACGCCAAGTACAAGAAGGGTTCCGCGCTCTAGGGCTTGCTCGCTCGGGCAGTCCGCGAAAGGTGCGGTCGGTGCAAGGGCAGCGCCGGCGGGTACGTTCTTCCCAACGGTGGCTCCGACCCGCCTGCCAGTGACACAACGAACGACTTGGTGAAGGCGAGCAGCGGTACGGCCAACAGCGCTCCCACAATCCCTGCGGTAATGATGCCGATCGCGATCGCGAGCAATACGGCCAGTGGGTGCAACTTGACGGCGCGTCCAAGCAGGAAGGGCTGCAGGACGTGTCCCTCGATCTGCATCACCAAGATCACGCCGCCAAGCATGATCAACGCTTGGGGCCAGCCGAGAGCGACCAGTGCAACCAGGACCGCAACTGAGCCCGAGACAAGCGCACCGACGATGGGGACGAAGGCACCGAGGAAGACCAGTGCGGCCAGTGCGGGGGCAACCGGTACGCCGAGGATGAGCGCCACGATCAGCACGCCGAGGCTGTCAGTTAGCGCCACCAGAATGGTCGCCCGGACATACGACGCGAGTGACCGCCAGCCACGCAGCGCCGCTTGATCCACGCGATCCCGTGAGGCCCGCGGAATGAAGTTCAGCAGGAAACTGAAAATGCCGCGGCCGTCGTAGATGAAATAGAAAAGCGAGAAGAGAGCGAGGGCGAGACCGGCGAAAAAGTGCCCGACTCCGGCCCCGAATTCGGCCGCATAACTCGCTATTGTGCTGCCGCTTGCTTTCAGGAAATCCGTGACTTTGGTAACCCACGTCGAAGAATCGAGCCAGGTCGCGTTCAGATGCAGTGGGCCATTGCGCAGCCAGTTGGTCAGTGGGCCATTGCTGAGCCAGTCGCTCAGCTTGTTGAAGCCACTCACCACGTTTGTCGACAACTCCGGGCCCTGACCGGCGATCTGTCCGCCGATCACAATCAGAACGCCGACAATTGAGGCGACTGCACCCAGTACGGTAATGGCAGTCGCCAGGGCTTTCGGCAAACCCCATTTCCGGAGCATTCTGGCCACCGGCAACATCAGTGCAGTCAGCAAGATGGCGACCGCCACCGGAATCAATACCTCGGAGAGGTACCGCGCCAACCAGACAATGCCCCACAGCAAAGCAGCCACCAAGATCGCTCGCCACGACCATGCGGCGGCAACCTGCAGGCCGCGAGGCACGACGGCGTTCACCTCAGCTGTGTTATTGGGCGCGATGGCCGGGTCGGCTGGCGGCGCCTCCTCGGTAGCTCGCGAGCCCGTGTGATCATCGATGGTTGACGTGGCAGGGAGCACCGGGATGGTGCGGCGGGTTTCACGTGCAGAGTGCCGTGACCCGTTCCGAGCCGATGATGCCATTGGAGCCTCCCGCGTTTGCTCTCAAGGCCCTTAACCCTAGTCGCCCTGGCAGACTGTGCCGGTGGGCAGGCTGGGGGCCGCGCGGACCTGGATTGGCGCGCGAAGTTCGCTCCCCCGTGAGGTTTACGTGCTCGGCCTGGTGGCGTTCTGCGTCGCTGTGGGCTTCGGGGTCCTCGTCCCGGTGCTGCCGGTTTTCGCCCGAAGCTTCGGCGTCGGAAATACCGAAGTCGGAGCCGTCATCTCGGCGTTCGCACTCATGCGCCTGATCTCCAGCCCTTTCTGCGGTTGGCTGATCAAGATCTTCAGCGAGCGGATCATCATGGCTACGGGCATTTTCATTGTGGCTATCTCGAGTGGCTTGGCCGGGATATCCCGCAGCTATCTGCAGCTGCTCGCCCTCCGCGGAGTCGGCGGCATCGGATCTGCGATGTTCACCGTATCCGCGTTCACCCTGTTGCTGACCTCGGTAGAGGCCGGCGTACGCGGTCGTGCGGCCGGGTTTTTCCAAGCCGGCTTCCTGATTGGGGGAATCACGGGGCCCGCCGTAGGTGGAGTGTTAGCGGCGATCTCGCTGACAGCACCGTTCTTCTTCTACGCAGGAACGCTGGTGATTGCAGGGACGGTCGGCCTGCTGCTGCTGCGCCGTCGGAGCGCGGAGCCAACGGAGACCGTCGAGCCTGTCTCGTTTCGTGCCGTGGTAGGCGACGCTCGCTATCAGGCTGCTTGCGTCACCAACCTCGCACAGGGCTGGACGTCATTTGGAGTCCGGTCCTCGCTGGTGCCCGTACTCGTCGTGGAGCTGCTGCACCGGCCAGCCTCGTGGACCGGCATCGCGTTCGCGTGCGCCGCGGTCGTGCAGACCATCGCGGTCGGACCAGCTGGTCGATTTACCGACACAGTTGGACGCCGCCCTGCCATGATTCTCGGTGGCACCGTCGCGGCGGTATCAATCATGGCAGTCCCGTTCGCACCGAACATCTGGCTGTTGATCGTGGTGCTCTGCGTGTACGGCGTCGCGTCGGCTTTCCTGGGCACCGCGCCCGCTGCAGCCGTCGGCGATGCGGCGGGAAGTCGAAGTGGCACTGCGGTCGCGGTCTTCTCGATGTGCGCTGATATCGGGGCCATCATCGGACCGCTCGTGGCGGGTCTGCTCGCAGACACATTGTCCTACGCGGCCGCGTTCGGTGCCGGAGCGATTCTGATGCTCGTCGCAGCGGCACTGTCGTGGCGGATGCCGCGAGATCAGCGGCTGTCGCCGAAAAGAGGGCGGTCTCGAGGCGGCCCGTCGAAAGGGGAGATGCATGAGTCCACGGCCACTGAGTGAGCTGGTCAGCCCAGACTGGGCAGAGGCGCTGCAGCCAGTCGCTGGGACGATCACAGCCTTGGGTGCGTTCTTGCGCGCCGAGCTAGCGGCAGGCCGGCAGTATCTGCCAGCCGGGGAGAATGTGCTGCGAGCCTTCAGCCGGCCGCTTGGCCACGTAAAGATCTTGATCGTCGGGCAAGATCCCTATCCGACACCCGGCCATCCGGTAGGCCTGTCCTTCTCTGTGGCATCGCACGTACGCCCCATCCCGCGCTCCCTGCAGAACATCTATTCCGAACTGCACGCAGATCTTGGCATCAAGCCGGCTGCCAGCGGCGACCTGACGCCGTGGTTCGCCCAAGGTGTGCTGCTGCTCAATCGAGTGCTGACCGTACAACCGGGACGTTCGGGATCACATCGGGGCAAGGGCTGGGAGCAGGTCACACAGCGGGCCATCGAGGCCCTTGTCAGTCGCGGCGGACCGTTGGTCGCGATCTTGTGGGGGCGTGACGCGCAGTCGCTCGTTCCCATGCTTGGCTCAGTCCCCCACGTGGCGAGCGCTCATCCCTCGCCGCTGTCCGCCTCGGCCGGCTTCTTCGGGTCACGTCCCTTTAGTCGCGCAAATGAGCTCCTCGCTGAGGCTGGCGGTGAGCCCGTCGACTGGGCGCTCGAATCGAAGCCCTGATCTGCAACATGCGACCGGCCGCAGATGAATTTGTCGCCGTACGTCGCGGCAGCCGGACGTGTCGCTGGGGAGCAAGGACTCATCTAATCTCGCGCGCTCGCGAAGGGTTTTACGCGGAGCCCACGATTCGGTCGCTAAGGCGTCTATAGTCGCGAACATCGTTTGGCGTCCGCCTCGACGGCAGTGCTCAGGTCGTTGCGGACCAACGTCCCGGGGGACTCGGCTCGTGAATCGCATGATCGGCGTAGCGCTGTCATCACTGCTCGTCGCAAGCCTGATCGCAGTCGGCGCCTCGCAGGCGGTCAGCCGGGGAATCGCGGCCGAGCCGTCGACCAACCTTGCTGCAGACCCCATCACGATCAGTGGCATCGTCGGCACCGAAAAGGGTCCCTTTTTCGCCGATCCACAGGTCAAGCAGCGGCTGGCCGCCTTCGGTCTGACAGTCAACGTCGACACTGCGGGGTCGCGTCAGATGGCTGCGACCAAGAACCTCAAGGACTACGACTTCGCCTTCCCATCGTCTGCGCCGGTCGCCGACAAGATAATTCGCGCAGACAAGCCGATTAGCACCAATGCGCCGTTCTACTCGCCGATAGCGATCGCCACCTTTCAACCGATCGTCGAGGTATTGAGATCGATGAACGTGACCAGGCCGAATATCGCGGGTTATCAGTCGTTCGACGTCGCCGCATATCTGAAGCTGGCGAGTAAGGGCACTCGTTGGGACCAGCTGCCAGGTAACGCGAGCTATCCCGCGAAGAAAGCGGTGCTGGTCTCCACTAACGATGTGCGCAGCTCGAATGCCGCGGCGATGTATCTTGCGATCGGCAGCTACGTCGCCAACGGCAACAAGCCGGTCAGCAACCAAGCGGAGATCAACAAGGTGATGCCGGCCATCGGCCAGCTGTTCCTCGGGCAGGGCTACTCCGAATCCTGGAGCGAGTCATCATTTGAGGACTACCTCGCGCTCGGCATCGGCAAGAGCCCGATGCTGCTGACTTATGAGTCGCAGTTCCTGGAGTATCAGTTGCGCAAAGACGGCTCCCTCAAGCCGGACATGGTGTTGATGTATCCGGTGCCTGAAGTGCAATCCAAGCACGTTGTGGTCAATCTGACTCCGGGTGGGGTGCGGCTCGGTGACGCACTCCAGAACGACCCCGAACTGCAGCGGCTTGCCGCCAAGCACGGCTTCCGCACGGTCAATCCCAGCGTGTTTGCCGAGATGACCGCCGGGTCAGGCCGGACCCCGCCGGCCCAGCTGTCGCAGGTGATCGATCCACCACGGTACGAAATCCTCGAGTCGATGATCAACCGCCTGGCGAAGCTCTACTGAGGAGTGAGGAGAAGGTGAAGTCTGCTAAGCCCTGGCGGTCCGTCGCGGTCGCCCTCGGCCTGACGCTGGTTGTATCTGTTGCTGTCGCCTGCTCTCCCGCGTCCGATCAGCGGGGTCAGAGCTCGCGTAGTCCATCGCCCACCAAGACCAGTCCACGTGCTGCGGCAGCGCCCGTACAGCCCCTGGACAAGACAATCACTCTGCGGATCCTCGGCAGCACTGACCTCAAGGACATGGAGGAGGTGATGGCCGAGGCCTCACGCGCGACCAACGTCAAGGTCGAGATCAGCTACGTCGGGTCGCCGGTCGGAGCACAGATGGTCGCCGCCGGCCAGACCGACGGCAAGTTCGATGCACTGTGGTTTGCCTCTAACGCGTACTTGCCGCTCCAGCCGGGCGCGATCGACAAGGTAGCGACCTCGACCAAGATCATGACCTCGCCTGTCTCCTTCGGACTGGATACCGATGTGGCGAAGCGCCTCGGCTGGGACCGCAAGTCACCCACGTGGGCGGAGATCGCGCGCGCGGCGAGTGCGAAGAAGTTCACCTTTGGAATGAGCGACCCCAGCGTTTCCAATGCCGCTTTCAGCTCGCTGGCGAACGTCACCGCCGGCCTCTCCGGAGGCGGCGAGGTCCTCAAGGCCTCACAGGTAGACGCGGTCGCTCCGCAGCTGCGTCGCTTCTTCGCCGCTCAGAAGATGACGGCGGAGTCGGCCAGTGACCTCGCCGACAAGTTCCTTGCCCAAGCCGGGAAGCCGGGCAATCCGGACGGGATCGTCAACTACGAATCCAAGTTGATCGCACTCAACGCTTCCGGCAAACTCGCCAAGCCGTTGACCGTC
>Ga0307286_10000083_pt1 | contig 22459 bp, 22 predicted proteins | sample ER_DNA_140_FD_194478 | JGI IMG/M metagenome (GOLD analysis project Ga0307286, IMG submission 194478) | Bulk soil microbial communities from the East River watershed near Crested Butte, Colorado, United States - ER_DNA_140 | ecosystem: Environmental > Terrestrial > Soil > Floodplain | place... | reverse complement strand
GCTTCAAGATCGTGGGCCGAATAGGCACGGAAGGCGATATGTGTCTCCGTGCTGACTACACCCGACACCTTGTTGAGCTTGTCGGCGACGACCTCAGCTATTTGATCATGGTTCGCGACCCTGATCATCACGATCAAGTCGATCGTTCCGGTCACGGAGTAGACCTCACTGACCCCGCTGAGAGCGGCAATCTGCTCCGCCACTTCTGGAATGCGGGCTACCTCGGCGTTCACGAAGACGATCGCAGTGACCATGGCGGTCATCCTAATCTTGCTGCCGGCCACCCGGCTGTCGAGTCAGCGACATCACCGAGGGCATAGTGCACCAGGGCTTCATGGTCCAGTACCGCATGCAGTGGCCACATCCAGTCACCGGTGATGTCGATCAGTCGGATGCCGGGCTGCTCGAGCCAGTCGGCGATGCGCTCCGTCTCCTCGATGCCCGCCGCCGGCAACGGATCGGGCGGCTTGGCGACGGTTTCGGAGGTGAGGCGTACGGCGCGCGCGACCGCTTGCGGGACCTCGCGAGGAGTCGCCCGCCCGGCGCCGGCGAGCCGGCCGTAACGGATCACATGGATCTCCCAGTCGAGGTCCACCTTCCGCGCGGCGACAATCTCAGCGCAGGCCGCGAGACTGCGAATGCGGTGGAATCGGGCAGCCGTACGAGTCAGGGTTTCAAGCCGCCGCCGGATGATTGCCGCTTCCTCGAATCGTTGCTGACGGATCAGCCGCTGTAACCGTGTCTGGACGCTGAGCACTGCGGGCCGCGCGTCTAGCGACAAGGCGGCACGTACCGCTTCGACGATGTCGCGGTAACCGTCCCGGGAGATAGTGCCGTCACACGGCGCCGCGCAGCGGCCGATGTCAGCGAGGGCGCAGGCAGAGATCGGTGCGCTGCTGCTGAGCCGTGGCGTGCACTGCCGAATCGGGAAGCCGTCGTAGATCGCCAGTGTCACGTCCTCGGCCGACTTACGGCGCGTGAACGGACCGAAATAGGTGGCACCGTCATCGCGGACCACGCGGACCATCGACAACCGGGGGAAAGGCTCGTCAGTGATCTTGATCCACTGGGTGCGTTCGGGGAACTTGGAGCGACGGTTGTAGCGCGGTGCGCTGCTGCCGATCAGCCGCAGCTCGGTAACGTCCGCCTGCAGCTGGGTGAGGCAGGGGACGGCCTCCACGCCCGTAGCCAGGCGCACCATCTCGTCGATCCGCGGCCGTTTTTCAGCCGCCGTGAAGTAGTTGCGCACTCTGGCCCGAATGTTCTTGGACTTGCCGACATAGAGAATGTGGCGCTGCTCGCCGTGCTCGGCGACGAAGAGATAGACCCCGGGCACGGCCGGTAGGGCGGCGGCCCAGGTGCGCTTGGCGCGCCGCTGCGGTGACACCTTCCGGCTGAACTCAGCCAAATCCTCGATGGTGTGGACGCCAAGATTTCCGACCCGTTCGAGCAGACCATGGAACACCTCAACCGTCGCTTGGGCATCGGTGAGCGCGCGGTGATTCGGCGTGATGGCCGCGTGAAAGTGTCGAGCCAATGTCGCGAGCCTGCAGTTCGGCACCTCGTCGCGCAGCAGGATCTGTCGGGCCAGGGCCGCTGTGTCGACGACCGGCCAGCGTGGGAACGGATAGTCGCACGCCTCGCAGGCACGCCTCAGGAAACCGACATCGAACGGCGCGTTATGAGCGACGAGCACGGTTCCGTGCGCAAAGGCCAGGAATGAAGGCAGGACATGGCCCAGTCCGGGCGCGTTGGCCACCATCTGGTTCGTGATGCCGGTCAGCACGGCAATGAGCGGCGGGATGTGAGCTTTCGGATTGACCAAGGTCTGGAACTCACCCAGCACCTCACCGCCGCGTACCTTGACAGCGCCGACCTCAGTGATCATGTCCGTCTCGGCGCCGCCGGTGGTTTCTAGATCGACAACGCAGAACGTCACCTGGGACAGATGCGTCCCAAGATCATCAAAGGAGGCTTGCAGCGCCACGGCAGCGACACTAGAGATCGACTCCGACATTCTGCGCCGGCGCGCCGTCGCTCAAGCCGTCAGTTGCAGGTTTCTTCGGACCAAGATCGGTTCGAGCGAGCAGGTAGGTCCGTCAGCAAGCAGGCGCTTTGAACTCGGCAGTTGCCTTCTTGAACTCATCGATGTTCTTGAATGCGGCCCGGTATTGCTTGAGCCAGGTTGTCTGTGCCTGCGATGGGCTGCCCGCCTGATGATCTTTGTTCGCCTGCATCAGCTTCTGGTGATTCTTCCAATCCCTCATGCCATCGGCGGTGGCCGCCATGACGGGCTTTTGAGCCTTGCTCCGCTTCTGACACTTTGCTAAGGATGCTGCCACGACGCTGTCCGCGTCGGCGATCTTTCCGCAAGAACCTTTGATGTCATCGTAGGCCGTTAACGCGTCGTCGTAGCGTCTAAGATCACCGGGACCCTTGAGCCTGGTTGCCTTGAACTGCCCCTTCATATCCGTGATCGATATCTTGCCGTCAAAGTTGTCGGCTTGAGCCTTGACGTGAGCAGCCCAGTGCCGTACGCCGATTCGTCCTGCCTTCAGAACATCATCTGCGGCGCTGACCTTCTGCTGACATGTCTTGAGGGCCTTTTTGGACGCCGCGCTCGCGGGCTGGGCAGAGTTGGACGCGTCCGTAGACGATGAAGGAGTGGACGCTGCTGTGCTTGGAGCTTCCGACTCAGCCGCAGTCGTGCTGGATTGAGCTTGTGGATCCGCAGTTGTCGCTGTGGGCCAAAACTTCCATGCTGCGAATGACCCTCCCACTAGGAGGGCTGCAGCCACTACCAACGGAATGATGACGCGCGCTGGCCGGACTTTCGCCCGTCGTGCTTGTACCACATTTCCCCCAAGAGACTCCCCTAGGGCCTCTAACTTACTTGAAGTTGTTCCCTGGAGCGAATGGAGAGTTGCCCGGCGAGACGGCTAGCGGCGGCAAAGTATCTCTCCGTGCAGAACGGCAAACCAGGCGTTGGGCAGCCGTCCCCAATCGAGCCAGCCCTGAGCTATTCGGGCCAATTCCGCAGCGTCGGAGAGCCCGCGTGCCTCGGCCTGCCGACCGAGATCGGACTGGTGCAGCCGCTCGGCCCAGGTCTCGGACCACCAGGCGAGATCTGCTGACGTCGCGAAGCACCAGGCGCTGGCGGAGGCAACGACATCACCGAAACCCGCCGCAGACGCCCAGCTGAGCAGCCGGCGGCCAGCGTCCGGTTCGCCGCCGTTGCTGGTTGTCACTAGGCGATAGAGCTCGAGCCACCGAGTCAGCGCCGCACTCGGCGGATACCAGGTCATCGCCGCGTAGTCGGCATCTCGTACGGCGACCAGACCACCTGGCGCGCAGACCCGGCGCATCTCGCGGAGTGCCGCGATCGGATCGCTGAGGTGCTGCAGAACTTGATGAGCGTGAACGACGTCGAACGATTTCTCGGGAAAGTCCATCGCGTAGACATCGCCGAGCGACACCCGGAGGTTGCCGACCCCATGCTCAGCCGCCAGCGTCTGCGTCGCCGCGACCGCAGCCGGCGCGGAGTCAATGCCGACCACCAAGCCGTCGGGCAGCCGTGCGGCGAGATCAATCGTGATGGTTCCCGGACCGACGCCGACATCCAGCACTCTGTCGCCCGGTTTCAACCAAGGGAGCAGGTACGCCGCGGAATTTTCCGCAGTCCGCCAGCCGTGCGATCGCAGGACGGAGTCGTGGTGACCGTGTGAGTACACCTCGTGGAAAGGGTTTGCCACCAAGAAAGTGTCAGTGCTTCGCGGCAGGCTACGACCAGCGGGGTCCAAGCAGCGCTAAGCCAGCACCGAATGCAGGTTTGATGCGGAAGGAATCAGGATGGATGTGTTGCACGTAGATTGCGGCACCTGCATCGCCAGAGGAGCAGCCTGCAGCGACTGCGTCGTAACGGTGCTGCTCGGCGCGTCTGGTGGTGTGGTTGATCTGGATCAAGACGAGCGGGCGGCGCTCGAGGCGCTGGCGGATTCCGGCCTGGTGCCGCCGCTGCGGCTTATCCAAGGGGCCCGGCCGGTTCACAGTGTCCAGCCACGGTTGGAGTGGCAGGACTACGCGTGAGGACTCGCTGACTTCTATCGTTGACAAAATCTCGTCGACCAAATATCGGCGATCCTAATTGCCAGTGATCTAATCGTGACCTAATGTGTCAACGACTGCTCGGTGAGCACGATGGCACACCAAAGAGTCACGAACGGGTCATCAGCCGCGCAGTAGGCACGTCCATCACAGCTCTCAGCTGTACCTCAGGCCTGGGGAGGCTTGGGTCGGCACCTTCCGAGAGCTGCGCGCAGGATCGGGGAACGCAGGAGTCGGGGAACTGTGAATGTAACTGCGCGCGTGATTTCACGCGCACTAATAATCAACCGTGCTACATCCATCTTTCGTCAGGCACAGATACTCCGTCGGGCACGGGTTGCCACGCTCGGGCTGGTCTCGGTGGCTCTGACGGCGTTGTTCATGATTCCCACCAGCGTCCCGGCCGCTGCGACGCCGCCAGTCACCGTGGCGGAGGCGAAGGCGTTGGTCGCCCAGTTGCAGACTGACGCCGGTGCGATCGACCAGCAGTACTCAGGGGTTGTTGAGCAAATCAAGCAGGGTCGCGAACAACTCCACCTCAAGCAGGCCGACGTCAAAGCCCAGACCGACAAGGTGGGCCGGATGCGGCTTCAGGTCGGCCAGGTCGCACTCGCACAGTTCCAAAACCGCAGCCTCGACACCGCCGCTCAGCTCATCGTGACCCCAGACACCGATGGGTTTTTGAGCCAGATCTCGACCGTTCAGAAGGTCAGTGAGAATCAGAACTCAATCCTTCAGGACTACCAACAGGCGCAAGCCAACCTCGCAGCACTCGAGCATTCCTCCGAGACAGACCTCGCCACTCTCGCTGAGAAGGAGAAGCAGCTCAAGTCCCTCAAGGATGCCTCGGACAAGAAGATTGCCGAGGCCAGAAAGGTGCTGAACAGGCTCAGCGCGACCCAGCGGCAGCGGCTTTCCGATGAGCAGAAGAGAGCGGCTGCACGGGCCAACGCAGCCGGAGCTGCGGCCTCCCGGGACGCCGCCCGCGAGCCGATCAGTGGCAGCAGCAAGGGCGTCAAAGCGCTGGCGTTTGCGAAGGCGCAGCTCGGAGAGCCGTACGTTCGCAATGCCGCCGGACCCAACTCCTGGGACTGCTCAGGCCTGACAATGAAAGCTTGGGGCTCCGTTGGAGTTAGCCTGCCGCATTCGTCCGGACAGCAGTACAGCAGGGGTAGGTCGGTAGCCAAGTCCGATCTGCAACTCGGCGATCTGGTCTTCTTCTACAGCGGCATCAGCCATGTGGGCATCTACGCCGGAGGCGGCCGCGTCATCCACGCGCCACATCCCGGCAAGTCCGTGGAGTACATCAAGATGTCCTACATGCCCTACGCAGGAGCCCGACGGCCGGGCTGATTTGAAGCTGCTGTTGTAGGCACGGCGATTTCCCGGCGTTCCAAGCCGAGCCCGCATACGCTGCCTTCTGTGTCAGCCACCCGCAGCCGCGTAACTCTGCGACGGTTGGCTGCCATGGCAGTGATGCTGGCGCTGTTCGGCTGCTCCGCCTCAGCTGTCGAGCCCGTTTCTATGCCGCCAGCTCCCGGATCTGCGGCGCCCAATAATTCCCGTCTTGGCCTGACCAGGGCAACCGTTGATGCCTTGGTCAAAACGGCTCGTGCAGGCGACCGCGCCGGCTTCTATCGGCTGGTCAGTGATCAAGATCCGGCCTTTCATGATCGCGCCAGGCTGCTCTACGACAACTGGAGCACCTTGCCCCTGACCAGACTTCAGATACGTCTTGAACCGACCGAGTTCGCGCTCACCAACGCTCGACAGAAGGTCCTCGGTCCAGGCGCTTGGGCTCAGCGCGGGGTGGTCACGTGGCGACTTCCCGGTGATGGCACAGAGGTTGATCACCTGATCTGGTTGACCTTCCTCGCCGCCGGCGGAGAGGTCAAGCTCGCCGGCACGAACGACGAACCATCCGGCAATAACGGCAACCAGCAGCAGCCGAGCTGGTGGTTAGGCCCGCTTTCCGCCCGCGAGCGCGGCGGGGTCACCGTACTGGCGGGCTCGGGTCAGTCCCTTGATCGCTGGACGGACCTCGCCGCGACTGCACTAGGCAACGTGCGAGAGCAACTGCCGGCCGGTCTGGGAATCCCGTGGAACGGCAGCGTGGTGATCGAGGTACCGGCGACTCAGCGCGATTTCGAGTCTGTGCTGGGCAAGCCGGCCGGCAATTACACCTCTATTGCTGCGGTGACGCACCACGCGGGCGCCGGGGGTGCTGCGATCCGCATCGTGGCCAACCCAAAGGCAGCACAGCTCACCTCGGGCGCATTGCAGTCGGTGCTGGAGCACGAGATGGTTCATGTGGCCACCCGGTCACCGGACTCACCGGCGCCGATCTGGGCGGAGGAAGGGCTGGCAGAGTGGGTGGCGTTACGAGCGCATCCGGGCCAGCGAAGCGAGGGTACCGACGAGGTGCTGATCCAAGTGCGCACCGATGGGCCACCCTCCGTTTTCCCCGCCGACCGGCAATTCCGGGCCGGCGCCCGCAATCTCCACTTGGCGTACGCCGAAGCCTGGCTCGCCTGCCGCTTCATCGCTGACCGGTATTCCGAAGCTCAGCTAGCCCGTCTCTACGCCCAACTCGACGACGGACGGACCCTGGACGACGCGAGCCGCGCCGCCCTTGGACTCAGTGGTGGCGCGCTAACCACCCAATGGCGGGAGTATCTCGATCAACTCGCTCGCTATTGACTTATGCCTTCGACCTTGATCATTACCAATGACTTCCCACCACGAATCGGTGGCATCGAGTCATTCGTCAGCGAGGTTTGCACCCTTCTTGATCATGACGTCGTGGTGTACGCGTCAGGGTCTGCCGAGGCGGCCGCCTCAGATCTTGAGCGCCCTTTTCGGGTCATCCGCGACGGGCCGTTGCTGCTGCCGACACCGCGTGTCGCAGCTCGAGCTGTTGGCCTGCTCCGTGCCTCCGGTGCGACGCGGGTGATCTTCGGTGCGGCGGCACCCCTCGGTCTGCTGGCCCCGGCACTGCGTCGTGCTGGTGCCCGCCAGATTCTAGGTCTCACGCACGGACATGAGACCTGGTGGGCGGCACTGCCCGGGGCACGTCAGCTGCTGCATCGGATCGGTGACAGCTGTGATCACCTCACGGCCATATCGGCCTATACCGAACGCCGCATCTGCGGCGCTCTCAGCCCGACCGCCCGGCGCCGCCTGCTGCGGCTGGCACCGCCCGTGGATATCGAGCGTTTTAGACCGTCGCAGCGCGCCGATGGTCGAGTGGCCGCGCGCTGCATCAGTGTCGCTCGGCTGATTCCTCAGAAGGGAGTGACAACACTATTACGGGCCTGGCGAACCGTGATCGATCGGGCAAGGCGCAGCGGAGCTGCCCGTGAGCTGATCATCGTTGGTGACGGTCCGCTACGGGGTGTGCTCGAGCGCAGCGTCTACAAGCTCCGGCTGTCAGGTTCCGTACGCATCGTCGGAGCGGCGCCACGCGCTGAGGTGATCACCCACCTGCAGCAGGCCGACGTCTTTGCCCTTCCGGTGCGTACCCGCCTGGCTGGCCTCAATCCTGAGGGACTATGCCTTGCCGCACTCGAGGCGGCGGCTTGCGGATTGCCGGTGATCATTGGTGACTCCGGCGGTGCACCCGAGACGGTCCGCGATGGCGAAACTGGTTTCCTGGTCCCCTCACATGATCATCAGCTGTTGGCGGCGCGACTCGATCAACTTCTGGACGATCCGGCCCTGGCGCGGGAGATGGGCAAGCGCGGCCGCGATCACGTGGCGCAGCATTTCGGCAGCGACGTGGCTCGAGCGACGCTGCGCTCCGCGCTTGAGCTCTGACCCGGATCGCGCGCCGCCGTGCTGAGGAGAAGCGAGGGGACGCGTCTTTTGTCCCGGAGCGCCGACGAAGTAGGCGGGCTCAAACGCGCGATCCGCAGCGAGCGGAGTGAGCAATCAAACACTGCACCCGCACGCGTACGCTATGGCTTGTGGCGGATCAGACGAGCGCCAGCATCAACATCGCGGCAAAGCCCGATGAGGTGATGGCGGTCATCGCCGACTTCGATCATTACCCGGAGTGGGTCGATTCGATGAAGAGCGCTGAGGTGCTCACCTCTGCAGCCGGAAAGCCCAAAACCGTCCGGATGGTCCTTGATCACACCTTGGTCAAAGACGACTACGTCTTGGCCTATGACTGGAAGCCGCGCGCGGTGAGCTGGACACTCATCGAGGGGAACCTGCTGAAGGCCATGGACGGTTCCTACGTGCTGAAACCCAATGGCGCCGGGACCACGGTGACCTACACGTTGACCGTCGACATCAATATGCCCATGATCTCGATGTTCAAGCGCAGGGCGGAAAAGACGATCATCGACAGTGCGCTCAAGGGCCTCAAGGATAGGGTCGAAGGCTGACTGCCCTAGGGACGACGACCCGTCGGAGCATGGCCCGGATGGCCCCGCCGCCGCCCCTGGCCATCGGCGTTGACATCGGCGGCACCAAGGTGGCGGCAGGCGTAGTCGACGATGACGGCCGCATCCTCGATCGCTGGCAGGAGCCGACGCCATCACGCAGCCCGCAAGCCGCCGAGGATGCGATCGTGCGGGCCGTCGAGCGACTGCGTCAGCGCCATCAGGTCGAGGCCGTAGGAATCGGCGCCGCAGGTTGGGTGGACAACGACCAAGCCGTGGTTCGGTTCTCCCCGCATCTTGCCTGGCGATCCGAACCCCTCAAGGCCCGGCTCAGCGGGCGCATCGAGCTGCCACTGATCGTCGACAATGACGCGAACGCCGCCGCCTGGGCCGAATACCGCTTTGGGGCAGGTCGCGGCTCCTCGGTGATGGTGTGCATCACGTTGGGTACCGGCATTGGTGGCGGTCTGGTGATTGGCGGCAGGCTTTTCCGCGGGGCGTACGGCATGGCCGGGGAATGGGGCCACATGATCTCGGTGCCACACGGTCACTGGTGCGAGTGCGGGAACCGCGGCTGCTGGGAGCAATACGCGTCCGGGAATGCTTTGGCTCGCGACGCCCGAGCGCTCGCGCGCACCAATTCACCAACTGCTCAGCGGCTGTTGGAGATCGTGGGTGGCGATTCGGACAAGATCACCGGGGAAGATGTGACTGCGGCGGCGATTCACGGCGAGCCCGCCTCTGTGGAGCTGCTGGCCGATGTCGGGACCTGGCTTGGTCAAGGGATTGCGGATATCGCAGCAGCACTTGATCCAGAAGTGGTCGTCATCGGTGGGGGAGTGAGCGCCGCGGGCGATCTCTTGCTGCTGCCTGCGCGACGGGCATTCAGCCATACGTTGACCGGGCGCGGCTTCCGCGAGGAGGCCAGGCTGGTGCTCGCCCACTTTCGCAACGACGCGGGATTGATTGGTGCTGCCGATCTGGCAAGGCACGCCATGATCGAGCCGCCCGAGTCAGCGCAGTTCGGCTTCTGGCCGCGGCGACGCAAGCGGCGGACGAGGAAACCACGGCAACGCAGGGAGTCGGTACGAGCCCGCACCCAGTCCTGACGCTCCCCGTACGCGGAGCTAGAGCACCGCTCCATCACCTGAGCCTGGCGGTCGCTCACGGGGGAGCCGGGTCATCAAGATGCCGAATCCGCCGACAAAGCTGCCGACGGCGATCCAGCCGGCCCAGGCGGGAAAGCGCAAGCCGAAGGTCGCTGCCAGGACGATGATGATCGCGTAGCCAATGCCCAACCAGCCAAGAAGGGCCGGTACCCCAGGCCGCTGGATAGGCGGCAGCGGCTCCGGTACGAAGCGTTCCTCGGTTGGCTCTTCGTTGCGGGAGGGCCCAGCGTCGGCCGGCCTATCGAGGAAGCCGAAGAGGGAGTGATCGGCCGCCCACCTCGTTCCGCCGTCGGCGGCATCCGGCGCGGAGGATGTAAGGCCGTCGGCGAGTGCGGCGGTCTCGTCAGAGGCCTCTGCGCTACGCGGATCGGGCTGATCCGCGGTCAAATGGTAGCCAGCGACCAGCTCCGCAAAAGCGCGATCGATCGCGTCCCGGTCATCCTCACTCGGCAGTGCCATCGGCCTCCTTCGTGAGTCGGCGGAAGAACCCGAGGCTTCCCTCGAAGATCTGCTCCGCGTCGTAGTCGAGGGTGGCTACATGGTAACTACGCCGCAACTCGACGTAGGTCTGATCCTCAGATCTCACGCCGGCCTTGATCAAGTTCACCGAGGAGCCATCGACTACATGATCATGGATTGCCCGATAGATCAGGAGCGGCTGATCCACGCGTTCGAGGTTGCGGCGTACGTCGGCCCAGAGGAAGGTCTGAGAATAGAGCGCCGGCAGCGGCAGTCTGTCGTAGCCGCACTCGTCCTGACCTGGCTTGGCGATGTCATTGACGATGCCTGCCAGTGACGGTACCGCTAGCCTCAAGATCGGCAACGCGCGCATCCGCGGATCGCTGATGTTGATCACTGGATTGACCAGTATCAGGCCGGAGACCAGATGGCCGTGCCGTTCCGCCAGCCGGAGCGCCAGGCCCCCGCCCATCGACAAGCCTGCGATAAACACCTGATCACAGCCGGCACAGAGAGCGGCGAAGGCGTCGTCGACGCAGGCGTACCAATCCATCCACGCCGTCTTATTGAGCTCCTGCCAGCTGGTGCCGTGTCCGGGCAGCCGAGGTAGCAGTACGCGGAGCCCAGCGGCCTCGAGATGCTTTGCCCAACCGATCATCGACTTAGGGGAGCCGGAGAAGCCGTGGCAAAGCAAGACGCCCGTTGGACCATCGCCGCCCGCGTACGGTTGGGCGCCTGGCTGCACGACCGCGGCAACGGGCGGTGAGTGCGTGACACGTTTCAGCCGCCCGCTGAGCGAGCTGGACTGGGGCGCCGCGAGGAAGACCACGACTGAATCGTGGCACGTTGTCCCAGCACCGCGAAAGCTAGATCCTCTGAGCCGCCGCTAGTGTTGTTTCGCCCTACGATGGGGTCGAAGCGGAGGTCGGTCTTGCTCTATTGGGTCTTCAAGTATGTGGCGTTCGCGCCACTGTGCAGGTTGCTCTTCAGGCCCTCGGTTAACGGAGCTGAGAACATTCCGGCATCAGGTGCGGCAATCCTGGTCAGCAATCACATCTCCGCTGGCGACACCTTCTTGCTGCCATCAATGATCAGGCGGCGCGTCACCTTTCCGGCCAAGATCGAACTGTTTCACGGCCGAGGCCTCAAGGGCAGGCTGCTGAGTTGGTTCCTCACGGTGGTCGGTCAACGCCCGATGGATCGCTCCGGTGGGCGGGCCAGTGCCAGCAGCATGGAAAGCGTGCTGGAGATATTGCGCAAAGGGCATCTGCTCGGCATCTACCCCGAGGGCACGCGGTCCCCGGATGGCCGCCTCTACAAGGGCAAGACCGGTGTCGCAAGGCTCGTGCTGCAGGCTGGCGTGCCGGTCATTCCGGTCGGCATGATCGACACCGAGCTCGTGCCTTCGCGCTTCTTCAAGATACCAACGATGCGGCGACCCAAGATCAGGATCGGCAAGCCGATGGATTTCAGCGCCTATGCACAGGCCGGCAATGACCGCGACGTGCTGCGCTGGATCACCGACGAGATCATGAACGCCGTCATGGAGCTGTCCGGCCAGGAATACGTGGACGTGTATGGCACCGTCGCCAAGGCTGCTGTCGAGGCTGGCACGGCTCTCCCGACGAGCGCCGGCCGCCGTCCGGGTGCCGGACGGCCAGTACCGCCCGTTCCTGTTCCGGTGCCGCGCCTCGAAGTTCCGCCCGTCTCGGATCGCGCGCCGCTGTGCTGAGGAGGAGAGAGGGGACATGTTTTTGGTCCCCGAGTGACGACGAAGTAGGCGGCTGCCAGGCGCGATCCGCGCGGAGCGAGCCGTGGCGAGCGGAGCAATCCATATGGACGTGAGCGCGTGAGCAAGGGTCCGGCCGTGGACCGCCCTTCCCGGCGTCAAGCCCTAAGTGATGACCTGGTCTCGGTCGATGGAGATGGAAGGGTCGCGATCGAGTCGGGATCCGGTGCCGGCCGAGCTGTTTACTGGACTTTGAAGAACGTCTTGCTCGGCCCCGCGATCACCAAGATCTTTCGGCCGATCCACGAGGGCGCCGAGAACGTACCGGACAAAGGTGCGGCGATCATCGCCAGCAACCATCTCTCCTTTGCTGACTGGTTGTTCACGCCGCTCGCGCTGGACCGTCGCATCACCTTTGTCGCCAAGTCGGACTACTTCACCCGCGCCGGCATCAAAGGCTGGGCCCAGAAGCGCTTCTTCGCCGGCACCGGGCAAGTACCGATCGATCGCTCGGGCGGTCGGGCAAGCGAGGGAGCTCTCCGAGCTGGGCTCAAAGTGCTGCAGCGGGGTGAGTTGTTCGGCATCTACCCCGAGGGAACGCGGAGCCACGACGGGCGGCTCTACAAAGGACGGACCGGGGTCGCACGGCTGGCGCTGCTGTCCGGCGCGCCGGTCATTCCATCGGCAATCATCGGCACCGACATCATCGCCCCTCCAGGCAAGATCATCACCAAGATCGTCAGTCCTACGGTGAAGTTCGGCAAGGCCCTGGATTTCTCGCGCTATCAGGGCATGAGCGAAGATCGTTTTATCTTGCGGTCGATCACCGACGAGATCATGTATTCGATCATGGAACTCTCCGGTCAGGAGTATGTGGACATGTATGCGCCTGCCGCAAAGGCGGCTGCGGCGCGCGAAGCCAAAGCGCAAGAGATCGACGAAGTCTCTCCCCAGGCCTAGTGCCGTGTCCGCGCCGTCGACCTATCCAGACTCGCTCCGCCGCTGGAATGTGGCCTCATGGATACTGCTCGCCCTCTACCTCTTGAGCCTGGTCGTCTTTGCCGTATCTGTCCTCGATGAAGGAGTTGTCCAGGCGCTCGGCCTCGATGCGTACGCCGACCCGAGGGCCTGGTGGCCGATCTTGGTCCAAGTCGTCCTTGGCGCGGCTGCGTTCCTGACCTACTACTGGCCACGGCGGCGCGACGTCCGCAACTTCTCGGTGCTAGTGACGGGCATACTCGCGGCGACCGTGGTCTCGATCGGCCTAGTGGCCTACTGGGGTTGCCCATCGACTGCAGAGGAAAGCAGCTTTTGGACGCCGCTCACCTTCGCCCTGAATCTGCTGGTCGGCAACATTCAAGAGTGCTCTGTCGGGCCCGATGCACGTCCTGCTCCGCTGGCGCTGCAACTGCCGCGATTGCTCGGCCCACTGCTGTTGGTCATTGCCGCGTTCGGGATCGTCGCCTCGATCTTTCGGGCGCAGAGTGACCGGATCCTGGTACGACTGAGCCGCTCGCTTGTCGTGCTGGTCGGGCTGACCAAGGATGCCATGCCGTTGGTTCGCAGGCTGAGCACCGAACGCGAGGCAGACACAACGCTAGCCGTTCTGGTGAGCGACCCGGGCAACCCCTTGATCAAGAGTGTTCGCAATCTCGGTGCGCGGGTCGCGGTCTGCGACGTAACGAATCTTGGGGCACTTCGCTCATTGCTGACCACGCGGGGACGGTTCAAGGTGCGATCCTGTTACGCAGTCGCAGCCGACGTCGCAGAGAACCTTCGCTGGGCTGCTCAGCTGCGGGAGGTCGCCGACTCCAGCCGGCCGGCCCGAGTGAATATGGCGCCGCGGATGATCGTCCGGATCGACGATCCGTGGCAGGCGGAGTACTGGCGTCGTACGAACGCCTACCGGACGCCGGGTTCAGACTCCTCGGTCCGTTGGATCAGTGACGCGCTCAGCGTTTACGAGGTAACCGCGGAATTGATCTTGGATCGAATCGTCGATCCCAACCTCGAGAGCAGTTTTGATCGTCTCGTCATTGTGGGAAGTTCCGCGCTGGCCCTTGCGGTCTGTGCCGAACTGGCCCAGCGAGAGCGGGAGGGTGATGCGCTGCTAGCCGCGCCACATCTGGGACTCGCGGATTTGATCTTGTACGGCCCGCAGGCCGAGATACTTCGAGAGCAGCATCGGCTCCGTCAGGAGCGTTTCGGGAATAGCAGCGATGTTGGCCTGCTCTCGGTCGTTGGATCTCAGCCGACCTCGGAGAACCTTCGGGCAACCTTGCGACGTGATCAACATCCAGTGCTGATCCTGGCCGACGATCCGGCCGTGACCGGTGCGCATCAGGCTACCTATCTGGCGGCCCTCAATCCGACGTGGACGATCTTCGACTGGAGCGCGACGACGAGCGGCGTCGCGGACCAGCCGATCATGGAGCTGCTCTACCCATTCGGACTCACCTTGGAGGCACCGAGCTCGCTCCCGGTGGACAATTGGGAGCGAGCGGCACGGGTGGTGCACGAGCAGTACCGGTTGATCACCCGGGAGCACCGGCAGCTGGATCCCAGCAAACCGTCTCATCGGGCATGGGAGCAATTGGACCCATTCCTGAAAGAGAGCAACATCCGCCAGGTCACCACCGCGCTGGCAGCTGCCGAATCGCTGGGGCGCTCTTGGGGCCCAGTCGTCAGCGGCGGGAGGTCTGACGGCCTGGTGACCTCAGCGGACGTTTCTGCCGCGGAACTGGACACCATGGCCGAGATGGAGCATACGTCGTGGATGAAGCACTTGCAGGACAACGGCTGGCGCTACGGCGCCAAGCGTGATGATCATCGGCGCATCCATCCATCACTGCGTCCGTGGCGCGAGCTCACGCCGGCCGACCAGGAGAAGACTCGAGTGGGTGTGGCCAATGCGCTGAAGATCTTGAACCGGCTCGGCTACCGGTCGACAGTGCTGCGCCCATCGGGCGTGGGAGGAGATGCTGGCGCTGCAGTCGTTTGGGTCGAGGTCATCCGGCGCGGCGAGGTAACTGCGGTACGCCGTGACGTTCCGTGGAACTGGACCAACGAGTCTGGCGAGGACATGCAGGCCGAAGCCGGCGATTGGCAGGTCACCAATGACGCAGGTCGATCATGGTCGGTGGCACCAGGCATCTTTGTCAGGAGCTATGAGCACGTCGCAGGTGACAGGTGGCGGCGCACCGGTCGAGCGACGGCGCGTCCTGCGGTGGCCGGCGAGGTGGTCAACTCACTTGAGGGCCAACAAACAGCTTCGGAGGGTGACTGGGTCATCCGGGGGTCGAGAGGCGAAGAGTGGATTACTACCGCGGAGCACTTCACCGCGAACTATCAGATCAGCGAGTCCAGTTCGCTCAGCAATCCCTAGTTCGCTTCCAGGGCACTAAAGATCGCGTAGCAGCCGGGCTACCAACGCGTCGGGCTGGCTGAGGGCAAGTAGATGACCGCCAGGTAGCGGTTCGGCGTCCAGATCAAGCCGCTCTCGAGCTAACCGGCGCTGGAACTCGTAGGGAAAGAATCGGTCGTCACGGCCCGCGAGGACCGTGGTGGGGACGTCTGGCCAGTGAGTGAGGGCGAAGCCGGTTTCAAAGAGTGAGTCGACCGGCTCCGCGTCGCCCGACGATGACAGCAGCGCGAGGACCTCGGGTGACAGGTCATGAAGGAAATGGCTCTGTGCGTCGAAGCCGGCATCAGGGTCGCGGCCCTCACGCACGTCGTTGCATCGCATGGCTTCGGCCTGGTTGGTATTTCCCCACCACTCGCCTGCAGTCTCACCAGGCGCCGGGATCATCGCATTCAGCAGCACGAGTTCGGAGACTGGCAACCGCTCACCGGCAAGGGGCGCACTAAAGGCACCCATTGACTGGGCGACCAGGGTGACGTCTTCGGCCGACTCGGCCGCAGCGACGATAGCGTCGGCGTGATCGGCGAAGGTCGCGCCCGGCCAGTTCGGCAGCGACACCGCGACGCTGCGGAAGCCAGCATCACGGATGAGTGGTTCAACGAGCTGCCAGTATCCTGCGTTGCCGCCGGCGCCCGGAACCAATACGAAGCTGCGCTGCTGCATGGAAGCCATTCTGGAGTGCGAGTCCAGCCGCCGATAAGTCAGCTGCCCGGCCGAGGGCCAGCGTCTACAGTGTCAGCGTGTCTCTGACGAGTCAGGTTCCGTCCCTCAAAGCGCTGCATGCACTCAACCCCCTGCAGCAGCCGGACTACCCGTCAGCCACCGATCTTGCTGACGTGCTCGGCAAGCTTCGCACGCTCCCACCCCTGGTATTTGCCGCCGAGTGCGACAAGCTCCGCGCCAAGATGGCAAGCGTGGCGGCCGGTGAGGCCTTCGTGCTGCAAGGCGGTGACTGCGCGGAGACGTTCGCCGAGGTGACCGCTGCGAACATCCAGGGCAAGCTTCGCACCTTGCTCTCCATGGCGGTCGTCTTGACCTACGCGGCCCAAGTGCCGATCGTCAAGGTCGGCAGGATGGCAGGCCAGTTCGCGAAGCCTCGCAGTTCGGCCATGGAAACCCGGAACGGCGTAACACTGCCCGCGTACCGGGGCGACGCGGTGAATGGCTTCGATTTCACAGCTGAGGCCCGTGAGCCCGATCCGCAACGCCTGCTGGAGGTCTACAACGCCTCGGCCGCCACCCTGAATCTGACCCGCGCTTTCGTCACCGGGGGATTCGCTCATCTGCGCAGCGTGCACAGCTGGAACGCCGACTTCGTCAAGAACTCCGCGGCCGGGGTGCAGTACCAGAACATGGCGAACGAAATCGATCGCGCTCTTGCCTTCATGGTGGCCTGCGGGATCGATGACGACGTTTTCCGGACCGTTGACTTCTACTCCAGCCACGAGGCGTTGATCTTGGAGTACGAGCATGCGCTGACTCGCATTGACTCCCGGACCGGTCAGCCGTACGGCACCTCGGGCCACTTCTTGTGGGTGGGCGAGCGGACCCGCCAACTACATGGTGCCCATGTCGAACTGCTCCGCTATGTCCGTAACCCGCTCGGAGTGAAACTCGGCCCGACCAGCACTACCGACAACGCACTGGAACTGGCTGACCGCCTCGATCCTGATCATGAACCAGGACGGATCACGTTCATCACCCGGATGGGTGCGGCGAAGGTGCGGGAGGTACTGCCGGACATCGTGGCGAAGGTGACTGCCAGTGGCCGGCAGGTGGCCTGGGTCTGCGATCCGATGCACGGCAATACCTTCGAGGCGCGCAATGGCTACAAGACCCGAGCCTTCTCCGATGTGATGGCCGAGCTCAATGGCTTCTTCGACGTTCACGAGGAGCTAGGGACCTGGCCTGGCGGGGTGCATGTTGAGCTGACCGGCGATGACGTGACGGAGTGCGTTGGTGGTGGCGACGACCTGGTCGAGGCGGACCTGGTAAGCCGCTACGAGACACTGTGCGACCCAAGGCTGAACCGCAACCAGTCGCTGGAGCTCGCGTTCTTGGTCGCGGAACGGCTGACCAGAGGTGGCATCAAGAGGACGAACCCGGTCCAGGCGTACGTGCCGCTCACATTTTGAGTTCCGCTCACCCGATACCCTCCCTCCATGGCACGCCAACCGACGGCGCGGTTCCCCGCGGACGCGTTCTCTCGAGTGCTCTGCGCCGTGGCCCACCCCGACGACGTTGAGTACGGCACGTCCTCGGCAGTCGCGGCCTGGACATCGAAGGGAATCGAGGTCGCCTATCTGCTGTTGACCCGCGGCGAAGCCGGCATCGACACGATGGACCCGAAGGCCACGGCGGAGTTACGGTACGCGAGCAGATCAAAGGGTCGCACGAGGTCGGCGTCACTCATGTGGAGTTCCTGGAGTATCCGGACGGAGTGCTCGAGTACAGCCTGTCGATGCGCCGTGATATCGCGCGGGTGATCCGGTCGTTCCGGCCCGAGGCACTAGTGGTGAGTCCTTGGGACGTCGAGTTCCCCATCGGTTTGAATCAGGCAGATCACCGAGTCGCCGGTTTGGCCGCCGTCGACGCGATGCGCGATGCGGGCAACCGCTGGGTGTTTCCCGAGCTGCTCGCCGAAGGACTCGAGCCGCATTCGACCCGATGGCTGCTGACCAACGGCTTGGAGAATGGGACGCACGGCGTGGACGTCAGTGGTGAACCGCTCGAGCGTGGCATCGCCTCGTTGGAGGCGCATGCGGAGTACCTGGCGGCGATTCCCGGCCATCCCGCCCCTCGCACATTGATTTCAGCGTTCACCGCGATGCAGGGCGAGGCGATGGGCGTCGCGAACGCGGTGCTGTTCCGTGCGTGGGACTCCCAGGCGCGTCCAGCGATCCTGGAAGAACTGCAGGTGGCCGAAGAAGAGGCAACAGTCGAGGCGGGATAGCTTCTTGATCGATCTTCGCTCCGACACCGTGACCAAGCCGACCGAAGGGATGCGGCAGGCGATGCTGATCGCGCCGGTCGGCGACGACGTGTACGCCGAGGACCCGACGGTGATCGAGCTGGAGGAGCGGGTGGCGCGGGTGCTCGGGCATGAGGCCGGCCTGTTCTGCGTCAGCGGGTCGATGTGCAACATGCTCGGCGTTCGGCTGCTTGTCGAGCCGGGCCAGGAGGTGATCTGCGACGTCCAGGCCCACATCGCTCGTGCCGAGATGGGCGCGCATGCCGCGATGCAGGGCGCGACGATGCGTACCTTTCCGTCCCCTCGCGGCAAGGTGCAATTGGCTGAGGTGGCGAAGATCATCTCCCCATCGGCCGGCCCGTACCTGGTCTCCACAGCCGCGGTCGCAGTGGAGAACACCCACAACTTCGGCGGCGGGACGATCCAGCCTTTCGATGAGTTGGGGGCAGTGGGGGAGCTGTGTCGCGAGCACGGCATCGGCTATCACCTCGACGGGGCTCGGCTCTGGAATGCGCATGTTGCCACCGGTGTGCCACTGGAGGCATACGGGCGGCTGTTTGACACGGTCAGCGTGTGCTTCTCCAAAGGCCTCGGAGCCCCAGTCGGCTCCGTGCTGGTGAGTAGCGCGGAGAACATCGTGCGCGCCCGGGTGCTGCGCAAGCGGCTCGGCGGTGGCTGGCGCCAGGCCGGCGTACTCGCTGCGGCGTGCCTGTACGCCCTTGATCATCATCTGCAACGACTGGTCGATGATCATGCGGCAGCACGCCTCTTCGCCGAAGAGGTGGCCAGCCAGGCACCGACTGCGGTCGGGCCTGACGATGTTGAGACGAATGTCGTCGTGATCAATACCGGTGCGGTGCCCGCAGCGTCGGTCGCCGCCGCTGCTGCCCAAGGTGGAGTTCACGTCTCGGCTCTTGGGCCCTTCATGATCAGAGTGGTTACCCATCTTGACGTGACGGCTGAGGACTGCGAGGCAGCCGGCCGTCTGATTGGCAAACTCTTGACCGGGTAACAGCAGCCTTGGCCCGCGCTCAGCCAGTCGATCATCACCCCATACGGTGGGGAAATGCGGATCACCCACCTGGGCCACTCGGCAGTGCTGGCCGAAACTGACGATGCACGAATTCTGATCGACCCGGGCAACCTCAGCGACGCGTGGCACGGCTTGACCGATCTTGACGCAGTGTTGGTGACCCATCAGCATCCCGATCACCTTGATCCGGCGAACGTGCCGGCCTTGGTGCACGCAAACGCAGCAGCAAGAATACTGGTCGAGCCGTCGATTTTGGATCTGATCAGCGCCGGCGACCTGCCGTCGCTTGGTGCCAACGCGGCCGCCTTGCCGCCGGACCATCAGGTGACGGTCGGAGATGTCCTCGTCACAGCGGTTGGTGGCCGGCATGCGATCATCCATCGCGAATTGCCACAGATTGGCAACGTCGGCTATGTGCTGAGGTCCGAAGGCCAGCCCACGCTGTTTCATCCTGGCGATGAAATCGACACAATTCCTGACAGTGTCGACATCCTTGCGGTTCCGGAATACGCACCCTGGGCAGCGATGAAAGAGACCGTTGACTTCGTCCGGGCGGTCGGCGCAATGGAAGGGTTCCCGATCCACGATGAGCTGCTCAGTGATCGAGGCCGCAACCTCATTTTCGCCCGGCTCAATGAGCTGACCACGACCCGCGTACTGGACTTGCGTGGCGGCGTCGCACACGAGTTCTGAAGCTCTCGATCACGCTTGTGGCGTCGGTCGAAAGCCAAGCCGGCGCGAGAGCTGCGCCGCGGCTCCATTCACCGCATCAACGAGACGCGCTTCGCTCTCGTGATTGACCTCATCGCCAACGTAAGTGACGGCGATGGCGGAAGCGGGATGGCTCGCATGATCTAGCACCGCCTGTGCCACTGAGGAGAAACCGCTGGTCACCGAACCCGCTTCGGTGGCATGTCCCCGGTTGCGGACGTCGCTCAGCAACTGTCGCAGCGCGGTCGGTGTCGCCGGTCCATGATCGGTTTCGACAAAGGACGCTGCATTCGGAAACAGGGCGCGTACCTGGGCCGAAGGCAGCCGGGCCAGCATGGCGAGTCCGCTGGCCGTCACCACAGCAGGGAGCCGCACCCCAACATCAGTGATCAACATCGGTCGGCCCGCTGCTCGCTCCTCGATCAGATAGAGCACGTCGCGTCCGTGCAGCACGGCAAGGTGGGCGTTCTGCTTCGTCCGGTCGACCAGCTGACGCACAATAGGCCGAGCGATGCGTTGCAGCGGAGCCTGACGCGCGTACGCGGACCCAAGCTCGTACGCCGCAACGCTCAGCCCGTAGCGCCGCTCCTCCGGAAGATAGTGGACGAAGCCGTGGTCGAGGAGCACTGAGAGCAATCGGTAGGTGGTAGAGCGCGGCAGCCGAAGAGTCGCTGCGACCATCCCTGCCGATACCGGCTCGGGATGATGCGAGAGCAGCGTAAGCATTTGCAAAACGTGGTCAGCTGCCGGTGCTGCCGACACCAGGTCTCCTCATGTCTCAGATTTGGGACACAGTTTGGCGCACGGCTCTGCCCAACAGGTGGGTGGGTCGATTGCAATGGATGGTATGTACGAGCGCAGCGTCAGGGTCGGCATCGGCCCGATCTCCGGTGAAGATGTGATGGCGGTGGCGCGACACGACGCGCAGGTCCTCATCACCGACGAAGCTTGGGCCGAGGTTCGCAAATCCCGCGAAATCATCGAGGCTCTGGCCGATGATCAAGAGCCGCATTATGGAGTGTCAACCGGCTTCGGAGCGCTGGCGACGCGGCACATACCGATCGAGCTCCGGGCCCAGCTGCAGCGCAGTCTGGTTCGCTCGCACGCCGCCGGATCCGGGCCGGAGGTCGAGCGGGAGGTGGTGCGGGCTCTCATGCTGCTGCGGATCTCCACTCTCGCCACCGGCCGTACCGGAATCCGCGACGAGACCCTGCGCAGCTACGTCGCGATGCTCAATGCTGGCCTTACGCCGGTGGTCTATGAATACGGCAGCCTCGGCTGCTCCGGAGACCTGGCCCCGCTTTCCCATTGCGCGCTGGCGCTGATGGGAGAGGGAATCGTCCGCGATTCAGCTGGCACCGTGACCCCTACGCGCGAGGCGTTCGCCGTAGCCGGCATCGCTCCGGTCACGCTGGCCGAGAAGGAGGGCCTAGCGCTGATCAACGGCACCGACGGCATGCTCGGCATGCTGCTGCTGGCGATCACCGATCTGCGGCAGCTGCTCAAGATCGCCGACATCGCGGCTGCGATGAGTGTCGAAGGTCTACTCGGCACTGATGACGTCTTCGCTGATGATCTTCAGGCTCTTCGACCGCACCCGGGCCAAGGCGCTTCGGCGTCCAATCTCCGCATGATCATGGCAGGCAGCGAGATCCGGGAGAGCCACCGGACTGAGGCATGCACCCGAGTCCAGGACGCCTATTCGCTACGCTGCGCGCCGCAGGTGGCTGGCGCCGTACGGGACACAGTTGACCATGCTGAGCGGGTTGCGCTGATCGAGCTGACCTCTGCCATTGATAATCCAGTGATCACTCTCGACGGCCGCGTCGAGTCCAATGGCAACTTTCATGGTGCACCGCTCGGCTACGTGTTGGACTTCCTTGCCATCGCCGTCGCGGACCTGGCGAGCATCTCCGAACGGCGTACCGACCGGTTCCTGGACCGGGCCCGCAATGGCGGTCTGAATGCGTTTCTCGCGGCCGATCCTGGTGTCGACTCCGGTTACATGATCGCGCAATACAGCCAGGCTGCGATCGTCTCCGAGCTCAAGCGGCTTGCGGCACCAGCCTCGGTCGACTCGATTCCCAGTTCGGCCATGCAAGAGGATCACGTGTCAATGGGCTGGTCGGCCGCGCGCAAGCTGCGTCGGGCAATCGACGGTCTGACGCGGGTGCTGGCGATTGAGCTGCTGACGGCTGCTCGTGGCATCGAGCTCCGCTCGCCCTTGCAGCCGGCACCGGCTACGGCGGCCGCGATCACGGCCCTCCGTCAGGCGGGCGCTCCTGCGCCTGGCACCGATCGCTGGCTCGCGCCGGAGATCGATATCGCTGTCGACCTGGTCGCCACCGGGGCGGTCGTCGCCGCGGTCGAGTCGGTGACCGGACCCTTTGCCTAGCCCAGTCTGAAAGAAACCGGGCATCACCAACACTCGATCCGGCCGGAAACCTGTTGTATATGGCCGGTTTCGTAAGTAA
>Ga0307286_10000071_pt1 | contig 24147 bp, 23 predicted proteins | sample ER_DNA_140_FD_194478 | JGI IMG/M metagenome (GOLD analysis project Ga0307286, IMG submission 194478) | Bulk soil microbial communities from the East River watershed near Crested Butte, Colorado, United States - ER_DNA_140 | ecosystem: Environmental > Terrestrial > Soil > Floodplain | place... | reverse complement strand
GCTTCGGTCGGGCATTTCTATCCCGCGTCACACTGAATCCCGGCAGTTCGGATATTTGTCGCCATACCGCAGCATTATCCGATGAGCTCAGCCACACCGCCGCCGAGCCATGTCCGGAAGCGGTGGTGGCTGCACAAAGGAACCGGCGCTTTTGGTCCTAGGAGCCGACGTCCTCCCGACGGCAGTTCACCCGGCCTCTCCCTAACCTGTACCGATCCGCCTGCGCCCGAACCTCCTACCAGAGTCGTCTACCGGCCGGACCTCCCAGTCGGCTTTCGTGTTCTGACTCATCCAGCGCCCGCAGGAGGGTCTGCTTGTGGCACACGATCCGCGTCGGTGCAGCAGACTTGGCAGATGAAAGTGGAGATCAAGCGGTTGCTTGAGGAGTCGCCAGCCGACCCTGGTCGGCACTTTGATCAAGAGCGTCGAGCTGGGCGAGCTTGGCGCACTCCGTCCACGGGGGAGAGAGGCATCCGCTATAGAGGTCGGTGAGGGGCACGGGATCGCGACCAGCATGTCCATGTCGGAGTTTCCGTAGACCATCTCGTGGATTTCCTCGACGCTGCATGAGGCTAGCGCCGACCGATCCTCAGTCGGGTCGCCGTTCGCGGCCGCGGCGCCAGGCTCCGGGCGCCTGCCCCACCGCGCGCTTGAAGGCCCGGTTGAAGGCCGCCTCGGACTGGTAGCCGACCGCTGCGGCGGCCTGGCCCACGCTGACGCTGCGCGTCTCGAGAAGCCGGGCCGCAAGCTGGAGCCGCCAGCGGCCGAGGTAGTGCATCGGCGGGATCCCCACGTACGCCGTGAACCGGTCCGCGAACGAGGACCTCGACATGCCGACCTCGCGGGCGAGGCGCTCTGCAGTCCAGGCATCCGCCGGGCGTCCGTGCAGGACACGTAGGGCCGCGCCGACCTGCGGATCGCGCACCCCGGCTAGCCAGTCGCGAGCGTCAGCCGGCAGCCGGTCCAGGTAGCCGCGGATCGCCTCGACGAACATCAGTTCCGCGAGCTTGGACAGCATCGCCTCCCGACCCGCGCCCTCGCCGCCGCTGGCCTGGACGGCGATACCCACCAGGCTGTCGAGCCACCGCCTGCTCTCGGCGGAGATCGGCACGTGCACGATGCGGGGCAGCGCATCGAGCAGCGGGTTGAAGGGCCGGGTGTCGCAACCCAGGAAACCGCAGACGAACCGCGTGTGGGCCGCGTGCGGCTCTCGCGCCGTCGCCAGCGAGAACGGCAGCGTGCGGTCGGCCGGGCGGTAGTACTGGGCTGGATTAGGTCGCCCACGCATCCCGGGAGAGGAAGCGATGATGTTGGCGTTCCCGGCGGGGAAGACCACGATGTCGCCGGCCCGCAGCGGGACCGGCGGCGCGGAGTGATCGACCGCCTCGGCCCAGCAGGAGCCATCGGTGACGATGTGGAAGCTGATCACGTGTTCGGCGCCGGGAAGCACCTGACTACCGATCTCCCCGACACCCGGCGACTCGGTCGCGAACGGCGCATGGGCGTCGACGTCGAAAAACACCGCCCCGGTCAGTCGCACCGAGAGCAGCACGTCGGACAACACGTCCATCGCAGCCTCCTCCGGACGCTCGGTCAACTCAGCCGGACGATCGAGCAAAACCCAATGAAATAAGGACAATCGGGCAAGAGTGCTGGACGCGCGGTCATTCCTTTGACGCTCATCTGATCTTACGGTTGCCGGCGAGGTCCCTTCATTCGCGAGGTCCTCGGAAGCCTACTCACCCGCAGCATCAGGAGCGCATCATGACCCTCACCCAAACCCCGCAGGTCGACTCCGATCGGCTCGATCAGTTTCTCGGACGGTTCGTCAACGACCTCGGCGCGACCATCGCGGCCGGCAGCGTCCTCGTCGGCGACCGGCTCGGCCTCTACCGGGCCCTGGCCGACCGCCCGCAGCAGCCACACGAGCTGGCGGCCCGCACCGACACCGCCACCCGCTATGTGGCGGAGTGGCTGCGCGGCCAGGCCGCCGGCGGATACATCAGCTACGACCCGGAGACCGAGGCGTACTCGCTCACCCCCGAGCAGCAGGCCGCTCTCACCGACCCCGACGGCGCGGTCTACCTGCCGGGCGCCTTTCAGCTCGCCCTCGGCAGCCTCCGGGCCCTGCCGCGGGTCGTCGACGCCTTCCGCACCGGCGACGGCATCGGCTGGCACGAACACGATGACGACGTATTCACTGGCTGCGAACGGTTCTTCCGGCCCGGCTACGCCGCCAATCTGGTTTCCGCCTGGCTGCCGGCGCTGGACGGGGTCGAGGCCAAGCTGCGAGACGGCATCGCGGTCGCCGACGTCGGCTGCGGGCTGGGCGCCTCGACCGTGCTGATGGCCCAGGCGTACCCGAACTCCACCTTCTTCGGCTCTGACTACCACCAAGGCTCGATCGCGCTGGCCCGGGAGCGGTCCGCCGCCGCCGGCGTGGCCGACCGCGCCACCTTCGAGGTCGCCTCGGCGACCGAGTTCGGCGGCGGACCCCACGACCTGGTCACCACCTTCGACTGTTTGCACGACATGGGCGACCCAGTCGCCGCGGCGGTCCACGTCCGCGACCAGCTCGCCGACAACGGCACCTGGCTGATCGTCGAGCCCCGTGCCGGCGACACCGTAAGTGAGAACCTCAACCCGGTCGGCCGGGTCTACTATTCGTTCTCAACCTTCCTCTGTGTGCCTAACGCTGTCTCCCAGGGCGGGCGCCACACCCTCGGCGCCCAGGCCGGCGAGCAGGCGATCCGCGACGTGGTTACCGAGGCCGGCTTCACCCGCTTTCGGCGGGCCGCGGAGACGCCGTTTAATCTCGTCTACGAGGTCCGTCCGTGACCCTCAGCCCGACAGGAGAACAGCATGACCGAGCTCATCTCCCTGCGAGTGAACGGTGAGGATCGATCGATCATCGTTGACACTCGCACGACCCTGTTGGACGCACTTCGAGATCGGCTCGGAGTGACCTCGCCGAAGAAGGGCTGCGACCACGGTCAGTGCGGCGCGTGCACCGTGTTGCTCGACGGTCGGCGGGCCATCATCTGCCTGGCATTCGCGGTTGCCCACGACGGCGCAGAAATCACTACCGCCGAGGGGCTCGCCGAGGGAGACGCACTCCACCCGATCCAGCAGGCCTTTCTCGAGACGGACGCGCTGCAATGCGGGTATTGCACACCCGGGCAAGTGTGCTCAGCGGTCGGCATGTTGGCCGAGGCGGAACGGGGAGCTCCAAGCCACGTTAGCGACGATCTCATCGGCGGAATCGAGTTGAACGATGACGAGATTCGCGAGCGGATGAGTGGCAACCTGTGCCGTTGCGGGGCCTACGTCAACATTGTCGCAGCGATCCGGCGGGTCGCCGGCGCGGAGTCCGCGTCATGATGCCGTTCGAGTTCCTACGCGCCGAGGACGCCGTCGGCGCGGTCGCCGCGGTGACGCGGCACCCTGATGCCGCGTATCTGGCCGGCGGCACCAACCTGGTCGACCGCATGAAGCTGGGGGTAGCCACCCCCAGCTTGGTCGTCGACATCAGCCACCTGCCGCTGGACCAGATCGTCGAGCTGCCAGATGGCACGGTTCGGATCGGCGCGATGGTTCGCAACAGCGATCTCGCCGCGCACTTCCTGATCCGGCAGCGATATCCGGTCCTGTCCCAAGCGTTGCTCGCCGGTGCGTCGGGCCAGTTGCGAAACCTGGCGACCACGGCAGGGAACCTGCTGCAGCGCACCCGATGCGTGTACTTCCAAGACGTCAGCATGCCGTGCAACAAGCGCGATCCCGGCTCGGGATGCTCGGCGCGGGAGGGGTATACCCGCTACCACGCGATACTTGGTGCATCCGCGGGTTGTGTAGCGGTACATCCATCGGACATGGCCGTCGCGATGGCCGTCCTGGATGCTTCGGTGATGGTTACGGGCAGGACTGGTGAGCGGAGCATCCGGCTCACCGACTTGCACCGACTTCCCGGCGACGCGCCCCATCGAGACACCGTCTTGACGCACGGGGAGCTGATCACCGCGGTTGACCTGCCCCCGCTCTCGTTCTCACAACACTCTGCCTACCGGAAGGTCCGCGATCGTGCTTCGTACGCCTTCGCCTTGATCTCTGTTGCGGCTGCCCTGGAACTGGGCGACCGCAGGGACGCGGCGGGGATCCCGACGATTCGAGACGTCCGGATCGCGTTCGGTGGAGTTGCTCACAAGCCTTGGCGCGCCACTGCCGCCGAGAACTTGCTGCGCGGCGCGGCGGCGAGTGTGGAGAACTTCCGCGAGGCTGCCGATGTCGAGCTTGCCAAGGCGGAGACACTCCACGACAACGCATTCAAGGTCACCATGGTCCGCAACACGGTCGCGTCACTCCTTGCCGATCTCACCCGACGCCAGGTCGGAGATGTAGGTGGCGACCTCGCCGGCCAGGAGCACAAACCGTGAGCACCAGCCTTGATCGTCAGTGGACCGGTGCCGGCCTTGGGCGGCTGGACGGCGTCCCCAAAGTCCGAGGCATGGCCCGGTATGCGTATGAGCAGCCCGTGCCGCAGCCTGCTTATCTTCATCCGGTCCAGGCCACAATCGCCAAGGGAACTGTGGTCCGGATTGACACCGGAGCGGCGGAAACGTTGGACGGTGTGCTGGCGGTACTGACCCATCTCAACGCACCCCGACTGGTGGACACGAACGACCATGAGCTGTCGGTCCTCCAGTCAGCAGCGGTGGGGTTTCGCGGTCAGTTCATCGGCGCCGTGGTCGCGGAATCCTCGGAGATCGCGCGACACGCCGCGGGTCTAGTAGAGGTCGAGTACGCGCCCACGCCACACGACTCGGCCTTCAGCGTCGGCGAGCATGACGACGTCTTACCGGACCGTGCGCCTGACCTTGCACGGCAGGTGAGCGAAGCTGAGATCGAGGCCGCACTTGCGGCTGCGCCGACCACTGTGGACCAGACCTACACGACACCCCCGGAATACAACGTGCCGATGGAACCGCACACGTCGGTCGCGATCTGGAATGGCCGCATCCTCACCATGTACGAGTCGACTCAGGGCGTTCATTCTGTCCGGGCGGCCTTGGCGCCGCTGTTCGGCCTGGAGCTGGACCAGGTTCGGGTCATCTCCCCGTATGTCGGCGGCGGATTCGGATCAAAGCTCGAGGTTCACGGCCAGGCCGTCCTCGCGGCAATGGCCGCACGCGAACTGCCCGGCCGTGCCGTGAAGGTGGCCTTGACCCGGCAGCAGATGTTCTCGCTCAGCGGCTACCGTCCACCGACCATCCAACACGTGCGGCTCGGGGCCGACCTGGACGGCACACTGACCGCAGTGGCCGTCGACGTGGTCGAGCAAAGTTCCAGAACGAAGGAGTTCATTGAGGGATCCGACGGGCCGGCGCGCATGATGTACGCCGCTCCGCAGCGTCGGACGACGAATCGCCCCGTCGTCCTCGACGTTCCCGTTCCAACCTGGATGCGGGCGCCCGGCCGGTGCCCAGGGATGTTTGGGCTTGAAGTGGCCATGGACGAGCTCGCCGTCGCGTGCGCCGTCGACCCCATTGCCCTGCGGGTTCGCAACGAGCCACAGGTCGACCCGGAGACCGGGCAACCGCACGCGTTCCGGCATCTCCTCGACTGCCTTCAGCTTGGTGCGGAACGATTCGGCTGGGAGCATCGCGACCCGAAGCCGCGGACCCGGCTACAGCACGGCTGGTGGAGCGGCATGGGCGTCGCCAGTGCGACCTACCCGGACTGGCGCGAACCCGACAACACCGCCCGCATTCGCTTCGAGGCCGATGGCACCTACGCCGTCCAGATTGCGGCGGCCGAGATCGGAACCGGAAGTCGGACCGTCCTGACGCAGATTGCGGCCGAGGCGCTGGGCTGCCCGGCGCAATGCGTGCAAATGGAAATCGGTGACTCAGACCTCCCGCGCGCCTCCAACGCCGGAGGTTCGTTCGGGACGATCAGCTGGGGTGCAGCCATCGTCGCGGCCGCCGAGGCGTTCCGCGATCAGCACGGCGCTGACCCGGAGCCCGGGGCGGAGACAGAGGCTCAAGCGCCCGAGGTCACTGAGGATGATAGGTCGAGGCATTCCTTTGGCGCCCAGTTCGCCGAGGTTCGAATCAACGCTGACACCGGCGAGATCCGCGTCTCGCGAATGCTCGGCGTTTTTTCCGTCGGACGCGTCATTAACCCCATGACCGCGCGCTCCCAGTTCATCGGCGGGATGACCATGGGCATCGGGATGGCTCTGCATGAGCGCGGGGTCATGGACCCGCGCTTCGGCACCATCGTGAACCATGACTTCGCCGACTACCACATCCCGACCTGCGCGGACATCAAGGACCTCGACGCGATCTGGCTCAAGGAACATGTTGCACCGTCAGGCGTGCGGGGAGCTCGCGGATTGGGCGAGATCGGTATTGTCGGCGCAGCAGCCGCGATCGCCAACGCCGCCTACCACGCGACAGGCGTCCGGGCGCGGAACCTTCCGCTGACCGCGGACACTTTCCTGTCCTGAGCTTGACCGGCGCCTGCTTCCGAGCTCCTCGCGCGCGGATCGCGCTTTGCAAGGGTTCCGCATCTGACGGAGCCCGAGTGTCCGCAAGCCGGGGACCGGCTAGCGGACGGAGGCAGCGGTGCCTTCGTGAGCTGCGCTGTGCGGTGCTTCCCTGTTGGACGGCCGTGGAATCTGGCTAACTCTGTGCGCGGCCGATGAGTCCTCTCGGCGCATCCGGTCTGATCCACACAGACAGCTTTAGTTGAGGTTGGAGGGAAACGATGGGAGAGCAGAGATGGCGGTAGGAATATTCGCTGGCATCCCGGTCAAGGACTTCAGGATCGCGGTGGAGTGGTACAAGCGATTACTTGGCGCCGAGCCGACGTTCTATCCGAACGACATCGAGGCCGTGTGGCAATTGGCCGAGGACCGCTACGTGTACATAATCCAAGATGCCAACCGAGCTGGCGGCGCGGTCAGCATGATCTGGGTCGACGACCCCATCTCCGAAGTCGCGAGGATCGCCGAGCGGGGCTTGGAACCGGTCAGCGTGGAGAAGCACGATGGAGTCTGGAAGTACGTCTTCCACGACGCAAATGGAAATGAGACTGGAGTTGGCGGGGAGGTTTCATTATCTAAATAAGTCCGTCCAGGATCAGCTGACTCGGCCTGGCGGTATCGCTCTTGGATAGTGCTGAGGGTGGGGATGCTTACTGCGCGTAGGACCGCCAGAGGGTAGGACTACGGCACATGTGTCCTCCCGTGGGACTGTCAGCTCGGACAGCATGAGGTGACGCGGTCGGTGCGACGGTGAAACCCTGGACTCGTGGATGACCGAGAGCGACTCCGAACGACTTTCGATCAGGCTGCTGAGCTCTACCAAGACGCTCGCCCCGAGTATCCGGAAGAACTGTTCAACAGGTTGATGGACGTCGTCGGCCTGCGACCTGGCGACCGCGTACTCGAGGTCGGGGCCGGATCAGGGAAGGCGACGCTACCTTTGGCTCGCCGCGGACTACGAATCACCGCAATCGAGCCGGGTCCTGCCCTCGCCGCCCAAGCCCGCAAGAATTTAGCCGGCTACCCGGTCGATATGGTCAGCATGCGATTCGAGGATTGGGATGGCACGCCTGGAGAGTTTGCCGCGGTTGTCGCTGCGACCGCCTGGCACTGGGTTGATCCTCGTTTGCGGTACCGACACGCCGCACGTGCATTACGCCCTGACGGACATCTAGCGGTGTGGGGCGCCCAGCACGTCTTTCCTGCCGACGGCGACCCCTTCTTCGACGAACTCCAGGAGGTGTACGACGCCATCGGCGAAGCCTTGCCCGAAGGAGCGCCGCGGCCAGCACCAGGAGAACTACCTGAACTAACGGCCGAGATCGAGGAGTCCGACCAGTTCGACATCGTCACCGTTGAAGACTTCGACTGGACCGTCGACTACGACGCCGAGGCCTACATCAATCTCCTGCGCACCTTCTCTGGCCATATCGCCATGGCACCACTAGACCGCGAGCGGCTCTTCACCGAGATCCGACAACGCCTTGCTCGGCGCCCGAGCGGCACGGTGCGCCGCGGATGGGGGACCGTCCTGCACATCGCCAGGGTGCGACCAGGCAGATCCTGACATCTAAGCATGTCCTGAGTTCTGTCCAGTCCCAATGACCGGGGGTCGGTTAACGGCATCTTGGTCATCGATGCCGTACTGCTCACAACTGTCCCCATGACGTAACACGACGACGGCCCGCCCAGCGTCGAGCCGAGGCAGCAGCGTAGGGCAACAACGATCCGTGTCAGGATGGGTTGTGAAAGAGACCGCATCCTCAATGGCCCGTTCCTTTCGCGCTCGTCACAGGTAGTGACCAATCCGCGCGAAAAGGGAATTGCGGGTTCCTTCCGGACCCCGGTGGTGTCTTAAACACACATACCCAGACCGAATGAAACGAGTACCGAAGGAGGACATGCCGCAATGAAAACCCCGCCAATCGTCTCGCCGCAGGAGTGGGAGGCCGCCCGCGAGGCGCTGCTCGTCAAGGAGAAGGAGCTGACCCGCGCCCTCGACGCGATAGCGGCCGAGCGCCGGCGGATGCCCTGGATGGCCGTGGAGAAGGACTACCGCTTCGAGGGACCCAACGGACCGGCGAGCCTTGCGGACCTGTTCGAGGGCCGCAAGCAGCTGATCGTCTACCGCGCCTTCTACGCGCCGGACGTCACCACTTACCCGGCGTCGGGCGGCGCCTACCCGGAGCGGGCCTGCATCGGCTGCTCCTTTGGCGCCGACCAGGTCGGCCACCCGGCCCACCTGAACGCGAGGGACACGACCCTCGTGTATGTCTCGCGCGCCCCCCAGGCCGAGATCCAGGGCTTGAAGGAGCGCATGGGCTGGGAACTCATCCCCTGGTACACGCTCACGGACGACTTCGACAAGGATTTCGGCGTGGACGAGTGGCACGGGCACAACGCCTTCATTCGTGAGGGCGATCGGATCTTCCGCACCTACTTCGTCGACGCCCGCGGCGACTCGCAGCTAGGCACAACCTGGAGCTATCTCGACATCACCGCGCTCGGGCGCCAGGAGGAGTGGGAGGACTCGCCCGAGGGGTACCCGCAGACCCCGCCGTACCAGTGGTGGAACTACCATGACGCGTACGGCGATGACGCGTGATCGCTCACGTCGGGGGGTCACGCTGGAAACGGATTCATTCGATCCGTGGCTGCGACAGCGGCGGCGTCTCGGTCCCGGGCTGTAGGCCTCGAGCGTCGTCTGGATGACGATCGGGTTCGGTCCTTCTACGTTTGCTGTAACCCATGATCACTCTCTCAGAAGAGGCCGAACAGGTACCGACGAGCGCAACACCAGTCAAAGGAATGGCGTCTCGGACGCGTACCATCGTTGGGACATACAACGCCTGGACGACCGTGACCACGACTTGATACCACCGGTCCGCAGAAGATGTCCAGTCCAGCGGACCCTGACCAGGCCCACCACGCGACCTGGCTTTGATCTTGCGCAGCCGGCAGCTGGACCGCGCATCCCCACAGAGGGCATCCGCATCGAGGTCTGTCAGCATGTCCGGTATGCCGAGGCGGATTGTGATGGATGTCGATACCGGCACAGACGACGCCTTGGCGATCCTGTACGCCCTCGCCCATCCCGACCTCGAGGTCCTCGGCATCAGCTGCGTCGCCGGGAACGTCACCCTCGATCAAGTGGTGATCAATACCTGCAAGGTGCTCGACGCCGCGGGCGCGGGAGACATCCCGGTCGCGGCGGGCGCCGCACAACCTCTGATCGAGCGCGCCCGGCGGCCAGGCGGGTCTCATGGTGCCGACGGGCTCGCCGGCATTTGGCTGCCAGAGACCTCGAGGCAACGATCGCCTCTTAATGCCGTCGATCTGCTCGGTCAGCTGATCATGACCTCCGCGGAGCCGATGAGTCTGGTAACGCTGGCGCCGAAGACCAACGTGGCCATGCTGCTCACCATGTATCCAGACGTGGTCGCGCGGCTCGAGCAGATCATCTTCATGGGTGGCTCCGTCAGCGGCAGCAACGTCACGGCTGTCGCCGAATTCAACGTCTGGCAAGACCCCGAGGCCGCCAGTTGTGTGATCGAGTCATCAATCCCAACCACCATGTACGGATTCGACCTATTCGGCCGTCTCGCGGTGAGCCAAGCCGACACCGAACGCTTTCGCGCCCATGATCATCCAGCAGTTCGCCTGGTAGGCGAGCTCCTCTATCGACGTCGCATCCGCGCCGACGACTCGACTCACGATTGCGTTGGCTTGCTCGGCGACGCCGGCGCCATGGTGCTGCTGACCAACCCGGAGCTCTTTGTTATCAGCGAGTTCCCCGTGCGGGTCAACCTCGCTGGCATCGGCCGCGGGCAAACAATTGTCGACCAGCGCGCATCGCATCGGGGCACTGGCCACGATCCTGATCCCTGGCCCAGGATCGTGGTTGCGGTTGATCTAGACGCAGCGCAGGCCGCGTTGACGTTCGTCAAAGTGATCGACAGCTACGCGGCCTGAGAGGCAAGCAGATCCAAAGCGCGCGATGCGCAGCTAGGAAAAACATCGTGCACGATTGTCCCCGTCAGACACGGGTCAATCGCGCACCATCATCTAGTCGTGACTGTGTTCGGCCTGAAGCTTGGCGACCTGAGCATGCACCTCAACCATGTCGAGGTCCTTGACAGCGTCAACGACCTGCTTCAGGGCATGCCCGGGCAACGCCCCGGCCTGATTGAAAACAAGCACGCCCTCACGGAATGCCATCAGCGTCGGTATGCCCTCGATGCCCAGCAGGCCGGTCAGTTCTGGGTGCGCGTCGGTATCCAGCTTGGCGAAGACGATCCCGTCGTACTCCTCGGAGGCCTTCTCATACACTGGCCCGAACCGCTTGCACGGTCCGCACCACTCGGCCCAGAAATCCACCAAGACAATGTCATTGTCGGTGATGGTGTCTTCGAAGTTGTCGGCAGTGATCTGAAGCGTTGCCATGCGGGTGCTCCTCGTTACGAATGGGCTGCTCATTGGGGGCGCGTTCGCGGCAGCCATAGTTTCAACCGCCCGCGACCTACACCTATTCCACAGAGCCGCGCTACTTGATCGCAACGAGCCGGCGCATCGGAATCGCAACATCGACGACGTCGTGCTTCTTGAGACGGTCCTCGAGATACTCGATCGCCCTCTCCACCCGCGACCAGCGCGTGTTGGGCAGGTACAGCGCCGACATCACCAGCTCGGCATCGGCTCGCGAGCGAATGCTGAATCGGTATCGCTCGCGGGCATCCTCGACCGGCCGCATCCCGTACTGCGCCAGGGTTCTGGCGAACCCCGTCAATTCCACCGGCCCCGGAAACTGGGGCTTGGTCCTCAGTCGTCCGTTGATCCGGGTCAGCACCCTGATGTCACGCGGGGCAAGAGGCCGGATTGCGGGGGCGATTGCCGCCAGCACTCCGCCGGGGCGCAGCACACGCGCCACCTCCTCGACGACTCGGGTCAGCGGCTGGACCACCACCAATCCCATCGAACTGGTGACGACATCGATGGATTCGTTTCTGATGGGGAGCTGCAGCGCATCGGCCCGGACCCAAGGCCCGGGGCCGCGATCCACAGCCAACGCCAGTTCGTGCTCAGACAGATCCAAACCGATGACCGTACGACCCGGCTGGGCCAGCTCACGCGACATCGGGCCCGAACCGCACGCGAGATCGAGCACAGTACTCGCATCCGTCGACACTGCTCGGGCCAACCAGCGGTATGGCGAATGGTCCCCCGAGAGAGCCCGGGAGAGCACCGCCTCGGCGATCCCGGCCCTCTCCCGGTGAAACTCGGCAAGGTAGGTCCGCCAGTTCACCTCGTCGCTGCTCACCGCGAAACCCCTCGCGGCGCATTCACACGCGCGACACGAACAGGTGGGTGGATGCTTCGCGGTCGATCTCGCAGCTGGGCAAACCGTCGACCGTAAGCCGGACACCCAGTCCCCCAACCTCAGCACGGACCTCGGCGCCTGGCTGTATACCCGCCTGTCGCAGAGTGCCCATCATCTCGACGTCCTTCTGGATCTCCTCGCTCATCCGCTCGATAACGACCCTGATGGGGGACGCAGAGCTGCTGACGACATCCTGCAACTGCTCATTCCCGTCCCGGAACGGCTCGGTAGCACCGTTCACGCCCAGCTCATCGAGCCCCGGAATGGGATTGCCGTACGGCGACATGGTTGGCGCGTTCAGCAGGTCCACGAGTCGGCGTTCCACATCTTCAGAGATGACGTGCTCCCACCGGCACGCCTCGTCGTGCACCTTCTCCCAGTCCAGCCCGATCACGTCGATGAGCAGTCGCTCGGCGAGCCGATGCTTCCTCATCACTCGCGTCGCACGCATACGACCCTCGGCGGTCAGCTCCAGATGGCGGTCGCCCAGGACGTGCACCAGGTTGTCACGCTCCATACGAGCAACGGTCTGCGACACGGTCGGGCCACTTTGATGCAGGCGCTCGGCGATCCGCGCCCGAAGGGGAACAATCCCCTCCTCCTCCAGCTCATAGATTGTGCGGAGGTACATCTCGGTGGTATCGATCAGGTCGCTCACGTCTCTCCTATTGTCTCCGCTCGCGCATCGCGCTGGAACGTGGTCCTTGCTCACTCCTGTGCAGACGGAAATTCTGTCTGCTCGCTCGCCCGGTCCAGACAGCAGGTCGCTACTTCCAACAGTCGCGAAAGACCGATGATCCCCGAGGCAAGATTAGACGATGCGTTTGGACGGACATGCTGCGATCTGGTGGGTACGACGCGATCTCCGACTGGCTGACAACCCCGCACTTCGTTCGGCAATCGACGACGGAGAAGCGGTGCTACCGCTCTTCGTGCTCGACCCGGCGCTCATGGCCTCGGCGGGCCAGGCTCGGCGAGCGTGGCTGATAGCGGCGCTGCACATACTCGATCGTGACTTGCGTGATATCGGAGGGCAGGGTCTTAGCGTCATGGGCGGCGACCCCGCTGCTGTGGTTCCGCGACTGGCAAAGGCCCATGACGCTCAACGGGTACACATCACTGCCGACTTCAGCCCGTACGGGCGCTCGCGAGACGCCCGTGTAGCGCAGGCGCTCGGCGCAGCCGACATCGAACTGTCCAGGACCGGTTCGCCGTACGCGGTGGCGCCGGGAACGCTTACGACTGGCTCCGGGCGGCCGTTTCAAATGTTCAGCGCGTTCCATCGCGCCTGGCTGGCGCACGGAGTCCACGAGCCGGCTCCAGCGATACGCGCGAGCGAGGTGCAGTGGCTGCTGGCCGACGACCAGGTCCGGCTGGACGATCCGGACGAGGACCTGCTTCCGCTCGCCGGAGAAATGCCCTCCAGGAAGGCATGGCAGACCTGGCTGAGCGGAGCGTCCAATGGGCTTGCCGACTACGACAAACTCCACGATTTCCCCGGAGCCGACGCCACATCGCACCTATCTATCGCGCTGCGCTGGGGCCACCTCCATCCCCGAACTGTGCTGCACGACCTCGCCCGGATCCGCTCGACTAGCGCGGCGGCACTCGCCCGACAGATCGCGTGGCGCGATTTCTTCGCCGACGTCTTGTTTCACCGCCCCGAAGCGGTACGCGAGCCGATCCGTCATGAGTTCAACAAGATGCCGACCGATGATCCGGCTCAAGTGGAGACTGTTGCCCAGCGGCTCAAGGCGTGGCAGCAGGGCAGGACCGGCTATCCGCTCGTCGACGCGGGCATGCGGCAGCTCCTAGCGCAGGGATGGATGCACAATCGAGTGCGGATGGTTGTTGCGTCCTTCCTCACCAAGGATCTGCACATCGGGTGGTGGCACGGCGCTAACTGGTTCATGGAGCATCTGCGTGACGGGGACATCGCTCAGAATCAGCTCAATTGGCAATGGGTGGCCGGCTGCGGCACCGATGCGGCACCGTATTTTCGGATCTTCAACCCCACAGGTCAGTCGGAGAAGTTCGATGCTGACGGCAGCTACATCAGGCGCTACGTACCAGAGCTTGCCGACGTGCCGATTGAGCACGTGCACACGCCGTGGACCGCGCCGGACGGGGTTCCAAAGGGTTATCCGGAGCCGATCGTGGTGCATGCCGTCGAGCGCAAGGAGGCCTTGGACCGCTACGCCGTTGTCAGAGGCCGTTGAGGATCCGCAGCAGCCGGGCCGCCTCGACGGTCACCGCGTCGCGGGCCGGGCCGAGATACTTGCGGCTATCAACCATCGTGGGGTTGTCGGCCAGCGACGACCTGACTGAGTTGGTGAACACCTGGTTGAGGTGGGTGGCGATGTTGATCTTCGTCATGCCAGCGTCGACCGCTCGGACCAGTTCCTCGTCTGGGACGCCCGAGGAGCCGTGCAACACCAGGGGCACGGGCACGGCATCCCGAAGCTCCTTGATCAGCTCGAGATCGAGCGCGACGCGCCGCTCAGTCATGGCGTGCAAAGTCCCCACGGCGACCGCCAGCGCGTCCACGCCGGTTGCCTCGACGAAGGCTCGCGCCTCCTCAGGCTCTGTTCGGGCACCTGGGCTGTGGACACCATCCTTGCCACCGATCTCTCCGAGCTCAGCCTCGACGTCCAGCCCACGATCGTGGCAGCGCCGCACGACCGCAGCCGTGGCGGCGACGTTCTCCGCGTACGGCATCGTCGATCCGTCGAACATCACTGAGCCAAAGCCGAGCTCGACCGCCTCGTCGACCAGGCTCGTATCGGTGGCATGGTCAAGGTGCACGACCATGGGGACGGTTCCGCTGCGCGCCAGGGCCAGCGTGGCCAGTGCAATCGGGGCCAGCGCACCGTGATAGCGCACGGCATTCTGTGAGATTTGCAGCACCAAGGGGGTCCCAGCAGCCTCAGCGGCAGCAGTCAACGCCTCGGCGTGCTCGAGGCTGAAGACGTTGAACGCTCCCAAGCCTGTGCCGGAAGCGGCCGCTGGGGAGAGCACGTCGGTGAGCCGGACCAGGGTCATCGATGCTTCATAGCACGACCCTCTTTGTTTTGCTAGCTGCTCGCGCATCGCGCTTGGAATCCGCCTACTTCGTCGTCGCTCGCAGACGATGAAGCGTGTCTGCTCGCTTCTCCTCAGCACGGCGGCGCGCGATTCCCGACGCTCGCAGCTGGGGCGCGACCGCATTCCGCTAAGTCCGTTGACCCGACCCCTGTGCGCGCATACCTTAGTGAGACACGGAAAGGAGGTGGTCCAGAGAATGAATGATTTTTGGACATGTGAGGTGACGGCCAGCTAGCCGCTCCCGACTGTGAACGACTGGTCGCGTGCGGCCGGGCTAATCCACAGCCAACACCCGAACCCGCGAGCGCCGGATTTTGTCCGTCCGGCCAACATGCTCTCTGCTTCAACCAGGCCCCGAAAAGGGTCTGCCACAGAGTGTGCGTTGCCAAGCTCGCGGGTTTGTCCATGTTTCCTGATCTCAGGAGCCGTCGATGATCGGGCTGAGCGCTTTGACCGTGTCGATGGAGTCGGCCTCTGCAGCCGACTTGTCGGGTCGATAACGCAGCACCCGGGCAAACCGCAGTGCCACCCCTCCGGGGTAGCGGGTCGAGACCTGCAGCCCGTCGCAGGCGATCTCCACCACCGTTGAGGGCTCGACATAGACCGTGCCCGCCGTACGCCGGACCTCCAGCTCCAGGAAGCGGGCCGTCTGCCAGGTCAACAGCTCGTCTGTGAGGCCCTTGAACGTCTTGCCCAGCATGATCAACTCCCCCGAAGCAGGATCACGGGCCGCGAGGTGCAGGTTGGACAGCCAGCCCTGCCTGCGGCCGTGCCCCCACTCGGCGGCGGTGACGATGAGGTCGAAGGTGTGTCGAGGCTTGACCTTGACCCAGGCCGAATCCCGCCGCCCGGCCGCGTACGGCGCATTGAGATTCTTGATCACAACGCCTTCGTAGCCGCGGCTGACTGCATCGGCGAATGTGTCTGCAGCCTCTCCGGCGGTCGTGCAAACCCGGCGCGGGACGCTAACCGTTCCCGGTAGCAGCCGCTGCATCAATTCCAGCCGCTCCGACAACGGCGCATCCAGCAGGTCTCGGCCGTCCACATGCAACAGGTCAAAGAAGAAGACCTGAAGCGGACCGGTCTGCGCAAGCGCAGAGACATCAACGCTGCTCATCGTGCGGGACGCCACGACCTGGAAGGCTTCGGGGCGACCGTCGCTGCGCAATGAGAGCACCTCGCCATCGAGTACGAGCTGATCATGGGGAAGGGCCCGCGCCACTGCCACCACCTCGGGAAGCCGCGTGGTGATGTCGTCCAGACTGCGGGTGAAGATCCGTACCTCCTGGCCCGCGCGATGCACCTGCACGCGTACCCCGTCCAGCTTGTAGTCCGCGACTGCCGGAAGGCCGGTCTTGTCCAGCGCGGCATCCGGGCCAGGCGCGCTGGCCGCCAACATCGGCTGGATGCCCACGCCGACCTGGAGGCCGACCGCCTGGAGTGCCTCGAGGCCGCCGGCCAACAGCACGGCGGCGGCAGCCGTGGTCGACGACATCAACATGGCTGCGCGGCGTACGGCCGCGACCGGAACGTCGAAGGCAGCAGCCAGGCCTTCCTGGACCGCGGCTTCCATAGCGCCTTGCCGCAGCTCCCCGAAGACCAAACCGCGCAGCAGATCCTGCTCGTCTGCGGTTGCTCGGGCGAGCAGCGCGTTCACCGCAGTAGCTCGAGCAGCCGTCGATCCGACACCGCTGAGGCTCGCGACGCAGGAGAAAACGGCGTCGACCTCGCTTACGGTCAGCGAGGACTCGACCGCTGGCGAGGGTATGTTCTGCAGCGACTTCCAGCCCACCCCCGTACGCCGCTGGCGCAGGCTCCCCGCCAAGTACGAGACCACGATCTCCACGTCATCGCGCGAGGCCTCCCGAAGCACCGCGGCGATGATGTCACGCTTGGCGTTCCGAGAACGGGTGTCGGCGAGCGCGATTCGGGTGTCGGCGAGCCGGCTCAGCAGCATGCTGGCGATTCTCCCTCTCGACACCGTCAAATTTCCGACCAGCGCGGACTTTTCGTGTTGCCAGGCGCCGATCAGTAGTCGAAAAGCCCGACCCTGGTCGGAATCTTCGCAACCAGCACACAGATCGAGTTGCCGACGCGGTAATGCAAGAACGGCGCTCACCCGAAGTGGGAGAGCGCCGTTCTTGTTAGCGAGAAGTCAGGCCTTTTCTTCCGTCTCCTCGGTCGCGTCTGGTTCGCTGACCGTGGCAGCCTCCTCATCGGAGGAGTCGTCGCTCGGTTGCTCCTGCTCCGCGGTGGCGTCATCCACTTCACTCGTTTCCTCAACGAGCTTCTCTGCCGGGCTTGTCTCAGCAGGCTGCGACTCGGCGGTGGGTGCAGCTGCAGCGGCCGGAGCAGCCTCAGCAGACGGAGCCGCTGCCGCAGCAGTCGAAGCGGCCGGAGCCGCTGCCGCAGCAGTCGAAGCGGCCGGAGCCGCTGCCGCAGCAGTCGAAGCGGCCGGAGCCGACTTGGCCACCGCCTTCTTCGCAGGAGCCTTCTTCGCCGGAGCAACGCCTTTGGCGTTCGCCTTCCGGCTCTCTTCGACAGACTCCGTGACCAGTTCGATCACCGCCATCGGAGCGTTGTCACCCTTACGCGGACCGACCTTGGTGATCCGCGTATAGCCGCCCTCCCGGTCAGCCAGGCCGGGTGCGATCTCGGTGAACAGCGTGTGCACCACACCCTTGTCACGAACGGTCGTAAGCACCAGACGCCGCGCGTGGATGTCGCCACGCTTGGCCTTGGTGATCAACTTCTCCGCCAGCGGACGCAACCGCTTCGCCTTGGCCTCGGTCGTCACGATCCGGCCATGTTCGAACAGCTGAGTGGCCAGATTAGACAAGATGAGCCGCTGGTGGGCGGCACTTCCTCCGAGGCGAGCGCCTTTCGTGGGTGCTGGCATGTCAATTCTCTCCTGAGCTCGGGGATAAGCCGATTACTGCGGGGGTTCAAAGGGGGTCGCCCCACTTTGCTTACTGCGGGAGGTTCAAGGGGGGTCGCCCCCTTGCTTCATGCGGGGGTTCAAAGGGGGTCGCCCCCCTTTGCTTAATACTGTTCGGTCTCACTGAAGTCGACATCGTCCTCGTCAAGGTCGTCGTACCTGCCGATGGCGCTCAGCGGATCGAAGCCGGGCGCGCTGTCCTTGAGCGACAAGCCCATCTCGTGCAACTTGAGCTTCACCTCGTCGATCGACTTCGAGCCGAAGTTGCGGATGTCCAGCAGATCCTGCTCGCTGCGCGACACCAGTTCCGACACCGTGTGGATGCCCTCACGCTTGAGGCAGTTGTACGACCGGACGGTGAGGTTCAGGTCCTCGACCGGCAACGCGAGATCTGCAGCCAACTGCTCGTCGATCGGCGACGGTCCGATCTCGATGCCCTCGGCCTCCACATTCAGCTCGCGGGCGAGGCCGAATAGCTCAACCAGAGTCCGGCCGGCAGAAGCGACTGCATCGCGCGGACGGATTGCCTGCTTCGTCTCCACGTCCAAGATCAGCTTGTCGAAGTCGGTGCGCTGCTCGACGCGGGTGGCCTCCACCTTGTAAGTGACCTTGAGCACCGGTGAATAGATGGAGTCGACAGGGATACGGCCGATCTCGGCATCGGCAGTCTTGTTCTGCACTGCGGATACGTAGCCGCGGCCACGTTCCACCACGAGCTCCATCTCAAGCCTGCCGTTGTCATTGAGTGTGGCGATGTGCAAATCAGGATTGTGCACCTCTACCCCAGCCGGCGGAGCAATGTCTGCAGCGGTCACCCCCCCGGCGCCAGCCTTACGCAGATACATTGTGACCGGCTCGTCTTCCTCCGAGGACACAACCAAGCCCTTCAGGTTCAAGATGATCTCGGTGGCGTCCTCAACGACGCCCTCGATCGTAGAGAACTCGTGCAGGTTGCCGTCGATCTTGATGCTGGTCACGGCTGCGCCTGGAATGGAGGACAGCAGCGTACGACGCAGCGAGTTGCCGAGGGTGTAACCGAAGCCCGGCTCCAGCGGCTCAATGGTGAACCGGGAGCGATTGTCGGAGACGGTCTCTTCCGACAAGGACGGGCGCTGTGCGATCAGCATTTCTCTTCCTTCCCCGCACCACCCGCTATTTGATGATGCGGCACCCCTGGCGTATCCGACGCCAGCGGTTTACTGCTTCGTGCCCTTCAACAAGCTCAGGGCACATGATCTTCCTTACTTCGAATAGAGCTCGACGATCAGCTGCTCAGAAACATCGATCACAATCTGTTCCCGTGTCGGAAGCTGATGAATCAGGATCCGGCCACGGTCAGGGAAGACCTGCATCCAGCCGGGCACGTCACGCTCACCGTGGGTCTCGCGGTTAATGATGTGTGGTGTCTGGTCCTTCACCTTGACAGCGATGTCGATGACGTCATGCGGCGTCACCCGATAGGAGGGGATGTCGACTTTGTGGCCATTGACCAGGAAGTGGCCGTGTACCACGAACTGGCGGGCCTGTCGGCGGGTACGGGCCAGCCCGGCGCGATAAACCACATTGTCGAGGCGGGACTCCAGAATCTGGAGCAGGTTGTCGCCGGTCTTGCCTTGCAGCCGGTTCGCTTCCTCGTAGTAGCGGCGGAACTGCTTTTCCAAGACACCGTAGGAGAAGCGCGCCTTCTGCTTCTCGCGCAGCTGCAAGGAGTACTCCGACTCCTTGGTGCGTCCCTTGCCGTGCACGCCGGGCGGGTAGGGGCGCCGCTCGAACGCCCTGTCTCCGCCGACTAGATCAACACCCAGCCGACGCGACTTCTTGGTCATAGGACCGGTATAGCGAGCCATATTTCTCTTAAGTCCTTCGTCTTCTGGCGGTTAGACCCGGCGCCGCTTGGGCGGGCGGCAGCCGTTGTGTGGGACAGGGGTGACATCGGAGATCGCGCCAACCTCAAGGCCGATCGCACCGAGTGAGCGAATGGCGGTCTCGCGGCCAGAGCCGGGGCCCTTGACGAAAACGTCGACGCGCTTCATGCCGTGTTCCATCGCACGACGACCAGCCGCCTCAGCAGCCATCTGTGCGGCGTAGGGCGTGGACTTGCGGGAGCCCTTGAAACCAACGGTGCCGGCCGACGCCCAGGCGATGACTGCACCGCTCGGATCGGTGATTGAAATGACAGTGTTGTTGAAGGTGCTCTTGATATGCGCGTGGCCAGCGACCACGTTCTTCTTTTCCTTGCGACGCACCTTCTTGGCGGCGCCGCCGCGGCCTGCAGTTGCCATAAGTTCTCAGACTCTCCTGGATCTTTGCCCGAACGCCGGGTGGCGTTACTTGGCCTTCTTCTTGCCGGCGACGGGTTTGCGCGCGCCCTTGCGGGAGCGGGCGTTGGTGCGAGTGCGCTGGCCGCGTACGGGCAAGCCGCTGCGGTGGCGACGTCCTTGGTAGGAACCGATCTCGACCTTGCGTCTGATGTCTGAGGCAACCTCCCGACGGAGATCACCTTCGATCTGGTAGTTCGCTTCGATCCAGTCGCGAAGCGCGACCAGGTGCTCGTCGGTCAGTTGGTGGACGCGGATGTCGCCACTGATCTGCGTGGCCTCGAGCGTCTGCAAGGCGCGGGTCTTGCCTATGCCGTAGATGTAAGTGAGAGCGATCTCGAGCCGCTTGTCGCGCGGGAGATCAACCCCAATAAGGCGTGCCATCAGGCCGTTACTACCTTTCGTCTGGTCGACGCCGGCCTTTGCTGGCTTACGCCCTTGGACAAGCTCGGGCGAATGACGTCGCGGAGGTGTCTGGCGTGATGCGTCCCCAGTTGCCTTCGATCAGATGTAGCACCTGATCACCGGGGCCTCGGCCTCCGACCGAGGGTGGATCCGGGAGTTTTCCCGGATGTGCGATCACACTTTCGTAGGTCGTGCTCGTGTGCGGCTAGCCCTGTCGCTGCTTGTGCCGCGGGTTCTCGCAAATCACCATCACGCGACCGTGCCGGCGTATCACCTTGCACTTGTCGCAGATCTTCTTGACGCTCGGCTGGACCTTCATCGAGCTTCTTTCTGAACTCACGTCGGGCAAGCGCGAGCAAGCCAGACGATGTGGATGGTTTGTGAGTTGGCTACTTGTGCCGGTAGACGATGCGGCCGCGGGTCAAGTCATAGGCGGAAAGCTCGACGACCACTCGGTCTGCCGGAAGGATGCGGATGTAGTGCTGCCGCATCTTGCCACTGATGGTGGCCAACACCTTGTGACCATTGGCCAGCTCAACGCGAAACATCGCATTGGGCAAGGCCTCAACCACGGTGCCCTCTAGCTCGAGTGCGCCCTCTTTCTTCGCCATAAACTCTCTAACTTGTTTCCGCGTACGCCTCATCGGCCGGCCAAAGATGGCCAGCCGAGAAGTTTACGCCAGGACCCGGCCGTACCCAAATCGCCGAATGTCGCCCGAAGATTCCTGGCTCCATCGGTCCTGGGCCTCCTCGTCAGAAAACTGGGTTAACCCACCCTGCAGTCACTCTGCACACGTTGCAGCGCATGTAGAGCGTAGGGAAAGTGTGCAGAGCAATGGGTAGTTCGAAAGCAGCCGGGGCGGTAGAGCTAAGCGAATTTGAGGCCGCGCTCGAGTCGCTCTCGGTAGAGGTCGACGCTCTCCTTGAGTGCCTTCAGGATGTACGGCGGAAACTCCATGCCCTGCCTGTGGGCCCACAACAGCCTGTTCTCAACTCGTCCGACTTCGCGCGCGTACCCCTCAAGATCACTATCGAGGCCGAGGTCGATCATCACTCCGCCCATGTCGGCCTTGTATTGCTTCATCTGGTTGGTGCCGACCAGGTGGTAGGACTTCTCCCGCAGCACCCGCGTCAGGAACAGCTGCCAAGGCCGAAGCACCTTGTCCTGGATCATCGCGGTCGCAGACATCTGGTAGAAGGCGAAGTGTCCCGGCTCCTGCTGCTTGATGGGCGTGATGATCGTTTCCGAGATGGCTGTCTCGTCGAGTTCCTTCAGGCCGCGGTTGATCTGGTTGTACGCCAGCACCGCTTGCCGTTCGGTGCTGGCACCAGTGAGGAAGTACATCAACTTGGCAATGTCTTGGATGGGTTTCAGATGGGCCAACGCTCCCAAGATCTTGATCTTGAAGGACACGTCGAGGTGCGGTCTGGCAGCGGTCCGGCCAAGATCTTGCTGGAGCCGGTCCAAGATCAGCCCATGCTGGATCTCCTGCGGTTGCCACACGTCGGCGTAGAAGGTTTTGTTGATCTCGTCAACATCGGGCAGCAGGATCAGCAACTCCAGCACATTGCGGTCGACTTCAAGCTCAACTCGAGCCAGATAGTCGATAACGTGCCCGAACTTCCTGGCTACAAGTCCCGGCCGTTTGATCGTCCGATCGACCGAGTCCAGAGGGATCGGCGGGTACAGCTCACCCAACCGCTGAACATGCTCAGCGATCTTCTTCTGGGTGATGTGTTGCCGGGGCACAGTCGCCATTTTAGAGATCCATCGTTGGTGTTGGAACAAGGTTAGGTTTGCCATACCAAATCGTTGTAGGCAACCTCGAACGGTATTCGGAGTGCTCAGCCGATGTGTTTGGTGGCCCTCCACGACCCGCCGGCCGGAGAGGTCGGCTGGTTGGACACGCTTAACTCCCCTAGATCAAGAGCACGAGCAAGATGGCAATGATCAGGATGGCGGCGGCCAGACCTCCGACGACGGCGGCGGTCAAACGGCCCGGCGGTCGCGACTCAGACAACTCGCCGGGCTGCCCACTTGAACTGGCAACGATCGCCGGACTCGAGTAGGTCGGCAGTGGTGGCAACCCCTCAACGACCGGCACCAGCTCACCGAGCCGCTTGGCCGCGAAGAGCAGATCAAGCCGAGCCTGATAGTCCTCCTGGGCCAGCGTTCCCGCTGTGTAGGCCGCATTGAGTCTGGCGTTGAGCCGATCGCGTTCCGCGTCAGTCACCGGAGCGTCGGGGGTGCTCCGATAGGGCGACGAGATCGGCAAGTTGCTGCTCACCCATCCAGGCTACTCGGCGCATGTGCTGACATGGCCCTGCTGGAGACACCAGACTGTGCGCACGGTAACGGCGACCAACGTAAGCCTCCTGACCGTGGCGCTCTACCTTCTGGATCTTGCGATCAAGGTCGTGGCACTGGGCCTGGTACCCGAAGGACGACGCCCGTCATCCGCCTCCGCCTGGCTGCTGCTGATCTTGTTCCTTCCGGTGATCGGCCTGGTGGCATTCTGGTTGATCGGCAGCCCTCGCGGAGTGAAGGTGCGGCTGATGTTTGATCACATTGGCACTTCCCGCATTCCGGGCTATCGGAACATGATCAAGAAGCTCAAGCACACCGCCATCGAGTGGCACCCAATGCTGCCGGTCCAGCCGCTGAAAGGAAAATGGCGACGGCCTGACTTGAGGAACCATCGCAAGATCGTCATAATCGACGGCCGCGTGGCCTTCGTCGGCTCACTGAACATGATCGACGCCAGCTATCACAACCGCAAACACGAGCGAGCGGGCCGTAAGTGGCGCGAGCTGCTGATGCAAGTCAGCGGACCGGTGGTCTTCTCTCTCAACATCATTTTTGCCACCGACTGGTACCTCGAGACCGACGAGGTGCTTCGTGAGGACGTGCAGCCGTACGCGTCCGAGATGGAGCCCGGCGAGGTGCTGTGCCAAGTCGTGCCGAGCGGACCGGGCTTTCCGGACGAGAACAACCTGAGATTGTTCAACTCGCTGATCTACTCCGCCCAACGCCGGCTTTCGATCACCAGCCCTTACTTCGTGCCCGACGACTCATTGCTGTACGACATCACGACCGCCGCGCAGCGCGGCATCGATGTTGAGCTATTCGTTGGCGAGCCGGGTGATCAGTTCATGGTCCATCATGCTCAGAGTTCCTACTACAAAGCCCTCCTCAAGGCCGGGGTGAAGATCTACCTCTACCCTGCTCCGTTTGTGTTGCACTCCAAGCACTTCTCGGTGGACGACGATGTCGCCGTCATCGGGTCGAGCAACATGGACATCCGTTCGTTCAACCTGGACTTCGAGGTCTCGGTGATGTGCCTCAGCCGGTCGCTGACTACGGCCATGCGTCAGGTCGAAGATCACTACCGCTCGTCCCGGGAGCTCACCCTCGTTGAGTGGGCGCGCAGACCGCTGCGAAAGCGCTACATCGACAATGTGATGCGCTTAATGTCCGCTC
>Ga0307286_10000069_pt1 | contig 24263 bp, 21 predicted proteins | sample ER_DNA_140_FD_194478 | JGI IMG/M metagenome (GOLD analysis project Ga0307286, IMG submission 194478) | Bulk soil microbial communities from the East River watershed near Crested Butte, Colorado, United States - ER_DNA_140 | ecosystem: Environmental > Terrestrial > Soil > Floodplain | place... | reverse complement strand
GATCAGCATGATCAACAACAAGATGGCAAGCGCTACCCAATGAGTGGAACCGTTGACGATCACGTTCATCCCGAGTACCGAGGACAATGACGTGATCGGCAGCGTGATCGCCGCAATCACGGCGAGGCGCTCGGCGGCAATCGTCATTTTCGTGTCGGTGCGTGCCCGGTAGAACTCAGTGACGCCCATCAGTAACACCCGTTGCGAGTCGGCGATATGGGCGACCGTCTCGTACTGGTCGAGCACATCTGTCATCAACTCCAGGCCCTCGGGAGAGACAAAGCTGGCCAGCCTGATCGCCCGTCGATAGATCTCGCTGCCCTGCTCGGCCATGGTCTTGATCGCCAGCAGCTCATGGCGAGCCGCGAAGAGCTCGCTCAGAAACTTCTGCGGATCCTCGTCCGCTTCAGCCATCACCCGCTGCTCCATCAGGCCGACCTCGCGCGCGATTTCGGCCACCATGTCAGCCTCCTTGCGGGCGATCGATGAGATGATCGCGTAGCTAAGTCCGAATGGTGAGGCAGGGTGCAGCCTGCCGCTGTCCATCCGAGCGGCGACGGCACTGGTCTCGCGCAGGGTTGCCTCGAGCGGCACCTTGGGGCTGATGGGCCCGTGCACGGTGACGAGGAAGTCCGCAGCAATGAACTGGTCGAGCTCGAGGTAGTGCACATGGCCGGCTGCACCGATCTCAGGCGCATGCACGACAGTAAAGACATGGTCCGGGTACACATGGAGTCGGGGCACGTGGTTACGGTCCCTGCTCTTGGCGATTGCCATCGGGTGAAAGTGAAACTCATCCGTCAAGATCGCCTGGGCCTTTTCGCTCCACTCAGGAATGTCGAGCCAAAGAAATCCGTCGGTGAGCGTCCGCAGGGCCGGCAGTTCAGCCAGCTCACGCTCAGTAGCTCCTGTGGAATCGATCCAGCGCAGCTTCATGGCCAGTTCCCTTCAACCCTTTTCTACACCGCCCCCCGGCAAATGGCGCAGGCCGAATGGGGTAATTGCTGATCATGCCCGCTGCCTCACTCGTCCTCGATGCCGCGTACGCCATTGCTCCAGCGCCGCGGCGCCTCTTCGGCACGTTCGTTGAGCACATGGGGCGCTGCGTGTACACCGGCTTGTACGAGCCCGGGCATCCTCGCGCCGACGACGCCGGTCTTCGGGAGGACGTGCTCGCGTTGACTCGCGAGATCGGACCAACAGTCGTGCGCTATCCCGGCGGCAACTTTGTCTCCAGCTATCGCTGGGAAGACGGCATTGGGCCAAGAGTTGAGCGGCCCACGCGACTGGATCTGGCCTGGCACTCGATCGAGACCAACAAATTCGGACTGCATGAGTTCGCCGGCTGGGCCGACCGAGTCGGCACGGAGATCATGATGGCTGTCAACCTCGGCACCCGCGGACTGCAGGAGGCCTGCGACCTGCTCGAGTACACCAACCATCCGGGCGGCACCTACTGGTCCGACCGGCGCATCGCCAACGGCGCCCCTGACCCTTTCGACATCAAACTGTGGTGCCTGGGCAACGAAATGGACGGTCCGTGGCAGGTCGGACAGAAGACTGCGTACGAGTACGGCCGACTTGCCAATGAAACCGGCAAGGCGATGCGCCTCATCGACAGCGGAATCGAACTCGTCGCCTGCGGCTCGTCCAACTCGAGCATGCCAACGTTCGGATCCTGGGAGGCGACGGTCCTCGAGCAGTGCTACGAGACGGTGGACTACATATCACTGCACAGCTACTACGAGGAGCTCAACGGGGATCCGCTGAGCTTCCTGGCATCGGCAGTGGACATGGACAACTTCATCGATGCGGTGATCGCGACCAGCGATGCGGTCGGAGCCAAGATCAAGAGTCGGAAGCGTCTCAACCTCAGCTTCGACGAGTGGAACGTCTGGTACGCCAGCCGTTTCTCCAGCGACCGCGACCAGGCCAAGGACCCGCCGTGGCTACCGCACCCCCGCCTGATTGAGGACGACTACACGATCACCGATGCCGTCGTCGTCGGCACCTTGCTCAACTCGCTGCTTAGGCATGGCGACCGAGTCACGGTCGCCTGCCAGGCTCAGCTGATCAACGTCATAGGGCTGCTGCGCTCTGAGCCCAGCGGCGACGCATGGAAGCAGGCGATCGCCTACCCGTTCGAACAGATGCGCCGCCTGGCCCGTGGCCAGATCCTCCAGGTGATCGCTCATTCCGACCAATACGACTCGGCCAGCTACACCGACGTGCCGCTGGTGGACGCGAGCGCCACCTATGACGACGAGACCGGCAGAACAGGCCTGTTCGTCGCTAATCGGAGCCTGACCGAGCCGGCCGCGCTCTCGGCCGACCTGCGCGGGGTTCGAGCGAAACGCGTACGCGGCTCCCACACCTTGCACGCGCAGCCCGACCAGGACCGCCACAGCACCAATGGGGTCTCACACGATGCGGTGACTCCACGATCGTTCGATTCCTACGCGTTGGGCGACGGCCGATTGACCGCCAAGCTGCCGCCGCTGTCTTGGACCGTCTTCGACATCGAGGCCTGATCGGGGGCATGGATCTCCATCGTCAATGCTGATGGCATGCGTGACTACTTGAAGTGGCACGAGGCCTACGACGACCCCGCCTCCGATCTTTCCTGGCGGCTGCGCCAGGTACAGGCCTATATCCGCTCCGCGCTGGACCAGATGGCTGGGCAGGGCACGGTGCTGAGCTTGTGCGCGGGCGATGGCCGGGACGTATTGCAGGTATTGGCCGAACGCGACGACTCCTCGCGGATCCAGACCATGCTGCTCGAGCTGCACCCGGTCCTGGCACAGCGGGCGCGGGAGTTCGCCACCGCGTCAGGATTGGCAAATGTCACCGTGCGCACCGTCGATGCAGGAAATTCCACGGCGTACGCCGGCTCGGTTCCGGCAGACCTGGTGATCATGATCGGCATCTTCGGCAATATCAGCGACGACGATGTGCGACGCACGATCATGACAGCGCCTCAGCTTTGCCGACCTGGCGCGACGCTGTTGTGGTCACGTGCCACCGGCCCTGACGACGGGAATAGCTTGGTTCGTAGCGCGCTCCCAGCAGCCGGATTCGTCGAGCTTGACTACCGTGAATTTGATTCGGGCGAGGAGGAGCGGGCGGCGCTCGGCTCCGCACGCTACGACGGGCCGCCGCAGCCGTTGATCACCGGCCAGCAGCTCTTCACATTCGGCCGCTGAAACGGAAGACCTAGCCGGCGCCTGAGCTGATCTTCACAGAGCTGGCGTGAGGAGGTCGCGGGACAGGTCCTGCACTGTCCGAACGCCGAGCAGGCCCATGGTCACGTCGAGCTCGGCAACAATATTCTCGATGACCTGGCGCACGCCATCCTCGCCGTCCAGGGCCAGCCCGTAGATGTACGGGCGGCCGAGCAGGCAGGCATTGGCGCCGAGCGCCAGCCCGATCAGCACATCAGTGCCAGATCGGATTCCGCTGTCCAGCAAGATCGTCGGCTGAGGTCCGACCGCTTCGCGGATGGTGATCATGGCGTCGAGAGAAGCGATTGCGTTGTCAACCTGCCTGCCGCCATGGTTGGACACGATAATCGCGTCGACACCAAGCTCTATCGCTTTGCGCGCGTCATCGGGATGAAGGATCCCTTTGAGCACGATCGGCAAGGACGTGCGGTGCCGAAGTGTCGCGATGTGATCCCAGGACAGTCCCGGGTTGGAGTAGACCTCGAGAAACGCCTCAACCGCAGCCCGCGGCTCCGCAGAGCGCAGATTCTTGCCGAGTGGGCCTGGATGCTGTTTCGACATGGACACCAGTGTGCGGACTGCGCCCAGACTAAGTCGGGTCTTGGGGCGATCCGTGGCAGCCTCCGTTCGATTGTGAATGATCTTCGTGAAGCGTGGATCAGAGGTGTATTGCGCGATGCCATGACCGCGCGCAAACGGCAGTGAGCCGAGGTTGAGGTCCTGCGGCCGCCAACCCAAGATGGTGGTGTCCAGCGTGATCACGAGAGCCCCGGCGCCGCAGCTCTCGGCACGACTGATCATCGAGTCCACCAGCGCCTCGTCGGTGGACCAGTAAAGCTGGTACCAGAACGGCGTCGAGCCCATCGCGGCAGCCGTCTCCTCCATGGGATTGCATCCCTGGCTGGAGATCACGTACGGCGTACCGGCCGCTGCGGCGCCTCTGGCAATGATCACGTCGCTGTCTGGTGTCACGACCGAGGCCGCACCGATGGGTGCCAGAAGTAGCGGTGACGACATCGGGGCACCGACGATCGAGGTGCTGATGTCGTGCTCGGTGACTCCGTGCAGCATGCGCGGCACGATCCGCCACTGCTCGAAGGCCTCGCGGTTGTGCCGCATGGTGCGGCCTTCTCCTGCGCCACCAGCAATGTAGGCCCAGGCGATACGAGACATCGCCTTCCTGGCACGTCGCTCGAGGCTGGCTGCGTCGGTGGGAATCGATGGAGCGCGACCGAGGGCCCCGGCCCGATAGATCGCCGCCTGCCGTGCTCGTCCGGGCCCGCGGCGAGGTCGCTGGTTGGCCGGTGTTGTCATCGTGCGATCACAACAAACAGTGTCATGGTTCGGAGGCATTCGTGGCTGAGGAAATCCAATGGCTACACGTGTTCATCGACGTAGCACCTGATGTGTCGGCCGAATCAGCGAGCTTCTGGTCCGCGGTGCTGGGCTGGCCGGTCGGCGAGCAGTGGCCGGGTCATCCGGAGTTCCGCAGCTTCACCCCGCCAGCCGGCGACTCCTACATCCACCAACAGATCGGAGACCATGGCCCTCGGATCCATTTCGATCTTGAGGTTACCGACCGTGGCACCGCCGATCGGCTCGTTCAGTTGGGAGCGGTCATCACCGGCTACGGCGACGGGTGGTGCCCGATGAGGTCACCTGGTGGACTGCCGTTCTGCCTTGTCGACCGAGTGGATCATGCCCGCCCACCCGCCCAGCGCTTCGCGCAGCACCACACGCGTCTGGTGCAGATCTGCATTGACTCGCCGTCGAAACTGCATGATCAAGAGGTCGCGTTCTGGCAGCAGGCGACTGGCTGGCGGTGGCGGGCGGGCACCAGCCACGAGTTCGCCGGCAAGCTCTACCCACCGACCGGCTCCAGCGCTCAACTCCTCCTCCAGCGACTGGGTTCCGACGACCCGACAGCCGCAGTGCGCGCCCATATCGACCTGGGCACCGACGACGTCGAGGCTGAGGCGGGGCGGCTCGTTGGGTTAGGCGCCGAGCGACTCGGGCCCGGCCGTGGTTGGATCGTGCTCCGTGATCCGGTCGGGATGGTGTTCTGCGTGACCGGCAATTCGCCGGATGACCCCTAAGGTGCCTGGCTGAAAGATGCGTTTCTCCGCACAGAGCCACAAAAGACGGCCAAATCCACGAGTCTGGAGCGCATTCGTTGCCTTGTGCGGAGAAACGAACCGATGAGGTTTCGTGATCTCACTCCGGCTCATCGCCAGCCACTCGTGCGAGTACGGCCGCACCTCAGAGCGCGCTGGCGATCCCAGCGGCGTCCACGGCGTATGAGGGATGGACCGGCGCTGCCAGGTGAAGCCGCGCAAAGGCCAACGACTCGGCGAGGTCGGCTTCCCGTTGTGCGCGGGTGCCGCTCTTGCGGGAATTGACCTCGAGGACGACGTGCCCGGCAAAGTTCCGCTCGGCGAGGTACTGCAATACTCGCCCGGCCCGCTGGTCACCGCGACCTGGCACGAGATGCTCATCCTTGACTGAGCCTGTTCCATCGGTGAGATGGACGTGCCGCAAACGCGAACCCCAGGACCGAACAAGATCGATCGATTGCTGGCCGGCAGTCGAAGCGTGCGAAAGGTCCAGCGTGAGGTCGGCGTAGTCGAGGTCCGTCGGATCCCAGCCCGGCATGTACGCCTTCAGCTCTCCGCCCGGTGTGCGCCACGGATACATGTTTTCCACGCAGAACAAGATCCCGGTTGCCTCGGCGAGCCGTCGCACGCCCTCAACGAAGCCTCTGGCGTAATCGCGCTGCCAGCGAAATGGTGGATGCACCACGACGACATCGGCGTCCAGCCGCAGTGCGGCCTCGGCTGATCGCTCCAGCTTCGCCCACGGATCGGTACCCCACACTCGCTGGGTGATCAACAAGCATGGCGAGTGGATGGCCAGCACCGGCACCTCGTGATAGTCACGGAGCTTCTCCACTGCGTCGATATCGGCAGCCACGGGGTCGATGCCGACCATGATCTCCACCCCGTCGTAGCCGAGCCGCCGGGCCAGTTCGAACGCGCTCGATGTGCTCTCCGGATACACGGAGGTGGTGGACAGTCCTACCCGAGCTGGTGGGATCTTGATCAGCTGGCCCTCGGAATTCACCCGCACCGGCTCCGGTCCCCGCGTTGTTGCGGGTGAAGACTCTGCTGCGGGCACGTGCCAAGCCTAGCGGCGCGCGATGACAGACGCTCTCGCGCAACTATTGGGGACCCGTCAGGCATACACTGGCGCGCGTGCCTGAAGTGCTCATCGGCTTCCCCAGAGCCTTCGTGGAGTTCGAAGATCCAGCTGACAACAGCCAGGTTTTTCGCTGCGATCTCACCTGGCTCACTTCTCGATGGGCCTGCATCTACGGCAATGGCTGCCAAGGCATCTACGCCGACCGGCCGCATGACGGCTGCTGCACTCTGGGCGCCCATTTCGCCGACGCAGAGGATGAGAAGCGGGTCGGTAAGGCGGTCCGGCAGCTGAAGGCAAGCCAGTGGCAGTACAAGAAGGACGGCCGCGTCGGCGGCTGGGTCGAGGACGAACGTCCTGATCATGTCGCCGACGGGGAGCTGCCCGGCCGTAAGACCAGGGTCATCGACGGGGCATGTATCTTCCTCAACCGTCCTAGCTTCCCGGCCGGTCCGGGCTGCGCACTGCACCTGCTCGCCCTGAGTCAGGGCCGCGATTTTCTGGAAACCAAGCCCGATGTCTGCTGGCAGCTACCGATCCGCCGCCAGTTTCGCGCCGTCACCCGCACCGACGACACGACGTACACAGAGATCACCATCGGCGAGTACGGACGGGACGGCTGGGGTCCGGGCGGCGCCGATCTGGACTGGTACTGCTCCTCCAACACCGAGGCCCATTCCGGCGTACGTCCGGTGTATCTGGAGAACCGGGCTGAGCTCGTTGCGCTGATGGGCACTGCGGCATACGAGGTCCTTGCCGTGGCGTGTGAGGATTTTGAATCCCGTCGCGGCGACACCATGCGACATCCGGCCGATCCCAAGCTGATAGCACGCAGCCGTCCCAAGCGCTGAAGCGGACCCCGTGCTCCGGGTGAAAGAGTCCCGGCAACAATGTGGGCATGCACTTGGATCACCTGTCGTTCGCGGCCGGACCGGAAGGCCTGGAAGCCACGGCGCAGCGGCTGGGAGCGCAGCTGGGGGTGAGCTTTCTCGACGGCGGATTCCATCCTCGTTTCGGCACCCGCAACCAGATCTTGCCGCTGACGGCTGGGCGCTACGTGGAGGTGGTCGACGTTCTTGATCATCCTTCGGCCGACAAAGCGCCGTTCGGTCAGGCGGTTCGGGCACGATCCGCAGAGGGCGGCGGCTGGTTGGGCTGGGTGGTGGCGGTTGACGATCTTGCTCCGCTGGAAGAGCGGATCGGTCGTCCGGCAATCGAGGGGCATCGCCACTTGCCCGATGGGACGGTGCTGACCTGGCATCAGCTGGGGGTCAAGGATTTGCAGATCGATCCACAATTGCCCTTCTTCGTGCGGTGGTCGGTTGATGCGATACATCCGTCTGTCGGCGGCCGCGAGGTCGAGCTTCTCAAGATCGAAATCGCCGGCGATCCCACGCGTATAGACGAATGGCTCGGTGGCCGGAGCAAAGAGATCTTGTCCGACGTCGACATCGGCTGGTGCGCACCGCAGGATCGGCCAGGGCTCGCTGCGGCGATCTTCTCTACGCCGCGCGGTGAGGTCAGAATTTGATCAAGATTCGGCCAGTCGTCGCGGGACTGCCGAGCTACTCGGCGGTCAAGCCAGCTCCAAGGACCGACTCGGGGCTGTCATTCAAGCTGTACGCCAACGAAAACCCGTTCCCACCCCTTCCCGGCGTCATCGAGGCCACGGCCGCTGCGATTGCCTCGAAGATGAACCGCTACCCCGATATCGCCAACACTGAGATGACGTACGCGCTCAGCAGGCGACTCGGCTTGCCTGCCGAGCAGCTAGCTTTCGGCGCCGGCTCAGTCGGGGTGCTCTACCACCTGCTGCAAGCTACCTGCCAGCCGGGGGATGAGGTGATCTACGCCTGGCGCAGCTTCCAGGCTTATCCGATCGCGACAGCTGTGACCGGCGCGACTCCGGTGCCGGTGCCGCTGGGACCGGGCGCCGTTCATGATCTTGATGCGATGCGGCGGGCGGTGACCCCGGCTACCAAGGCGATCATGCTCTGTACGCCGAATAATCCGACGGGCCCGGCGCTGCAACATCAACAAGTGATCGACTTCATCGACCCACTCCCGGATGACATCATGATCGTCATCGATGAGGCCTACGTGGAGTTCGTCAGCGACCCGAAAGGACTGCGCGGTCTGGAGGCAATGTTGGGGCGGCCCAATGTAGTGGTGCTGCGGACTTTCTCCAAGGCGTATGGGCTTGCGGGGTTCCGGGTCGGCTACTGCATAGCCGATGCCGATCTTGCTAGCGCCGTACGCGCAGTCTCGCTACCGTTTGGGGTGTCGATCGCTGCCCAGGCGGCGGTGATCGCATCGCTGGAAGCCGAGAATGAGCTGCTGGACCGGGTAGCCGAGCTGGTCAAGGCGCGCGACGCGCTGGCTAGCGGACTGCGTGATCTTGGTTTCGACATCCCAGACGCGCAAGGCAACTTTGTGTGGTTGCCTGCTGGTCCAGACGCCGAGGCGTACCAGGCGATCTTCGCGAAAGCCGGACTGATGGTCCTGGCGTACGTCTCAGGCGGTGACTGGGATGGTCTCCGGATCACGATCGGTGAGCCGGCTGCCAACGAGCGGGTCCTGGAGATTGCGGCAACACTGCCGCGGCCAGTCGATCGGTAGCTCCTCGTTTGACCAAGCTGGGCTAGCCCAGCACCGAAACATCCCGAGCGCTAGGAGGCTTGTAGTGCGTCCAGATGGTCATCGCGATCACGCCCGCACCCGTCAGCGCGAGAGTGAGCGCGGTTCCGATGCCCAGCAACTGCGGCACTCCGACCGCTGCTTGGTTGGTGAGGCCCAGCAAGATGAACTCTGCAGATTGATGCATGGTGCCAAAGGCGGTAACCCCGAACAGCAGAACCACCAGTCGCTGCATGATCACTCGGCTGACCGCATCTCGGCTCAGGGTCGCATACACCAGGAATGCGATGCTCACGAACTCCGAGATCGTACCGATGATGATCCACAGACCGCCGTGCGCAACCCAACGCTCGACCGACCACACCCCGAACCACCCCGCACCGGTCATGATCAGCAACGGAACTGTCACGGCCGCGCCGAAGATCTTGACGCCGCGCCCCAGTGGGGTCAAGATCAAGAAGGCGATCCACGCGAGAGTTGCAAGCGTCAATCCCGTGGTTGCCAACGTCGCCGACCACGGCACGCGCAGTGCCATCGTGTCGGCCTGGATCGGCAGCATGTTCATGGTGGCGCGCAATGTCACGCAGGCCTGGGATGGCGGGGTGCTGTCGCACAGCGACCACTGCCGCAGCACCGAGACCCCCGTTGCCACGCCAGCAGCAACCAGCAGAGCACCAGCTGCGTACCAGCCGGTCTCGGATGAGGTGGCCTGCCGGACCGCGCGTGCCGGCTCGATAGTCATGACGCTCCCAGCGACGAATGATGCTCCGGTCAGAGTAGCTGAGCCGCATCGGCGTGCCGTTGTCAAAAGTGTCAGCCGACGGCCTTAACTTTCTCGGCATGCCGAAGACCAGCACCAAGCCCAGCCACGTCTGCACCGAGTGCGGCTGGCGATCGAGCCGCTGGGTCGGCCGCTGCGGAGAGTGCCAGACCTGGGGCAGCGTCGTGGCGGCAGCCGCGCCGACATTGAACCAGATCTCCGCGTCGGTGCCGGTCAGCAAGGCGGTGCCGATTGGCAGCATCAATCCACGGCTGGCCAGCCATGCTCGTACCGGGGTCGCAGAGCTGGACCGGGTACTCGGCGACGGTCTGGTGCCCGGCGTCGTCGTGCTGCTGGCTGGTGAGCCCGGGGTGGGAAAGTCCACCCTGCTTCTCGAGGTGGCCGCCCGCTGGGCGCGTAATGGCCATACGACGCTCTATGTCACAGGCGAGGAGTCAGCAGCTCAAGTGCGGCTCCGTGCTGGGCGTACAGATGCGGTGGCCGATCAGCTCTACCTGGCCGCCGAGACGGACCTGGGAACTGTGCTCGGGCACATCGAGGAGGTCCAGCCATCGCTTATGGTGCTCGATTCGGTGCAGACGATTGGTACGGCGGAGGCCGATGGGTCGCCGGGTGGCGTGACCCAGGTCCGTGAGGTGACCAGCGCTTTGGTCAGGGTCGCCAAACGGCGTGGCATGGCCGTGATCATCGTTGGACATGTCACCAAGGACGGGACCGTCGCTGGTCCTCGGCTGCTGGAGCATCTGGTCGATGTGGTGTTGGCGTTTGAGGGCGACCGGCATTCCGGCTTCCGCATGGTGCGAGCGACCAAGAACCGATTCGGCCCGGCTGATGAGGTGGGCTGCTTCGAGATGGTCGACTCCGGAATCGTCGAGGTGCCTGATCCCTCTGGCCTCTTCACCTCCCAGCATGGTGAGCCCGTGCCAGGCACGGCTGTCACGGTGACTCTGGAGGGTCGCCGACCGCTACTCGCCGAAGTACAGGCGCTGGTCGCTGGGTGCACCTTGACCCACCCGCGTCGCATTGTGAACGGGGTCGAATCTGGCCGGCTCGCCATGGTGCTGGCTGTGTTGGAACGACGCTGCTGCATAAGGCTGAGTGATCGAGATGTCTACTCCTCCACTGTGGGTGGGGCAAGGGTGAGCGATCCCGCAGCCGACCTGGCAGTCGCGTTGGCGGTCTCTTCAGCAGCGGGGAACAAGCCGGTCCCGCAACGTATCGTCGCTTTGGGCGAGGTAGGCCTGGCCGGCGAATTGCGTCGGGTGCCCGGTACCAGTCGCAGACTCAACGAGGCCGCGCGGCTTGGCTTTGTCGAGGCGGTGATACCGGCGGAGACGCGGGACTCGCGAGAGCAGATGATGACAGTCCATGCTGGCTTGGTGGTGCACTCGGTCAGCACCCTCGACCAGGCTTTGGCGGCTCTGGGGCTGCGGCCACAGGACCTAAAGTGACGCTGCTGCTTCCCTCGGTCGCGCGGTTGATACGGTCGGCCGAGGGAGTGGGTCTGGTCGCAACGGCGCGACAGGACCCGCCCCCGCTTGAATCTCTCACGCTGACGGAGGGAGCGATTGTGGCGTCAGACCTCGATCGTCACCGTCGGCTGCTGGAGTATCTCGCGATGATGGCGCCTGGAACTCCGCTCCGCGATGGTTTCGAGCGGATCCTACGAGGCCGCACAGGGGCGCTCGTCGTACTCGGCCGCAACAAGATCATCTCTCAAGTCTCGACCGGCGGCTTCGCCTTGGATGTTGCCTTCACGCCGACTGCGCTACGCGAGCTGGCGAAGATGGATGGGGCCATCATCTTCGATTGGGAGGATGGCCGAATCGTTCGTGCCGGAGTTCAGCTGATGCCCGATCCGAGTGTTGACACGGTGGAAACCGGCACCAGGCACCGTACGGCTGACCGCGTGTCGCGACAGTCGGGCCTGCCGGTGGTCTCGATCTCGGCATCCATGTCGACCATCACGCTGTACCTGGACCAGCACCGCCATCTCGTCGAGCACTCCGACCAGATCTTGACGCGATCCCATCAGGCTCTGCAGACGCTGGAACGCTACCGCGGGCGGCTTTGGGAGGTAACGACCCGACTGTCGTCGCTGGAAGTCCAAGATCAAGTAACGGTCCGGGACTTTGCGCTTGTGGCGCAACGATTGGAGATGGTGCGGCGGCTTGAGGACGAGCTGGACACCTATGTTGTTGAGCTGGGCACGGACGGGCGGCTGCTGACGCTGCAGCTTCATGAGCTCCGCGCCGGAATCAACGAGTTGCGCTGTCTGTTGGAGCGGGATTATCGACCACCCGGCTCCACCGGGTTCGGTCTCGTTGGTCTGCAGCACCTGAATACCGACGAATTGCTGGATCCCCTCACCGTCGCACGGGCCGCCGGTTTCCCGCACAGTGTGCACCTCGAGGCTCACGTCACGACTCGCGGCTTCCGGCAGATGGCGCAGATCAACCGCCTGCCTTCCTATCTGGGAGACCGGCTTATCGAGCACTTCGGCACGCTGCAGGCACTCTTCGGAGCCAGCGCCAATGACCTACAGGCGGTCGAGGGTGTTGGCGAGAGCCGTGCGCGGGTCATTCGGGACGGTCTGGTCAGGCTGGCTGAGTCGGCGTACACGGAGCGTGTCTCTCAGCAGCTCACCTGACGCGACTAGCCGCCTGTTTTCAAGATCATCCGTAGCTTGACGGGCTCGGCACCATCCAGGCGCGCGGTGGCGATGTAGCGTCCTGGCTTCGGCGCTGGGCGGGCGGATTTGCAGTCGGGCTTGGAGCCTCTCCCGTTCCAGCTGAGCGACCATGCGACCGCGGAATCAGCGGTCAGCCTCCGGCTGATTGTCTTGATAGCGGATGGACAGTCGTTGGTGCTCCACATCCGGCCGCTGCTGGAAGCGATCTTGAGCTCGAAGGTCTTCCTCGACACACGCGCGATGCAGGTCCGATCTGAACCATTGATCAATGACAAACCGAACGTGGTGCGCTGCCGTGGCGCTAGACGAATCCTGCCGGTCAGGGTTGGTCGCAGGTCCTTGGCTCGGCAGCTCACTGACTTGGGGTGCTGGGACTTCCTCTTCTTCGTCGATTTCTTTGACGATGCTGTCGGCGTTGGACTCGGTGTTGCTGAACTCGTGGACCAGGCGTCGATTGCTGATGGTGTGGCTAGCGCTGTTTGCGTCGGGCCCGGAGAGATTGGCACCGAATACCCGGCGGAGGGAATTGCCGATCGTGCTTGGGCTGCCGAGCCACCACCGACCCCAGTGATGATCAACGGCAAAGCGATCGCGAGTACGACGGTTGCGCCAGTAACGAACGCGCGCCGAGCCCAGTAGATCCCCGCGGTCTCGGGGCCGACCGGGTGGAGCAAGCCGATCATGGCGCCGAGCCTAGGCAGCATGGCATGGACAGGACTGGAGGCGCGCCGCCTCACCCATGAAGCACGGGTAGCCTCAGCCACGTGGTGGATGCCACCAGAGGCCCGGTGCTGCAGGTCGGCCAAGCCCGGACCGTGGTGCGGCGAATCTTGAGCTGGTACGACGACCATGCTCGCGATCTACCTTGGCGACGCCCCGACGCGACACCGTGGGCGATCATGGTCAGCGAGTTCATGTTGCAGCAGACACCCGTGGAGCGGGTACGCGGCCCCTGGCAGGCCTGGTTGGAACGCTGGCCAACGCCCGCGTCGCTGGCAGCCGCGTCGCCGGGCGAGGCGGTACGCGCTTGGGGTCGTCTTGGCTATCCGCGCCGGGCGCTCCGGCTGCACCAGGCTGCGCGCATGATCACCGATGACTTCAATGGGCAGGTGCCCAAGGACCGCGATTCGCTGCTCAGGCTGCCAGGCGTCGGTTCCTATACCGCGGCGGCAATCGGAAGCTTCGCCCACGGCCGTCGGGAGATCGTTCTGGATACCAATGTTCGCCGGGTAGTCGCCAGAGTGGCCTTGGGCGCCGCGTTTCCGTCTGCCACGCCAACAACCCTGGAACGAGCCTTCGCCGAGCAGCTCGCACCGCGTACGCCGCATCGCGCTGCACGCTGGGCCGTTGCCTCGATGGAGCTCGGCGCTCTGGTATGCCGCGCTCGCAGTCCCCGCTGCGATGCCTGCCCCGTAGCCGATCTGTGTGCCTGGCGGCAGGCCGGTCATCCGACCTGGATGGGAGCGCCGCGACGGGGTCAGGCCTACATGGGAACAGATCGGCAGTGCCGAGGTGCCCTACTCGCTGTGCTCAGGTCCAGCGACGACCCGATTGATGATCATCAGCTGGGGGCGGCGTGGCCAGATGCGGCGCAGCGTAGGCGCGCGCTGGCCTCGCTCGTCCAGGACGGGTTGGTGGTGGCCGTGGGAACCAGATGGTCGTTGCCAAGCTAGAGTTTCGAAACTCGATCAGAAGGGATTCGATATGTCCACGGTGGCTCCAACCCTCCCGCTTCGCAATGGTGCTGACATTCCCATGCTCGGCCTGGGCACGTCTCCGCTGGTCGGCGGAGAATCCGTACGTCAGGTTCGAACGGCCCTTGAGGCCGGCTATCGGCTGATCGATACCGCAGAGAACTATCGGAACGAGGACGCGGTCGGGCAGGCCATCCGGGAGTCAGGGATCGGCCGCTCCGAGATCTTTATTACGACGAAGTTCAATCGGCGCTGGCACAGCATCGACGGCGTTCGTGAGGCGTACGGGGCAAGCTTGCAGCGGCTGGGCGTCGACTACATCGACCTCATGCTGGTGCACTGGCCGAACCCTGACCAAGATCGCTACGTCGACGCTGTGCAAGGCCTCCAGGCGATCCTGGAGGACGGTGGACTTCGTGCCATTGGCACCTCGAACTTCAAACCAGCTCATCTGCAGCGGGTGCAGGAGGAAACCGGAATCAGCCCTGATGTCAATCAGATCCAGCTCAGCCCGTACTCGACCAGGAGCGGTGCTCGCGAGTACCACTCCGAACACGACATCGTCACGGAGTCGTGGAGTCCGCTCGGCGCTTCGAGCGACGCGCTGCGGAACGACCCGTTGATCACCAGCCTTGCGAATGATCATGGCAAGTCCCCCACCCAGGTCGTGTTGCGGTGGCACGTGCAGCTTGGCTTGGTCGTCATTCCACGCTCGTCAAATCCAGGCCGGATGGCCGAGAACATCGACATCTTCGACTTCGAGTTGACCGAGGAAGAGATGAGCAAGATCAGCTCGCTGGATCGCGGCGAATCGGTGGTCACTGACTCCGATCAGTTCGGCCACTAGTGTCGTGCATTTGAAGCGACTGCGGATGCTCGGCACTAGCCCACACCGATGAGTCCTCCCAAGGTGGAAGCCGCTCTGGTGGCTGATATCCCGGTTATCTTCGCGCGTCCCGAGACCACCAAATCGGGCGGCCGCCTAGCGCTGTGGATGCACTTCCTCGGTGGCTCCAAGGAGGCGATGGTGCCGTTTCTCTTGCGGCTCGCCGAAGCCGGCGTTACCGCAGTGTCGCTCGACGCGTGGCAGCACGGGCAACGGACCGATGAGTCGCTCGATCAACTGATGAACCGCGCCTTCGGCCAATTCCGACGTAACGTGTGGCCGATCTTGGGACACACCACGCTGGACGCTATGCGCGTACTGGACTGGGCGGTTGACCGTTTTCAGCCGGCGGAGCTGGTTGCCGGTGGCGTTTCAATGGGCGGTGACGTATCGGTCGCACTTGCCGGCATCGACGACCGAATCAGACGAGTTGCAGCGATGATCGCGACACCTGACTGGACACGTCCAGGAATGACCGCGCTGGATGATGCGGAAACTGTGATCGATCAAGGCGAGCCCACCGCGTACGGGCAGTGGATGTTTGATCATCTCGACCCGATGACCCATCTGGGATCATTCGCTCGGGCCCCAGCCATTACCTTCCAGCTGGGCGGAAATGATCTTCACATCAACCAGGAGAATGCTGTCAAGTTCAAGGCTGCACTTGCGGGGGCCTACCCTGACGCCGCCGCCGAAGTACACATCCGTGTCAATCCCGGCCTTGATCATCTTGGTGCTGGACGTGACCGGGGCGTCGAGGATGCATGCCTTGACTGGCTCCTTCGCTGATTTCCCCGACCTCAGTCAGGCGCCGGCAGGTCCAGGGTCGTTGAGGTACGGGTTGCACCGATACTGGCGACGACCACACACGCCATGGCTAGCCACTGGATCAGGGTGAGGAATTCTCCGAGCACAATCATCGCGGCAACTGCCGCGGCGGCCGGCTCAAGACTCATCAGAATGCTGAACACCCGTGCCGGAATGCGACGCAACGCCATCAACTCAAAGCTGTAAGGAATGACCGAGCTCAGCAGGCCTACCGCGACTCCTAGGGCAAGCACGGTCGGGCTGAGTATCCGACTGCCAGCCTCGAGGATCGCAGGCGGAGCCAGCGCAATGGCTCCCACCATGCTGGCTAGCGCCAGTCCGGTGAGGCCAGGCCAGCGCCGACCGGTCTGCGCGTTGAGCAGGATGTAGCAGGCCCACGCAAGGCCCGCGAGCAATGCAAATGCGACCCCGGCAAGGCTCAACGTGGCCTTGGAAACGCCCAACAAGGCGACCCCTGCCCCAGCGAGGAGAACCCAGATCAGATCCATGAGGCGACGTGAGCTTATGACCGCGACAGCGAGTGGCCCTAGGAACTCGATTGTCACCGCGATACCCAGCGGGATTCGGGCGAACGACTGATAGATGGCCCAATTCATCGTCATCAAGCTCACGCCGAAGCCAAGAACGATCAGCCAATCCCGACGTACCTGCCCTCTCAGCCGGGGACGCGCCATGATCAACAAGATGACGGCCGATGTGATGAGCCGCAGCCAGACCATCGCCGTCGGCGGTATCAGCTGGAACAAGTCCTTGGCGATCGCCGCCCCGAACTGAACCGAGATGATCCCCGAGATCACCAGCCAGACAGCCGGAATCCGGTTCTGCAGCTGCACTGCGCCACTCTCCCAGACGCCCTCGCGCACTCTCACAGCAAGGCGGCTCTGACTCCTGCGGCGGTCCCCCACCGGTGCAGGAACGCACGTGCACGTGCGTTCCTGTCACGTCACATACGTTGCAACCTGTGCATCGCGACAGGAACGAACGTGCACGTGCGTTCCTGTCGCGATGCAGGCGGGGAATGAGGAGGAAGCGAAACCGGCCGCGCGCCCCTTGGTGGGGATGCGGCCGGTTTGGCGTTAGTTACTCGTACGGGCGTTATTCGTTGACGGTAGCGTCGCCCTCGTTGAAGCCCTCAACGATGCCGCCGAATTCAACCGGCGGAACATCCGGAGCTGCCGAACGCGGAGTGCCGGTGAAGGTGAACGGGTGCTCCGAGCCCGGGTCAGCGACGTCAACCACGACGATCTCGCCCGGCTTCAGCTCCATGAACAAGATCTTCTCTGCGAGCAGGTCCTCGATATCACGCTGGATCGCGCGACGCAGCGGACGAGCGCCCAGCACTGGGTCGAAGCCACGCTTAGCGATTAGTGTCTTTGCCGCTGGCGTGAGCTCGATGCCCATGTCCTTGTCCTTCAGCCGGATCTCGATCTGGGCGACCATGAGGTCCACGATCCGCTCGATGTCTTCCTGGCTGAGCTGGCGGAACACCACGATCTCGTCGACCCGGTTCAGGAACTCCGGCCGGAAGTGCTGCTTCAGCTCGTCGGTGACCTTGGCCTTCATCTTTTCGTAGCCGCCCTCGGTTCCGGTGGCTCCGCTGAAGCCCAGCGACACGCTCTTGGCGATGTCGCGAGTACCGAGGTTAGTGGTCATCACGATCACCGTGTTCTTGAAGTCGACTACCCGACCCTGTGCGTCGGTCAGCCGGCCCTCATCAAGAATCTGCAGCAGCGAGTTGAAGATGTCCGGGTGGGCCTTCTCCACCTCGTCGAAGAGCACCACGCTGAACGGCTTGCGGCGCACCTTCTCAGTGAGCTGGCCACCTTCTTCGTAACCGACATAGCCAGGAGGCGAACCGAAGAGCCGTGACGCGGTGTGCTTCTCGGAGTACTCGCTCATGTCGAGCTGGATCAGCGCATCCTCGTCGCCGAACAAGAATTCGGTCAGCGCCTTTGTCAGCTCCGTCTTACCGACACCGGACGGACCAGCGAAGATGAACGAGCCACTGGGGCGCTTGGGATCCTTCAGGCCAGCGCGGGTACGCCGGATCGAGCGAGAGAGCGCCTTGACCGCGTCGTGCTGGCCGATGTAGCGCTTGCCGATCTCCTCCTCCATCCGGAGCAGCCGGGCCGACTCTTCCTCGGTCAGCTTGAACACCGGAATGCCGGTGGCTGTCGACAGCACCTCGGCGATGATCTCCTCGTCCACCTCGGCGACGACATCAAGATCACCAGACTTCCACTGCGCCTCACGTTCGGCGCGCGCGGTCAACAACTTCTTCTCGTCATCTCGAAGACCCGCAGCACGCTCGAAGTCTTGGGCGTCGATAGCGGCTTCCTTCTCCAGGCGTACGGCGGCGACCTTCTCATCGAATTCCCGCAGGTCCGGCGGAGCCGTCATCCTGCGAATCCGCAGCCGAGCGCCTGCCTCGTCGATCAGATCGATCGCTTTGTCAGGCAGGAAGCGATCAGAGATGTAGCGGTCGGCCATCTGGGCTGCGGCCACCAGTGCCTCGTCGGTGATCGTGATCCGGTGGTGAGCCTCGTACCGGTCGCGCAGCCCGCGCAAGATGTCGATGGTGTGCGCAATCGACGGTTCAGCAACTTGAATGGGCTGGAAGCGCCGCTCGAGGGCAGCATCCTTCTCCACGTACTTGCGGTACTCGTCCAACGTGGTCGCACCAATGGTCTGCAATTCACCGCGGGCCAGCATCGGCTTCAGGATGCTTGCCGCGTCAATCGCGCCTTCGGCTGCGCCCGCGCCGACCAGGGTGTGGATCTCGTCGATGAAGAGCACCACGTCACCGCGCGTCTTGATCTCTTTCAAGACCTTCTTCAGCCGCTCCTCGAAATCACCGCGGTAACGGCTACCGGCAACCAGCGCGCCGAGATCAAGGGTGTAGATCTGCTTATCCCGCAGCGTCTCAGGAACATCGCCTCGAACAATGGCCTGAGAAAGGCCTTCAACAACGGCGGTCTTCCCGACACCAGGCTCGCCAATCAGCACCGGATTGTTTTTCGTACGCCGGGAGAGCACAGTCATCACGCGCTCGATCTCAGTCTCGCGACCGATAACCGGGTCAAGCTTGTTCTCCCGTGCGGCCTGGGTGAGATTACGGCCGAACTGATCAAGCACCATCGATGATGATGGGGTGCTGCCCTGCTCCGGAGCACCGGAAGTGGCCGATTCCTTACCTTGGAACCCGCTGAGCAATTGCAGGACCTGATTTCGCACTCGGTTGAGATCCGCGCCAAGCTTCACCAAAACCTGGGCTGCGACTCCTTCACCTTCCCGAATCAAGCCAAGCAGGATGTGTTCGGTGCCGATGTAGGAATGATTGATCTGCAATGCTTCACGCAGGCTGAGTTCGAGAACCTTTTTTGCTCGCGGCGTGAATGGGATGTGTCCGCTCGGGGATTGCTGGCCGTGTCCGATGATCTCTTCAACCTTTTGCCGGACGGCTTCTAAGGAAATACCAAGGGACTCCAAAGCTTTGGCGGCAACGCCCTCACCCTCATGAATGAGTCCCAACAAGATGTGCTCAGTACCGATGTAGTTGTGATTCAGCATGCGAGCCTCTTCTTGCGCTAACACGACGACGCGCCGGGCTCGGTCCGTAAACCGCTCGAACATGATGATTGCTCCCTCGTTCTCGGCGCCGCACTCGCCCTACTGGCTCGGCCTCACCGATGTCTCTCACTCTAGTCGGCAACGCACTCGGTTGGCCTGTTGCTTCTTCGCGGCAGACCCAGCTGTCGGTTGCCCCACCCAGCTGCACTGGGCTTGAGGGACCGAGTGGTGATGTGGGGTTACAACCCTCACCAAGCCGTCAGATATTCCCCCTTGCCTTCCCCCGTTCGCGGCACGGCGCAGGATCTGAGGATGTGGCTGGACAAGGGCCGACAGATGCGATGGCACGGCAATCGAACATGAACCGAACATGAATCGCCCTGGGCGAAGCTGTTCGCCCAGGGCGCAATGACGACGATCCTGTACTGCCGGTAGAACTATTCGCAAGACCCGAGGAGAGCCATGGGGGCAGCAAGGACAACCTCAGATCAGGCGTGAGCTTTTTCGTACGCCTCCCGCACGTCTGCCGAGACTCGACCGCGGCTGCTGACATCAAGTCCGTTGGCCTGGGCCCACGCCCGTATGTCGCTGGTGCTCGATAGGCCCGATGCTTTGGTCGACCGCTTACGCCGGCCACCTGTCTTGCGAGCATGTGCCAACCATGGCGCCAACGCGTCCCTGAGTCCTGCCGCATTCTTGGACGAGAGGTCGATTTCATACTCCGCCCCGTCCAGTGCAAAACTCACTGTCTCTTCGGCGGTTCCCCCGTCATAATCGTCTTCGAGAATGATCTGCACACGCTGCGCCATACGTTCCTCCAGTGAAAAGTGAGTCTTACCTGACAGCTGCGAGATTACTCGCACTCCTCAGTTTTCAGAAGCAAGGTCGAACGCAATATCTAAAATGGCCGCGGAATGGGTGATCGCTCCTACCGCAACGAAATTTACGCCGGTCTCGGCAATCTCGGTTGCTTTCTGTATTGTCAAGCCGCCACTCGCCTCGAAAGTGGCTCGTCCTGCCAACTCCGCGACGATACCGGCCATCGCAACGGTGCTCATATTGTCGAGCAAGATCTCGGTAGCGCCCGCCGCAACGACTTCACGCGCCTGCTGAGCCGAGGTCACTTCAACCTCAATCGGTATGCCTGGAAAAGACTCTCGAACCGCACGATATGCAGCAACTACACCCCCGGCCGCGATCACATGGTTGTCTTTGATCAACGCGGCATCAGCCAATGACATCCGGTGATTGAGACCGCCGCCAATACGGACGGCGTACTTTTGCAGCATCCGCAGGCCAGGAATCGTCTTCCGCGAGTCCCGAACTCTCGTTGTCGTCCCCGCAAGCGCATCGGCCCAAGCCCGAGTGGCCGTAGCGACGCCGGACATCATGGTGATCAAATTCAGTGAAACCCGTTCCGCCGCGAGCAACGCACGGGTATTACCGGTGACCGAGATCAACACGTCGCCGCGCCCGACGCGATCGCCGTCGACTGCGTGCACCGTGAGCTCGAAGTCGCCGGCCGTCGACAAGACCGATGCGACGGTGTAGGCGGCTACCGGGATGCCAGCGACGGTCCCAGGCTGCCGAACGACGAACGCGCCATGCGCGGCAGCGCCGACCGGAATCGTTGCGTACGACGTGACGTCGAGCCCGGCACCCGCGCCCGGCGGTAGCACACCGCGGCCGCCAAGATCTTCATCCAGCGCCTCAGTCACGATCAAGGACAATGCATCCACGTCAAGTCCCGCAGCCGCTACCACCTCTGCTATGTCCGCAAGTTTGGTGTAGATCATCAACGGTTTGTTTGTCCATCTGCCTGGATCGGCAGGGCCGGAGCGAAATCGTGTCGGAGGCCACCCCGGACATCGTGTTCGACGATGAGATGGCCATGCCACGGCTCTCGACGACCTTCGAAGTCGTCGCGCCAATGCGCTCCACGGGACTCCTCACGGAGTCGGGCAGACGCGACGATCGCCGTCGCGACCGTCATCAGGTTGGTCGCCTCCCAGGACTCCAGACCTGACTCGGCGCCCGACCGTCCTCCCAACCCGACCAATTCGCGGGCACAGCGGTCGAGCCCGGCAGCATCACGCAACCCCCCCGCGTCGCGGCTCATGGCCTGCTGCATCGCGGGAACGACCGACCGATCGATGAGCCCCGGCTCTCGATGATCTTGCGCAGGATGGCGTCGAATTTGCTGCCTGCGTCGCAGATCCACGGCGATTCTGCGAGCAAAGACGAGGCCCTCCAGCAGGGAATTCGAGGCGAGCCGGTTGGCGCCGTGCACCCCGGATGATGCGACTTCTCCGCAGGCATACAGCCCGGCCAGATTGGTGGCACCGTCGAGGTCGGTTTGCACGCCTCCGCAGAAGTAGTGGCAGGCCGGCGCAACCGGGATCAGATCGGTGGCAGGGTTGATGCCCGCCCGCCGGCAGCTATGCCAGATGGTGGGAAACCGCACCCGCCAGGTCTCCTCAGCAAGCATCCGGCCGTCGACGTAGACATGATCAACACCATCCGCCGCCATCTCCTTCATGATCTGCTTGGCGACCACATCGCGCGGCGCCAGCTCGGCAAGTTGATGCTTGCCGACCATGAAGCGCTCGCCGCGGGAGTTGACAAGCAGGCCGCCCTCGCCGCGTACGGCTTCGCTGACCAACGGCAGCTGCCCCCGAGCACCTGCCCCTAGGTAGAGGACCGTCGGGTGAAACTGGATGAATTCGATGTCTCGCAACCGGGCCCCAGCGCGGAGTGCGGCCGCTACTCCGTCACCTGTGGACACCGGGGGATTCGTCGTCACGGCATAGATCTGCCCAATACCGCCGGTGGCCAGGACGACCGCATGGGCGTGCACAGCGCCGACGCCGCCTCGGGTGCCTTCCCCGAGTACGTGCAGCGTCACGCCAGCGACGGCCGGCTGCTCCCCCGGGCCAACCTCGGCCGGAATGAGATCAAGGACCAGCGCATGCTCGACGATCTCGATGCCGCGATCGGCGGTAACCGCGGCGATCAGCGCGCGTTCGATCTCGGCACCGGTGGCGTCCCCTCCCGCGTGAGCGATCCGATTACGCATGTGGCCGCCCTCGCGGGTCAGCTCCAGCCGGCCGGCAAGATCACGATCGAACTCTGCGCCTCTGTTGATCAACTTGGCCACCTCGTCGGGGCCCTCAGTGACGAGCACGCGTACGGCATCCTCGATGCACAGGCCAGCGCCGGCCACCAACGTGTCGTCAATGTGCTGCTGGACCGTGTCGCCCTCGGCCTGTACCCAGGCGATGCCGCCCTGAGCCCAGTGAGTAGAGCCGGCCGATACTTCGTCTTTGGTGACGACCATGATCGTGCCGAGATCCCGGCACTCCAGGGCAGCGGTGAGGCCAGCGATGCCCGAGCCGATCACAACAATGTCGACCTCGCGGATCCAGCCGGGCCGTTCGGCCGCTAGCCGCTGGGGAAGCACCGGCAGGGGTGGTAGCGGAGGGAAGGAAAGTTGGGGGCTTGCCTGGACCGGGCTGGTCGTCGTTGACGCACCATCAGGCACCATAGGCCCATGCTCCCGCATTCGTTCGAGGGTGGTTCGACCCCCCCTGCGCGGAGATCACGATCGTGGTTCGACGCATGGGTCGAGTCGGCGTACGGGGCGGACGGATTCTGGCGGATGCACAGCCCAGAGGCACATTTTCGTACGGCGGCAGCAAGCGGCCCAATGGTCGCTCAGATGCTTGCGACGCTGGTAGCTGGCCAGGAGGGGGTCAAGACTGTCGTCGATGTCGGGGCCGGCAGCGGACGACTGCTGGCTGAGCTTGCGGCGATCCGACCTGATCTACGGCTCGTGGGAATTGATCTACGAACAAGGCCGACCGATCTCCCCGAACAGGTCGAATGGGCGCAGGACTTGTGGGACGTCCGCTACGGATGCTGGACCAGCGGCGAGGCCGGCACCGTACTCGATCAAGACGAACCGGTGATGATCATCTGCTGTGAATGGCTTGATGACCTGCCCTGTCCCGTAGTGGCCCGACAGGCCGACGGCTGGCGGGAGGTGATCATCAGCGATGACGGCATGGAGCAACCGGGGCCGCGGCTGGAAAGCGAGGAACTCGCTTGGGCCGACAGGTGGTGGCCCGGTGGTGAGCGCGCCGAGATCGGTCTCACCCGGGATCGAGCCTGGGCGGATCTGGTCAAGCTGATCAAGAAGCGCGGCGGCTGTGCACTAATGATCGACTACGGCCACCTGAGACGGCGCCGCCCGGTCACTGGCTCACTCGCGGCCTATCGCGATGGCCGGGCGTTGGAGCCGGTGGCCGTGGCTGGCCTCAACCTCACGGCGCACGTTGCGGTGGATGCCGTACGCGCTGCAGGCGAGGCGTTCGGAGCGACTACTACCTTCTGCGGTCTGCAGAGTGAGGTGGTGCCGGAGCTGCTTCAGGTCGAGACGAATCCCGATCCGCTGGTCGATCTTGGTCGGCGGAGCCGGCTGGCCACGCTCAGCTCGCAATACGTCTGGGGCTCACACTGGTGGCTGCTGCAGTGTTGAATTGCTCGCTCCGCTCGCGCGGATCGCGCTCGAAGCCGCCGTCTTCGTCCCATCTGATGAAGCCGCAGCTACCTCATTGCCCCACCTTCTTGCGAGGGCGGCTTCACCATCTGCTCCTGCAGATCGGCGGCGCGCGATCCAGGAGGTTGAATTGCTCGCTCCCTGTCGATTGCTCGCTCCCTGTCGATTGCTCGCTCCCTGTCGATTGCTCGCTCCGCTCGC
>Ga0307286_10000068_pt1 | contig 24327 bp, 23 predicted proteins | sample ER_DNA_140_FD_194478 | JGI IMG/M metagenome (GOLD analysis project Ga0307286, IMG submission 194478) | Bulk soil microbial communities from the East River watershed near Crested Butte, Colorado, United States - ER_DNA_140 | ecosystem: Environmental > Terrestrial > Soil > Floodplain | place... | reverse complement strand
AATATGCAGAAATCACTTCTTCTCAGCGCTGGGCGGCAGAAACCTATGTTGACCTAGATTGCTGTCGCATTGCACGGGTTGCAGAGTGTGCAGGGTGTGGGGAAGCTAGGTAAGCCTAGGTTTTTGTACGGGTTGGTGGATGTTTCGCATGAGCCAATCCGGGACGACTGCTCAGGATTGCTGATCGGCCCACCAGGCCAACAGTTCCTCGCGGGCGCGGTCCTCACCCAGGGGACCTTCTTCAATCCGGCGTTCCAGCAGATACGCGTATGCACGACCAACATCACGACCCTGCGGAATGCCCAGGATCTCCATGATCTGGCCTCCATTGAGGTCTGGCCGCATCGCGCTCAGCTCCTCCTGAGCAGCCAGTTCAGCGATCCGACGTTCGAGGTCGTCGTACGCGCGACGGAGCCTTTCCGCCTTCGCCACATCGCGGGTCGTACAGTCCGCTCTGGTCAGCACATGCAACCTGGCCAACTGATCACCGGCATCACGGACATACCGACGAACCGCGGAGTCGGTCCAGACCCCGCCATCACCCCGACCGTCGCCGGCGTACCCGTGAAACCGCAGATGTAAAGCGACAAGGTCCGAGACCGCTTTGACCTCTTCGCCGCTGAACCGCAGAGCCGTCAACCGCTTCCGGACGAGCTTGGCGCCGACCACGTCATGGTGATGAAACGACACCTTCCCGCCCGGCTCGAACCGCCGAGTCGCGGGCTTGCCGATGTCGTGCAATAGCGCTGCCAGCCTGATGATCAAATCGGGCCGGTCCGGCAGTCGATCTTCTAGGTCGATCGCCTGCTCCAGCACGGTGAGACTGTGCTGATAGACGTCCTTGTGGCGATGATGTTCGTCGCGTTCCAGCCGGAGGGCGGGCAGCTCGGGCAGCACCCGGGCGGCTAGTCCGGTGGACACGAGCAGGTCCAGACCGGGACGCGGCCGATCGGTCAGCAGCAGCTTGCTGAGCTCGTCGCGGATTCGCTCGGCTGAGATGATCGAGATCCGATCCGCCATACCTCGCATAGCGGCAACGACCTCGGGCGCGGGTACGAATCCCAGCTGAGCGACGAAGCGTGCCGCACGCATCATCCGTAACGGATCATCGCTGAAGGAGCTCTGCGGTGTCCCCGGTGTCCGGATCACCCGCCCCGCTACGTCGCCCAGCCCACCGTACGGGTCGACGAATCTCTTGTCCGGAATCGACAGCGCCATCGCGTTGATCGTGAAGTCCCGGCGGAGCAGATCGCCCTCGAGGGTGTCACCAAACGCGACCTCGGGCTTGCGGCTGTGCCCGGGGTAGACATCGGAGCGGTACGTGGTGACCTCGATCACCCAGCTGACGTCGCCGGCCTCGACCTTGCAGCCGATGGTGCCGTACTCCTTGCCGATGGTCCATACGGCCGGAGTGAATTTGCGCAGCAGCTTCTCGACCGCATCTGGGCGGGCTGATGTTGCAAAGTCCAGGTCGTGTCCGAGCTTGCCGAGCAATGCGTCGCGGACACTCCCGCCGACCAGGTAAAGCTCGTGTCCGGCAGCGCTGAACAGCTCGCCCAACCGATCGGCGACCGGTGCGATTCTGAGGAGGTCGGCCACCGCAGCGGCCTGCACCGAGCTCAGCTGGAAGGTGGACACGCTGAGCGATTGTATCGTCATCGGATTTCATGTCGGGTTAGCGCTTGTCGCGGTGATCTTCCTCCATGGACAGTCTTTGACAGGCGCCGTCCTGAGCTTGTCGCAGGCGCCGCCCTGGGCTCGTCGCAGGCGCCGCCCTGAGCTCGTCGAAGGGGGCTCAGACCGCATCGGCAGTTCGTTATCCAATTACCATGACTGAGTGGGGAGGTGGTGCGCGGTGCGTGCGGCCCGCGTACTGCTAGCAGTCGCGGTTTCCGGGCTATGCATGCTCCTGACGCCGATACGAGCGAGCGCCGCTGAGCCGGTCGCGTCGGTTTCGATCGCCATTACGTCGCTGAGCCCCGACCTGCCTAGTCGAGACGGCGAGATTACCGTCTCCGGTCGGGTCACCAACATCACCAAGGAGCGGCTCTACCGATTAGAAGCCCTCTTCTGGCGGAACCAGGCACCTATCCTCGGCAGGGCAGGGATGGAACAGGCGCTGGTGTCTAATTCCAATGAGCCTCTCGGCGCCCGATACACCGGTGTGTTCCAAGATCTCACGACGCCCCAGAATCCCTTTCTCGCGCCCAATGAGTCAGTCGACTTCACGCTTCGCGTCAGGGTCTCTGACCTTGAGCTCTCCCCCACCGATGGGATCTACTTGATGGGCGTGCATGTGCTGCAGCGGGGTAACAACGTGGCTATTGGACGCGCTCGCGTGTTCGTGCCCGTGATCGCGGGCAAGCCCAGCAGCAAGCTCACCACGACGACGATCGTGGTGCTCAATTCTCGCCCTTCCCTGGTACGCAAGGGCGCCCTCTCAGATGATCATCTAGCGGCCGAGGTCGGCGAGAATGGCCGGCTCACGGCCCTGTTGAAGGCGGCGAATGCCGACAAGGCAACCTTTGCCGTCGACCCGGCGCTGATCGACGAACTCAAGATCATGTCGGCCGGTTATCAGGTACAGGACTCTGAGGGCACCACCTCGGCGGGCACGGGTCAGGCCGACGCGACGAGATGGCTCCAGGGATTTGAGACCCTGCAGGGTTCACATGACGGATACCGGCTGCTGTATGGCTCACCCGACGTTGCTGCGCTGGTTCATGACGGGCAGGAAAGCGTCCTCGAGGACGCGGCCAACGCCAACAAGCTGGTCGAGTCCACGCGATCACTACCACTACTGATACTGCCTGGCGGCGGAGCTGCCGATGAGGCCGTTGCGAAGGCGGCTGCGGCGTTACACCCTGCTGCGATCTTGCTCGCCGACACCTCGGCCCGCGGTCCGGCGACGCCGGTGCTCGCGGGCCCAGAGGGCGTACCGATCATCAGATTCACAGCCGCGGCCAACAAGGGTGGACCTGGACCGGATCCCCGCGAAACCGCCGTCCACGTTCACCAGCGGATGCTGACCGAGAGTTGGATCGACGCGACAGCAGCACGTGATGGCCTGAACCACGGGAAGGTTCAGCTGATCACCAAAGCCGCGCAGGCAGAGAGAAGTGATCGAAACCTCCAGGCGCCATGGCTGAAAGAGCGCACCTTGAGCGAGCTGCTGAAATCCACCCCAGCGGCTTGGGCCGAGAAGTATCACTACAGTTCCGCGGCACGCGCGGCCGAACTCACCCCGGGGCAGCTCAGCAGTCTGAGGAAGTTCGACTGGAGTCTTAAGACGTACGGCGACCTGCTTGTCGATGGCACGAACGCGCGTGCCGAGGGCAGCGCGGCCGTAGCCCGGGCCGCCAGTCTGAAGTGGCGCAAGCACGATAAAGCTCGCCGCGCGTTCTTGGGCCCGCAGCAGGCAACCCTCGATGAGATCTTGCTGAACAAGATTCAGATTCGCAGCAGCGCACGGGTGCAAACCGTGGCACAACAAGGTGTTGAATTCCCGATCACGATCAAGAACAACTTGGCGGCCGACCCTTCAGCGCCGAATGCCGGTGCCGTCAAGGTCAAGCTGGTGTTCAACTCCGAGAACAGCCAGCGGCTGACGATCAAACCAATCAAGCCGACTGAGATCCAGGCGCAAGACACCTACACCGCCAACGCCGAGGTCACCGCCAAGGCCAACGGCATCGTGCCGGTCACCGCGCAGTTGATGACCGAATCCGGCCGGGCGGTAGGCCGCCCGTTCGATATCGAGGTGCAGGTTACCCAGAACGGCACCACAGGCTGGGCAATCGCCGTCGCCGCCGGCATTGTCCTCGTCGCCTCCACGTTCTTCCGGATTCGCCAGGTGGCCAAGGAACGGACCACGTCCACGAGTGGCAAACCGCCTGGGCATCCGCCGGGCGCGGGCACTCCCGCCGACCAGCTTCCCGCGCTGAGTTCGGCGCCGGCAGAAAAACTTGATGTCTGAGACGACGCCCAAGATCAACCCGTCCGGACCGGATTCGGGGGCGCAGGACGGGGTGGTCCCCGCCGGAATCAGCGGCGACCCGGGGCCGTCGACGGAAGAGCGCCGGCAGACCAGACGGCTGGTGTCAGCAGGCGTTCTGATGGCCTCAGGCACGGCTCTCTCCAGGGTGATGGGCTTCTTCCGACTCATGCTGCTGGTGTACCTGTTCGGCAACGGCACCCGGCAGGCAGAGATGTTCACTATTGCCACGACCGTGCCGAACAGCATGTACATCCTGCTCGCCGGCGGCGTGTTGAACACGGTCTTGGTACCGCAGATCGTGCGCGCCATTCGCAGTGACAAAGATCGCGGCGAGGCGTACACCAACCGGATCATGACCGCCGGCCTCATCGGATTGGGCTTGATCACGCTGCTGCTGACCCTGGCCGTGCCGTGGATCATCGGGCTCTATTCGGCTGCTGGATGGCAGTCGCCCAAGCTCGCCGCGCAATACGAGTCGATGATCTTGCTCGGCTACTACTGCATGCCGCAGGTGTTTTTCTACGGGGTGCACGTGCTGGCGGGCCAGGTGCTCAACGCGCGTGATCGGTTCGGGCCAATGATGTGGGCGCCGATCGCCAACAATGTCGTCTCGATCATCGTGCTTCTGATGTACGTGATCGTTTTCGAACGGACCAGCACCGGCGCACCCTTTACGACGAGCCAGGCGCTACTGCTGGGTATTGGATCAACGCTGGGCATTGCCGCCCAGGCCGCCGTACTGATCCCGTTCCTGCGAGCCAGCGGCTACCGCTTCCGGCCGCGCTTCGACTTCAAGCACACCGGGCTCGGAAAGACCTTCCGGCTGGGAAAGTGGACCCTCGGCTTCGTGCTGGTCACCCAGGCCGCGCTCGTGGTGGTCAGCAAACTGGCCAGCAGCGCAACTGTCGGCGGCAAAGGCGCCGGCCTCACTGCGTACAGCAACGCGTACGCGGTATGGATTCTGCCGCATTCCTTGATCACGGTCTCGTTGGCGACCGCCATGCTGCCGGCCGCCTCCCGGCTCGCTGCTGCCGGCAATCTGCCTGGAGTCGCTGCCGAAACGATGCGGGCCATCCGACTGTCGGTGACTGCGCTCCTGCCGGCAGCAGTCGCGTTTCTGGCGCTCGGGCTTCCGTTGGCCCATGTGGTCTTTGGCTTCGGGCAGGGTGCCAAGGACGCCTCGTTCGTGGGCGGAGCGCTGATGGCTCTCTCCATCGGACTGGTGCCGTTCACCGTGCAATACATCTGTCTCCGCGCCTTCTATGCGCTCGAGGACACCAAGACGACCTTTTTCTTACAGTGCTTGATCGCCGGTGCCAATGTCGCACTCGGCGTCGCCGCTGTGCTGCTTTTGGACAATCCGGCGCTGGTCGCGACCGGCCTGGCGTTCGCGTATTCGGCGGCGTACCTGATCGGGCTACCGATCTCGTTCTCCCGGCTGCGTCGCAAGCTCGGAGATCTCAACGCCGAGGAGCTGATCCGGCACTGCGTACGGCTGCTCATCGCGGTGATTCCCGCAGCGATCGCGGCTTGGCTGATCGCGTGGGTATTTACGACTCAGTTTGATTCGACGTCTATGTTGGCCCTTGGTCTGGTGATCGCCGGCGTCGTCGCGGTCGGCCTGTTTGTGCTGCTGGCCCGCCTGATGCGAATCCATGAGGTGACCGAGATCATTTCCGCCGTGCTGCGGCGTGGCAGCGATTCCTCCCCGGAGGCACGAGAGGCTCGAGAGGAGTCAGTGATCGAGGCCAGCGCTGATCGGTTTTCCGATCTTACGCCGTCCGGCGATTCGCCAACGGTGATCCGGCCGCCGTCTCCTAGCATCAGAGGAGCAGTTGAGGAGAATTCAGAACCTATGGTTCAGGCGGCCGCTGACCAGAGCGTCGAGCAAGGCGGTGCTCATCAGGGCGGGGCTAATCAGGGCGAGGACGGTCCGCGGGCGGCGGCCCTGCCCGCCGGAACAGTATTGGCGTCCCGCTATCGCCTCGAGGAGCTGATCGCCGAATCCCAGCCGACGGTGACCTGGCGCGCGTTCGATCAGGTGCTGTCACGCTCGGTGTTGGTGCACCTGCTGGCCCCTGGAGATCCGAACGAGGAACTGCTGCTCGCCGCGGCGCGCAAGGCATCGGTCGCAACCGATTCCCGCTTCCTTCGGGTGCTTGATGCGGTGCACAGCACGAACACGGCGGTTGGTTCCTACATCGTGTGCGAGTACGCGACGGGCCAGTCGCTCCAGGAGATCGTCAACCACGGGCCGCTGTCAGGCCTCGAGGCGGCATGGATCACCCGCGAGGTTGCCGACGCCCTCGCTGGCGTACACAGCCTTGGTCTGTATCACCGCAGGCTCAGCCCCGAGACCGTGATCATCACACCCAGCGGCAATATCAAGATCGTCGGTCTGTTGATCGAGGCCGCACTCCGACCAGGCGCGGACACCGCGTTGCCTCAGGCGACGAGCCCTGAGCAGGTCGACGTAACCGATCTCGGTCGCCTGCTCTACGCGTCACTGGTCTGCCGTTGGCCGGGCGGCCCGGCGTTCGGCCTGCCCAATGCCCCGATGGTGGGACGCCGTTGGATGAGCCCGCGCCAGGTACGGGCCGGTGTCTCCCCGGCGCTGGACAACGTCTGTGATCAAATTCTCGGCGACCCGCCACGGCATCATGCAGCGCCGATCACTACATCTGGTGGCATCGTCACAGCACTGACGAAGGTGCTCGGCAGTGCCGATGCCGCGCCGGATCTGGAACGCCGCCTGCGGCAGCCGATACCCAGTGTGGCCGGAAAGTCCGAACCGCTCCATGCAGCACCTGAGGCCACCCCCGTCTCCTCGCTCTTGGACCAGACGACTGCTCGACAACGAGCCATCTCTACCCGGACGATCCCAGCTGCCAGCGCACCACCGACCGCCGCGCAGACCCGGCTGCGAACGGGTGGACGACCCCCCGGACCGCCGACCGCGACCCGTCCAGCGCAAACCAGACCACCGAGCCAGCCGTCCGGCACCCAGCGGCGGCGGCGATGGATTGGCCTGCTCCTCGTCCTCGCGGTGCTGTTGATCGCGGCAGGCATTATCTCCGCGCTGATCTTGGACCGGCGCATCTCTTCCGCACCTGAACCGCAGAGCTCACGTGATCAACAAAGCACGGCAGCGGAGCCATCGCCCGCTCAGCCGAGCAAGTTGATCGTCGCAAACGCCCGGGACTTCGATCCGCAGGGCGATGATCAAACGGAGAATCCTGACGAGGTGAAGTTCGCCTACGACGGGGATCCGGCCACCCGGTGGCGTACGGTGCAGTATTTCGGCAATCCCAAACTGGGCAACCTGAAGCGCGGAGTTGGCCTCGTTCTCGATCTTGAAACACCGCAGCCGGTTCGTTCGCTGCACCTCACCCTGAGCGGTACCGGCACCACCGTCCAGTTCCGAGTGCCGAAGTCCGACCCGTCTCAGACCGCGAAGCCGCCGATGAGCTCGGACAAGCGCTGGCGTACGGTGGCCGCCGAGTCCAAAGCAGGCGGATCGGCGACGCTGACCGCGGAGCAGGACGTGACCACCCGGTACGTCTTGGTGTACTTGACCTCGCTGCCGAAGGAGGGGACGGGCTACCGCGGCGGCATTTACGAGGTCGAGGTAGTGGCTTGATCGAGGGTGAATCTGAGGGCGATTCCGTAACCGACGCGGCGCTGCTGCGCGCGCACGTTGCCGGAGATCCGGACGCATTCACGACCCTCGTCACCCGGCATCAGGATCGCCTGTGGACGATCGCCATCCGGATCATGCGGAATCCCGAAGACGCAGCCGACGCTTTGCAAGATGCCTATATATCCGCGTTTCGCAAGGCCGGCAGCTATCGCGGCGACGCTCAGGTGACGACGTGGCTGCATCGTGTCGTGGTCAATGCCTGCCTCGATCGGCTTCGTACTCTGAGGTCGCGCGAGACCGAGCCATTGCCGGAGGACCTTGATCGCTGGAACAGGATGGGCACAACGTTGATCAAGGATCCGGTGGAAATCAAAGAGCAACGCGGCGTGGTGGCCGCGGCGCTGGGCGCCTTGAACCCTGACCAGAGGGCCGCTCTGGTGCTGGTGGATATGGAGGGATACTCGGTCGAGGAAGCGGCCCAGATTCTTGGCTGCGCACCGGGCACCGTGAAGAGCCGGTGCGCCCGTGGCCGGGCACGCTTGCTGCCACTACTCATTCACCTCAAAGCGGAGGAGGGAACATAGGCGTGCCCCATCCGCTCGAGCAGTCCTACAACTGGCGAACCCCGGCGACGTTCGCCAGCATCGCTGCCTTGATCTGCGTCGGAGTGCTGGCCCGCGGGCGGGTCAATGGCTGGTTGCCGGCGCTTGTCCTCGTCGTCGTGTTATGGGCGCTCGTTGTCAGCGTCATCTATCTGCGTACCCGGGCCTACTTGATGGTCGATGGCTCGCGACTGACAGTGCGGCGCTACCGGAAGTTGACCACGATTGAGGCCGCGGATCTCATCGCGGTGAGCCAGTTCGTGACGCCGAGCGGCCCGAGCTATCGGCTCTCGGTACGCGGTCCCGACGGGCAGACCACGCGCGTCGTGGCTCCGGTGGCGCTGCTGCGCGGCGGCCACTCGGCCCTCTTCACATGGATACTGACTCGAGCACCTCAGGCACATCTCGACAAGGGTTCTCAGAAAACCATGGCTCTGCTGAAGACCCGAGGACTCATCCGATGAACGCGCAGCACTTGACGACCGACGAGCTGGCCGACGCGGCCGAGGGCCTGCTGAACCCCGAACGCGCCGCCTTTGCGGAGTCCCATATTGCCGACTGCCCGGACTGCCATGCCCAGTCCGACGCGCTGCGCGCGGTCAGCGCCACGTTGCAGGCAGAGCCCGCGTCGACGATGCCGGAAGCGGTGGCGCATCGACTGAACGATGTGGTTGCTGACGAGCACGTCCGACGAGCCGAGGCGAGTGTCAAGGGACGTGGGCTGGAATCCGTCCCGAGGCAGCAACCGCGGGCGACGCTTGGCACTTTCGGCAAGGAAGTGGAGAAGCCCAGGCCGCGTTGGGCCCTAGCCGCTCTCGCTGCTGCAGTGGCTGCGGCCGTGGTGGGCTTCGGGGCGTACGTGATCAGCGCCAGCGCTGGACTCAATGAGCCTCCGCCTGTAGCCGCGGTCAACAGCCGCGATCTCGGAGCGGACGCGCGGGCGCTGGAACAAGCCAGCGGCGGCCTGAGCCCGCACCGTTTTTCCCAGGCCTGGGATTGTGCCCGCAAGGTGACCGACGGCCGTATCACCGGGCTCGCTGCCAGCAGCCTCGACGGCACACCGGCACTGCTGGTTTACATCGAGTCCGATGGGTCGACGCAGGTGACGGTAGTGACCGGCTGTGGAGCCGGTACGCCCTCGGCCGGCCCATCAGCACTGCTCCCCCGGTGAGGAAATGTCTCCCGCCGCGTACGAGGGCTACGCGCCTGTTTAGGTGTGGATTCGCGGACGTCGGCCCGGCCTCACCTTTGGAATAGGTTGCCTCCCTGAGCCGTTCCGCGGAGGTAGGGTTACACGTCACCCCGCAGTGAGTCACGAAGGGCACCATGAGCAACGAATCCGTACGGGATGTCATCATCATCGGGAGTGGGCCGGCCGGTTACACGGCAGCCATTTATGCGGCTCGCGCGGATCTGAAGCCGCTGGTCTTCGAGGGTGAGATCGACGCTGGCGGAGCCTTGATGACGACCACTGACGTCGAGAATTTCCCGGGCTTCCCTGACGGCATCATGGGGCCTGAGCTGATGGACAAGCTGCGTGCGCAGGCCGAGCGGTTCGGGGCCGAGCTGATCACCAAGGACGTTGCCGAGGTCGATCTGACCGGCGATATCAAGATCGTCAAGGACGGCTACGGCGACACGTTCGCCGCGCGTACGGTGATCTTGGCCATGGGCTCTGGCTACCGCAAGCTCGGGCTTGCGGGTGAGGACCGGCTGTCCGGACACGGCGTCTCCTGGTGTGCCACCTGTGATGGCTTCTTCTTCCGAAACAAGGACATAGCGGTGATTGGCGGCGGCGACTCGGCAGTCGAGGAAGCAATCTTCTTGACCCGATTCGCCAGGTCCGTCACGATCGTGCATCGCCGCGACGAGCTGCGGGCCAGCAAGATCATGGCCGCCCGGGCGTTCAAGAATCCCAAGATCAGCTTCGCCTGGAACTCTGTAGTCACGAAGATTCTTGGCGACAAGACCCTGACCGGGATTACCCTGCAGGACACCGTCAGCGGCGCCGAGCGTGAGCTCCCGGTCTCAGGCCTGTTCATCGCTATAGGCCATGATCCGCGGTCGGAGCTGGTGAAGGGCCAGGTGCATCTCGATGCCGACGGCTATGTGATCGCCGAGGGCTCGTCAACGAAAACCAGTCTTTCCGGTGTCTTCGCGTCCGGTGATCTGGTCGACCACACCTATCGCCAGGCAGTCACTGCCGCCGGTACAGGATGCGCGGCTGCCCTGGATGCGGAGCGATACCTGACAGCGCTGCACCACGCAGACCATTCGACCGTGGCGGCGGAGCAGGCCGGCCTGCTGACCGGGACGGCCAGCTGAAGGATCAGCTAGCGCGGCATTTTCTTATGGGAGCTTGTCAGTGGGCGCCGGCACACTGAGGTGCAGAGAGGAGATTTCATGGGTGCAGTAGCCGATGTCACCGACGCCACGTTCGACGAGGTAGTCCTGAAGTCCGACAGGCCCGTTGTCGTGGACTTCTGGGCAGATTGGTGCGGACCGTGCAAGCAGGTGTCACCGATCATCGAAGAGCTCGCGAACGCTCACGGCGACAAGGTGAGATTCGTAAAGATGGACACCAACACCAATCCGGTAACCCCTGCCAACAACTATGTGCTCGGCTTGCCGACGATCCAGGTCTACGTCGATGGCGAGCTGGTGAAGGCCTTCAAGGGCGCGAAGTCGAAGTCCGTGCTACTCGGCGCCATCGAGGAATACCTGTAACGCTGCGAGCAGCTCGAGCCGTCTTGGTGCGTCAAAGCCGACCCTCTCGCGTTATGACGCACGTCGCCAAGAATGAGGCCCGATGCGGCCGTTGAGCGGTATTTGTGGCTCCTTGAGGAGAAAGGCACTTGGCCAGCGCTGCTCTTACGCGCAATCCCTCTCTGACGAGGACTCAATCCGCGGACTCCTGTGCAAAGGCGCGGATCAATGCCGCCGCGACCGTGCTGGCAAACTCTTCGTCGAGTTGATCAGGACGGGTGAGCAGGCGGTACCAGAGCGGGCCGAATGCCATGTCGAGCACGTCGTCGGGTTCGCCGTTCAGCTCGCCCCGTGCCTGCAGGTCAACGAGCCGCTGATAGTAAGCGACCCAGGTAGGGCCAAGGACGCGCTCGCGGAATGCGGTCGCAGCGGCCTGATCCATCTGGGTCAGGGCGATCACCCCGGCGAAGTGTGGGCCAAGTACGGGATCGCTCATCAGGCCGGCGATACCGATAAGCAGTTCGCGGAGATCGGCCCAGACGCTGTCGCCGCGAGCTGGGAAGCGGATGCCGGGCGAGGCCGCATCTAACAGTGCTTCCACAGCAACGGCGCCCTTTGAGGGCCACCAGCGGTAGATCGTGGTTTTGCCGACTCCGGCCCTTGCCGCGATGCCTTCCATGCTCAACGCGGCGATACCGCCTTCTCGCATGAGCTCCAGGGTCGCGTCGCGGATCGCTTGCCTCGAGCTTTCGGATCGCCTGCTGGACTGCCGCTCCGTCACGATACGAACCGTAGCGTATTGACGTCAACCCGGCCGACTGCCAGACTAGCGATACGCTACGCAGCGTTTCGATCGGAGCGGTGATGCCAGAGAAGGTCTTGCAGGTGCTCGTTGTCGGTGGAGGGATTGGTGGCTTGTGCCTGGCTCAGGGGCTGCGGAAGGCTGGCATACAGGTCAAGGTCTTCGAGCGCGACCGCACTGTGGACGCACGGCTGGACCGGTACCGGCTGCACATCAACCCAGCAGGAACACGTGCCTTACGTGCCTGTCTCCCCGATGAGGTCTGGGATCGGCTCCTGGCGGCAGTCGGGCGGCCAGGTGGCGGCTTCCTTTTCCTCGATGAGCAGCTGCACGAGCTGCTCAGCATCGAGGACTCCCTGATGTATCCAGCGTCCGACGACTCGGCGGAGCGCGCCTATCCGGTGGAACGTCGCGCGCTCCGGGACGTATTGCTCACTGACCTTGCAGACGTCGTCCAGTTCGGCAAGCGCTTCGAGCGCTACGAGCTGCAGCCGAACGGCGGAGTCACCGCGTGGTTCACCGACGGTAGCCGGGCCGACGGGGACCTGCTGGTCGGCGCGGATGGCTCCGCATCGCAAGTCCGTGCCCAACTCCTTCCGCGGGCCAAGCCGGACGACACCGGCGCGGTGGGATTCGGGGCGAAGCTGCCGCTCACCGCACAGACCAGGGCTTGGCTGCCGCCGGAGCTGCTCGACGGCGAGACCATGATCATGACGGGAGATCCCTTCTTCCTCTTCACTTCCGTGTTCCAAACCCTCGGCGAGCCGGACGGCACAAGTTCCTATTTGTTGTGTGCGTTCGTAGCGCGGAAGGACGCATGTCCCCCGGGAATTGCGGACATGGACGGCCCGTCGATGCAACGGGCCATCGCCGACCTGGCCAGCGGCTGGCACCCAATCCTGCGCCAGCTGATCCTTGCCTGCGACCCGACGAGCGTCGCGATGTTCCCGTTCGCGACGTTGCTGCCGCCCGACTGGCCCACAGGACAGGTCACCCTCCTCGGAGACGCGATCCATCTCATGCCACCCACCGGAGGCATCGGTGCGAATACCACCATGCGCGACGCGAGCCTGTTGACCCGCCAGCTCGTCGCCGTCGCGACGGGCCAGCGTGACCTTGTCGAGGCGATAAACGGCTACGAGGTTGAGATGCGCGAATACGGCGCTGCAGCCGTGCGCTCGGCTCTGACCACGCTCCGCCAAGGGTTGAACACCAATCCGGTGAAGCTCACCGGGACTCGAGCATTTTTCCGGGTCTGCCGGGCGATCGCGCCGCTACGCCGGGTCAGCTTCCGCGATTATTGGGCCCGCCACACCCGGCCACGGCCGTGGGAGGAGTCGCCATCTGCAGCCGTGACACCAGCCCGCTGGGCGACCGGTGACTGACTGTGTGCCTGACCAGCCGAAGGAGCAGATCATGAACCGAAGCAGTAGCACCTTCCCGCCCGCCGTCGCGACCAACCTCCGGGAGCCCGCGCCAGGCCGCACTCGCGCCTTGCTCTGCTGCGGCGTACTCGCCGGACCCATCTATATCGTTGTCGGCCTGGTCCAAGCTCTGACCCGGGAGGGGTTCGACCTGACGCGCCACGACCTGAGCCTGTTGGCCAACGGCAGGCTCGGCTGGATCCAGATCGCCAACCTCGTCGTCACGGGCCTGATGACGATCGCAGCCGCGGTCGGGATCCGCCGGTCCTGGCGCGGCGTACGCGGCGGCACTTGGGCTCCCCTCCTACTCGGTGTGTACGGCGCCGGCCTGGTCGCAGCCGGGATCTTCGTCGCCGACCCGACCCTGGGCTTCCCACCCGGCACGCCCAACGGGCCGGGGCCGGTGACCTGGCACGGGCTGCTGCATTTTGTCGCCGGCGGCATCGGGTTCCTCGGCCTTATCGCGGCGTGTTTCGTGGTCGCCAGCCACTTCAGTGCCGATCGCCGCCCGGGCTGGGCTGCCTACTCCCGCGTGACCGGAGTGGTGTTCTTCGCCGGTTTCGTCGGGATCGCTTCCGGGTCGGGCAACCCCGCCACCGTGCTCGGCTTCTGGATTGCGGTCATCGCCGCCTGGGCTTGGCTCTCGGCACTCTCCATTCATCTCTACCGCCACGTCGAACGCGGACCTGGCTTGTCTCCTCAACCTGCTGACCGTGGAGGACCCAAATGATCTTCCGTACCACTTTGTTGCCCACCGGCAAGACCGCGGCCGGGATCGTGGTTCCGCCCGAGATCGTTGACGCGCTAGCCGCCGGCCGCCGGCCCCCGGTGCGAGTGACGATCAACAACCACACCTATCGCAGCACGATCGCCGTTCGGGGCGGCCAGTATCTTCTCGGTGTCAGTGCCGAGAACCGCCGCGCCGCCAGGATCCAGCCCGGGGACGAAATCGACATCCAGCTTGCCCTCGACTCCGAACCGCGGCACGTCACGGTGCCGTCCGAGCTTGCCAACGCACTCGACGACGAACCCGAGGCGCGTACGCGATTTGACGCTCTGTCCTACAGCGCCCAGCAACGCCTCACGTTGCCAATCGAGAACGCTCGGACACCCCAGACCCGGCAACGCCGCGTCGAAGCAGCACTGCACGCCCTGCGCGATCCGGCCGACTGACCGTGATCGGGCTTACCAGCCAGATACCCACATGAGCTTTTTACGGAAAGCACGCGCCGAATAGTCGTCGAGATGATCCGGTGCGAGACAGCGAATGACATCAGGGATGCAACAACATCATGGCGACCAACACCGCAAGCGCGACAAAAGCGATCACGAAGAGCAGGACGAGGTGCCGCTCATGGCCAGCCGGCTCGACCTGCCGCGCCGGCTCGGCGGGCAGCCCCGGCAGGTCGGCGGTCAAGGCGGCAAGGTCGTCTAGGGTCACTGCGGCCAGGGCCGCGGTGCTGCGTTGATCGAACTCGTCGAGGGTGAGCCGGCCAGCGGCGACGTGCTGCTCGAGGGTCTGCAGGACGGCGTCGCGGTCGTCGTCCGCCGCCCGCAGTCCTGGCTCCGGCATGGCGCGACTGTACTCGACAACCTAATTCTTTCGATCGTTCACGGCGTATTCGTAATGCCGATAGTTTCCTTGCAGCCAATCGAAGGGATCGCGGGACCATGGCTTCTGGCAAACAGCTCATCATCGAGCGCATCTTGCGTGACCGCGCGGGGATCTGGGACCAGATCATCGGCGAGCGTGACCTGCCCAAACTGATCCTGCGGATGCTGCTCACCTCCGTGATCAGCCTCGCGGCGTACGGCGCGGTGCTCGGCGCCTCGAACGGCTGGCTCCAGGCGCTCGTCTCGACGGTCAAGCTCCCGTTGCTGTTCCTGGCCACCCTGGCAATCTGCCTGCCCACGCTGTACCTGTTCAACCTGGTCTTCGGCGCCCGGCTGTCGGTCCTGCAGGCCTGCGCGCTGATCATGGTCGCCATCACCGTGACCGCCGTGCTGACCTTCGCCTTCGCCCCGATCAGCTTGTTCTTCTTGATCACGGCCCGCAGCTATGCGTTCTTCAAGCTGCTCAATGTTGCGATCCTCGCCCTGACCGCCCTTGTCGGACTGCGGTTCCTTACCTCCGGGATGCGCGCGCTCAACGAGCATGTCGTCGAATCAACGTTCGCCAACCAGGTTGTCGTGACAGCTGACGTGTCACAGCGGGAACTGGTCTCAGCGACGGTCGGCGGTGCGGCCCAAGCGCCCACCAACGGCGACGCGCGTGCCGCCCGGCAAAACCAGAGCGCCGCCGAGGCGCAGGCTCCGCAACCTGCCGCTGGCGACCGCCCGGCGAGCATGCTGCTGCTGTACATCTGGATCCTGCTGTTCGGCTTCGTCGGGACCCAGCTCGCCTGGACCCTGCGCCCGTTCTTCGGCGACCCGGGCCAGCCGTTCGAACTGTTCCGCGACATCAGCGGCACGTTCTACAGTGACATCCTGAGTACGCTCGGCAGTCTGCTCGGCTGACAGCGACGTCTGGCGGGCCGTACCCGGGCTAGAAGAAGTCCGGGCAGAAGGGTGGCTGGACCCACCCGAATGCTGCCGCCGCGGCGGCAGCGGCACCTTTGGTTCGCTCAGTGACCAGACCCGCCCTGGTCAGGGCCAGAAGTGATGTTCCAGCGAGATAGCCGGCGCTGAGTTCGCGTACGCTCATGATCAGATCAGGCCGGCGGCGGATGCGGGTGACTGAGGCACCGTCGGAGCCAACCTCCAGCCGGATCGAGCCGGTGTTGCGGGACAACAGTGGGTCCTCAACCCTGATGATCACGTCGAGATCGCTGATGTAGCGACGAGCCTCGAGTGCGCGCGGCACGTCGACCAGTCGCGCGTACGTTCCGTCATGCAGATCGGTCTTGACCGAACGAAGATCATTGACGAAGTAGCGCAGCGGCTCGTCCGGCGCGCTATCCATGCTGAAGGTCCTGACCAGGTCAAGATCAAGTACGAATCGCCACAGTGCGGCCCGTGCTGCCGCATTGCTGGCGTCGAGCTCGTCGATGATCACCTCGGCGGCAGAACCGGACTCTTCCCACTTGTTCTTCACGCGAAACGCGACGTAGCCGTCCGATCGGCCGCGGCGGTCGTAGTGCAAGGCAAATCGGTACGCCGATGCCCCGCGCCGCCACTGCTCGGGATCATGCCATTTGACCACCCACCAGTTGTCGTCGCGATTCAGGGCACCCACCCGGTCCGGCAATAACGCCTGATGCAGCCGTTTGATGATCGGTATCGCCTGCTCCCGCTCCACTTCTCCCACCGAACCCGGACCAAGATCAACATCAGGTCGAAATGCGGTCGTCTTGGTCTTGCCGGTCAGATGCACCCGCGGACTCGCCTGGCCGTAGCCAAACCGGCCGTAGATCGCAGCTTCTGAAGCCCAGAGCAGCGCAACGGGTTCCTCGCCGCGCTCGGCGATGTCATGCAATTGATGCGTCATCATCTCGGTGAGCAGGCCCCGGCGACGATACGACGGCTGCACCGTGACGACCGTGACCGCGGCAACAGGTACCGACCCGCCCGGAACCGTCATTGTCCTGCTGTACGCCCCGCACGTGGAGATCCATTGGTCGTCGACCTGGAAACCGAAGCTGCGCTCCGGCTCGAACACCCGCTGATGCGGCTGCCACTTCTCCGGCACGTAGTCGTCGTGAAAACCATGCAAGATCGCCCGGAAGAAGTCGTCGATCCGCTCGGGCGTGACGTATACCAATTCACGCTGGGCAAGGTGCGGCGGAGTGCCGCGCAGGAAGGTTGGGCTTGATGTCACGCTGGTGAGCTTGCCTGATGAACCAGTGACACGCCATGCAGCCGCGCCCCGACGGGTGTCGGGAGTTCCACCGTACGGGTCACAGTGCAGAGTCGATCATGAGACTTGCGAATTGCCGTCTCCAACACGCCCGCGGCGGCCCGACCGCCCTCGGTGTCGGGAAACTCGACGTCAAAGTCGACGTCGATATCAGCAAGACGATTGCCGTCCTTGTCTTTGGTGAAGTGGCCGGAGCCATGGACCAGGAACCGGCTGGGTTCGGACCGTTTCACGGTGATGGCATCGACGTCCATCGCGGTGCACCCGGCAATCGCCACCAGCAACAGCTCGATCGGACTGAACTCACCGGCCTCGGAGTCACCGAATGCCAGCGTGCCGCCGCGGGAATTCGTTGCCTCAAAATGCAGCCGGCTCAGCCGGGAAAGTTCAACCGCACGGAGCGAATCAGCACTCATGCGCCCACTCTTCCAGAGTCGGTAGGGTCAACGACTTGGAGACACCGCGATGAGTTCCGCGGTGAGGCGTACTAGCTAACTTCCCGCCGCGTGTACGTGGCCGGCTCGGGAGATTGCGGCTGACGTACGAGATCGGTGAGGCGGTTCCAGGCGGCACCCAGACCAGGCCTCCACCGTGCGGTGTTCTGCAGGTCCATCCGCAATCGCGGAGTGCTGGGGTGGGGCCGTACGACCTCGAAGCCGACGGCTTCCAGCCAGCCCGTCGGCAGCATGCAGGACGGACCGTCGTGATACGTACCGACCGCCTCCAACGCGCGGATGTCACGACGCGCGACCAGCCCGGCCGCGGACTGAACCAGCTGCCTGCCGATCCCCTTGCCGCGCACCTCAGGCGCCACCTGGGCCGACATCACGACCGCCGCGTCGGCTGTGACCGGGGTGGTAGCAAACGCACCTAGCCGCGGTACGTACATCGCCGGGGCCAGCGTGAGGTGACCGATCGGCAGCTCGTCGGCGAACGCGATCACGCCGCAATAGCCCCAGTGCCGGGTAACGGCTTCCGCCCAGTCGGCCTTGATCCCTTGCCGATCCGCATGATCAGCCGGCGCGGCGAGATCTGTCAGGCTCGCTTCCCAGAAGGTGCATCGCGCGCAGGATCCCGGTAGCAGCGGTAGGTCGGCGGCGGTCATCGGACGCAGACGGCGAGATCCCATGAGAGCTATTGCCTGGTACGCGGCCTGGCTAGCCCGAACGCAAAGCCCAGAACGAGACCGAACAGCATCCCGGCGGCTAGCCACAACGACCACCGGACCGCGGGGATGCCATTGCGCTCAGCCATGGATTTATCGTATGCGGCCACGCCGGTCGCTGGAAATTGGTGTGGCACGCCCCACCTGACCGGTGCTGGGAAGATGCAGCGCTCAGGCGAATGAGGCAGGCTTGAGTTGTGAGTCAGACTTCCCCACCCGAGCCGGACGAACCGCTGTTGGAGCGGCTACGGCCCCAAGACACTCGGCTGGATCACTACATCGACCGGTATGCCGCACGCGCGCACGGCATGACCGCCTCGGCAATCCGCGCCCTCTTCGCGGTCGCCAACCGTCCTGAAGTTGTCTCACTCGCCGGCGGCATGCCCAACATCACCGATCTCCCGCTGGATGTCGTCGGTTCTGTCCTGAACGACTTGGTGCTCAATGATGGGCGACGCGCGATGCAGTACGGCTCCGGCCAGGGCGAGCCTGCCATTAGGGAGGCGATCTGTGACGTGATGCGGCTGGAGAACATTTCCGCACATCCGGACGATGTGATGGTCTCCGTCGGATCGCAGCAGGGTCTTGATCTGCTTACCCGGATCTTCTGTAATCCGGGTGACGTCGTGCTCTGTGAGGCACCCAGCTACGTCGGCGCACTCGGGGTCTTCCGTTCCTATCAATGCGAGGTCGTCCATGTCGCGATGGACGAACATGGCCTGAATCCCAGCGCACTCGCCGATGCGCTCCGGACGCTGCGCCGCGCAGGTCGTACCGTCAAGTTCCTTTACACCATTCCGAACCACCACAACCCTGCGGGCGTGACCCAGTCGCTGGATCGACGGCTGGAACTACTACAGCTGTGCGAGCGGGCAGATCTGCTGGTGGTGGAGGACAACCCGTACGGGCTGCTCGGCTTCGACGGTGAACCGATCCCGGCGCTGCGATCGATGAACGAACATCACGTCATCTACCTCGGCTCGTTTTCGAAGACGTTCGCTCCTGGATTCCGGGTCGGCTGGGTACTCGCCCCCCACGCCGTACGCGAGAAGCTGGTGCTCGCCCAGGAGGCGGCAACGCTGTGTCCGCCCGTCTTCTCCCAGTTTGCGGTCGCGGCGTACCTGGCCAATCACGACTGGCGCGGACAGATCAAAGTCTTTAGCGAGATGTATCGCGAACGGCGCGATGCGATGATCAGTGGGCTGACCAGTCATATGCCGGCCGGCACCAGCTGGACCTATCCTGAGGGCGGCTTCTTCGTGTGGTTGACGCTGCCTCCGGGAATTGATTCGCACGCCATGCTGCCGCGTGCAGTGACTGCCCGCGTTGCGTACGTGCCCGGAACAGCGTTCTATGCGGATGGCTTCGGTAGCCGTCACATGCGCCTGTCGTACTGTTTCCCCACGCCAGAGCGCATCATCGAAGGCACCCGCCGACTCGGTGAGGTGCTGGAATACGAGGCAAGCATGCTCGAGATCTTCGGTACTGCCGTTGAGTCAGAGGGCGGTCGCCTCGCACTTGGACCGCGTGAAGCGCCCGGCCCCAACCAGGCCTGATGATCATCGAGCCCAATCCAAAGTTGATCTTGATCATGTTGATCATGAAGTGTTGATCATGAAAGAAGGAGCTGAGTGGCCGACAACGAATACCTTCAAACGGTGATCGTGCTTTCGGGGGGTCTGTCACACGAGCGCGACGTTTCGTTGCGCTCTGGGCGTCGGGTCAGTCAGGCGCTACGGTCTCGTGGCATCGAAGTCGTGGAATCCGATGTCGATTCCACCTTGTTAGCGCGGCTTGCCGGGCTCAATGGCTCGGTGGTTTTTCCGCTGCTGCACGGCGAGGCGGGTGAGGATGGTGCGCTGCGGGAGGTCTTCGAGCTGCTGGGCGTACCCTTCGTCGGATCGGTCGGATCGGCTTGCCGGGTGGCATTCGACAAGTCGATTGCTACCACCGTGGTCCGCGCGGGTGGCATTCGGACGCCGACTCAGGTCGCGCTGCCGCACGAGACGTTCCGTGAGCTGGGCGCTCCCGTTCTCGTTGACGCCCTGGGAGATCAGATCGGCTTCCCCATGATGATCAAACCGTCCCGCTGCGGATCGGCGCTGGGTTGCAGCAAGGTCACCCGGCCCGAGGAGCTTCCCGCCGCCATGGTCGGGGCGTACGCGTACGGCTCGGTGGCCGTGATCGAAGAGTTCGTCACGGGGACCGAAGTGACCGTTGCAGTCGTGGACCGTGGCAACGGGCCGATCGCCCTTCCAGCCGTGGAAATTCGGCCGGAATCGGGCGTCTACGACTACGCCGCGCGCTATACCGCGGGTGCTACCCGGTTCCTCTGCCCGGCCGAGGTGTCCTCCGAGGTGGCAAACGGCTGCGCTGACGTGGCTCTGCGAGTACACGCGATCCTGGGTCTTCGCGACTTGTCGCGCACCGACCTCATCGTCACGCCCGACGGCGACGCGGTCTTCCTCGAAGTCAATGTCGCCCCCGGCATGACCGAGACGTCAGCAGTACCGCTAGCGATTGAAACTGCCGGCTGGAGCCTGGGCAAGATGTCAGCTGACTTGGTCCGTGCGGCCGCGGCCCGCGGCGGCCACGACCGGACCATCCAACTGGCGGCGCGCTGAAGGATCCTGCTCGATGACCCGGTCCAAGCGATGATCCGGTCCAGGCGATGATCCGGCTTCAGCAAGGTCTGCTCATCGCCCTCGGCATTGTCCTGGCCGCGGTCATGGTGGCTCTCGGCTTCTGGCAGCTGGAGGTTTACCAGCGCCAGGGCGAAGCGGCTGCCGCGCGTCGGGCCGAGGCGCCGCCGATTCCGCTCACCTCCGTGGCTCGGCCGGGAACGGCGGCGACAGCAGGATTTGGCCGGTCCGTGTCATTCGAGGGGCGCTACGATCCAGCCCTCCAGTTGCTCGTGCCCGCGGAGGATGGGACCGGGGAGTTCCGCGTACTCACCGGACTGCGCCGAGCAGACGGCAGCGTATTGGCGGTAGTACGCGGCGTGGTGTCCGGCCCGACTGCCCCGCCGCCGCCCATCGGCGAGGTCCAGCAGGTTGGCGTACTGCTGCCGACTGAGGAACACCTGGCAGGCGCAGATCCGCCGAATGGTCAGATCGCGTCCGTACGCTTGCCGTCTCTGGCCCAGCAATGGCCCGGGCCCTTGATCGACGGATTCGTCACGCTTTCTCGTGCGGACTCCGTCAAACAAGGGTTGGCGCCGGCTGAGTTGCAGCTCCCCGAATCCGGAGGTCGGGTTCGCAATGGGGCCTACGTCGGGCAATGGTGGCTATTCGCCGCGTTCACGCTGTTCATGGCATTTCGGATGGCACGAGATCTCGGCGTACGCGAGGCGGAGGTGGCTGAGATCACAGCAGAGCGCCCCGCTGAGCCGACATAGGCTTCAGCCCATGCGCAACGCGTGGATCCGTTATCGGATCATGGCCTGGATCGTGGGAACGTTGCTCGTTGTCTTGGTCTGCGTGGGATTGCCACTGAAGTACATCGGTGGCGACGACACGGTCGTGTTGTGGACCGCCATTCCGCACGGATATCTCTACATGCTCTTGCTGATCACCGCGGTCGACCTAGGGCTGCGCGCGAAGTGGAGCTGGAAACGGCTGATCTTGATTGCGCTTGCCGGTACGGTGCCCTTCCTGTCCTTCGTGGCTGAGCGCTCAGCAACCAAAGACATCAGGAGGAAGCTCGCCGCTCAAGCCGAAACGGTGGCCTCTGCACCCGCCTCCTCTTGAATGTCGCTTTGTCGATATTGCTGGACTGCGGGCTGAGCCTGTCCAAGCTCTTCGACGGGCTCAGGGCGCATCTGCTCGTTCCCGATCAAGGCCACAATGCGCTCCAAGTCATCAATCGTGGCGAATTCGATGATGATCTTGCCCTTGGTCCTTCCTAATTCGACTTTTACTCGAGTCTCGAAGTGGTCGGAGAGCCTATCAGCGAGATCCTTGGCCTTCGGCGCCACGATCTTGGACTGCTGCCGTTGCCGTGCAGTCTTCTCCCGATGATCACCGAGAGTCACCAGCTCCTCGACGGCCCGAACGGATAGGCCTTCCGCGACAACTCGCTGAGCGAGCCTTTCCTGACCTCCCGGGTCCTCGATGGCCAGCAGAGCCCGCGCGTGCCCGGCGCTTATGACGCCGGCCGCAATCCGCCGCTGCACTGTGGGCGGCAGTCGCAGCAGGCGGATGGTGTTGGAAATCTGCGGCCGCGACCGCTTGATGCGGCTAGCCAGTTCCTCCTGGGTGCAGCCGAAGTCCTCGAGCATCTGCTGATAGGCCGCGGCCTCTTCAAGCGGGTTGAGCTGAGCTCGGTGCAGGTTTTCCAGTAGGGCATCGCGGAGTAGGTCGTGGTCTGCGGTCTCCCGAACAATCGCCGGGATCGTGTCCACTGCGGCCTGCTGTGCAGCTCGCCAGCGGCGTTCGCCCATGACGAGCTCAAACTTCGCGCCACCCAGCGGCCGGACCACGATCGGTTGCAGCATGCCGACCTCGCGAATGGAGTCGACGAGCTCATTCATCGCCTCTTCGTCGAAGACGGTTCTCGGTTGCCGAGGATTGGGCGAGATGGAGTCCAAGGGAAGATCGGCGAAGTAGGAACCGGCAGGCACTGGTGCGAGCGGCGCTGCTTCCAGGTGATCAACGGGCTGGACCGCCGCAGGGCGTGGCTCCGTTCGCTGAAACAGCTCACCCAGACCTCGGCCGAGGCCGCGGCGCTCCGTACCGATGTTCATAAGTTCTCCTCTATTCCCCGTTGGGCGATTTCATGGGCGGCTTCCAGGTATGAGATGGCGCCCACCGAGCTGGGCTGGTAGGTCAGCACGGTCTGGCCGTAGCTGGGTGCCTCAGAGATGCGGACCGATCGCGGTATGACGGTCGCGAGGGTCTCAGCCGGGAAGTGGTTGCGAACCTCGTCTGCGACCTGGGCCGCGAGCTTTGTCCGGCCGTCGAACATGGTGAGCATGACGGTGCTCAGCCGGAGGTCGCTGTTGAGTTCGCCCTTGACCAGATCGATGGTGCGCATCAGCTGGGTGACGCCCTCGAGCGCGTAGTACTCGCACTGGATCGGAACGAGGATTTCGTTGGCGGCGACAAGAGCGTTGAGTGTCAGGAGACCAAGCGACGGCGGGCAGTCCAGAAAGACGTAGTCGGCGTGATGGTTGTGGAGGTAGGCACGGAGAGCTCGGAGGAGGCGGCTTTCGCGAGCAACGACCGACACGAGCTCGATCTCGGCCCCGGCGAGATCGATCGTTGCTGGCAGCACCTTGAGATTGGGTGCCTCAGGCGAGGGAATCACGTGGTCCGCGAGCGGCGCACCGGCCATCAACACCTCGTACGTCCCCGCCGTGCCGGGTGGATGGTCAACACCAAGGGCCGTCGTTGCATTGCCTTGCGGATCGAGGTCGACGAGAAGCACAGTCAACCCACCCAGGGCGAGCGCCGCCGCCAGATTCACACTGGTTGTCGTCTTGCCGACGCCGCCCTTCTGGTTCGCGACGACGAAAATCCGCGTGTGAGGAGGCGCGGGTAGTGCAGCGGACGTCGCTCGGTCCGCAACAGCGACAGGCGGCGGATCTTCCTCAACAGGCGCCGGGGCAAACTCTTCCTCGTCGAAGCGTGCTCGTCTCGGGCCTGGCGGTATTTCTATCGGCGCTGGTGGTGCAGCCGTCATGGCATCGCCGTCGCTCGACCATGACCGGACCGTTAGGCGTTCTGGCCAGTCGAGCGTTTCACGTGGAACGTTGGGCCATCCGATTCGCGGATCGATCTCGACGTGGAGTGGCCAACCCAAACCCGGCGTGACTCGAAACTCCGCTACCGGCGGTGCCAGCATGAATCCCCCTGTTGTTCGGCAACACCGTAACAACCGGAAGGACGTTGAGCTGGCCGCCGCGCCAAACTGCTGACACAGCCTCTGTGAAGCCGGCCTGCCGCGGTAGGTGCCCGCATGGGCGGCCTAGACAACGTGGTGGTTGGGTGAGCGGCTCGGGTGCGCTGGGCGGCGCTTGGGTTTCAGGCATCTTAGGTTGTTACGGCCGCCCATGCGGGCACCTACCGCTCGTTCGTTCTCCGCGGCGGGTAGGGTATGGGCGGCCTAGACAACGTGGGGGTCGGCCCTGCAGCA
>Ga0307286_10000065_pt1 | contig 24646 bp, 20 predicted proteins | sample ER_DNA_140_FD_194478 | JGI IMG/M metagenome (GOLD analysis project Ga0307286, IMG submission 194478) | Bulk soil microbial communities from the East River watershed near Crested Butte, Colorado, United States - ER_DNA_140 | ecosystem: Environmental > Terrestrial > Soil > Floodplain | place... | reverse complement strand
ACGTCCGGCCGTTTCGTGCTGGACGCGCAGCCGGATACGTCGGCGCCTTCTTTGCCGGCGGACTTGCCCTGAGCGTGCTCTATGCGACGACCGGCTTTGGGTTGCCATGTCCCTTCCGTGCCATCACTGGTTGGGACTGCCCGCTCTGCGGAGGCACGCGGATGGGTTCGGCATTGCTCCACGGCGACGTCCAAGCGGCATTCTTGTACAACCCGCTGGCGCTGATCGGACTCCTCGTTCTAGGCGTGCTCGGGGTGCTGTGGGCAGTGGAGGCGGCGGGCGGTCCAGCGATCCGACCGCCGCGTTCTTTTGCCACATGGTTACGGCGGGTACGCGTAGGTCAGTGGTTGGCCCTCGGGCTCGCCGTAGCCGTGATTTATACGATCGCGCGCAACATGCTCTGAGGCCTCAGACGTGGCTTTGGTGCGGCGCTGGCGGTCCAAGGCCGTCCCCTTTGTGCGCTGAAACCGAACGTCAGCGACACCGGCGACAAAACTGTCAGTCCTCTTGCGAAGAATAGATGGAAGACGTACGGTATCTATATCTAGTAGTTACAACCGTGTGTTTTATCCACAAGTTGTGGTTAGATCTTCACAGAAGTCCCCAGGAAATACACAGACTGGTCCACAAGTTTTCCCGACCAGCCCACAGGCGGATCCCCAGGTCGATCCACAGAGAGGAGTCGGCAATGCACTGCCCGTACTGTCGCAACACCGACTCCAAGGTGCTGGATTCGCGCACGACCGATGACGGCGGCAGCATCCGGCGGCGGCGCCAATGCCCGTCCTGCGAGCGGCGGTTCACCACACTCGAGCAGATGCAGCTCGTCGTAGTGAAACGCAGTGGCGTCGTCGAGCCTTTTACTCGCGACAAGGTCATCAACGGCGTGAGGAAAGCCTGCAAGGGACGGCCGGTGACCGAGGACCAGCTGGCCCGCCTGGGTCAGCTGGTCGAGGACTCGCTGCGGGCCCTCGGCCAGCCCGAAATACCGGCGGACGAGGTCGGCGTCGCCATTCTTGGTCCGCTGCGTGAGCTCGATCAGGTCGCTTACCTTCGCTTCGCGAGCGTTTATCGGCAATTCCGGTCGGTGGACGACTTCGAGGCGGAGATCGCCCTGCTTCGCGTGGAACAGGAGCCGACCGGTATCGAGCCACTTGTTCCGGACCGTCTAGCGGACCACAAGATAAGCAACTTCACCCCGCACCGGCTGACACCATCTCGGCAACGCCCCGGCAGCGGTCCGGAACCTCCGTAGCACGAACACGATCCTGTCGTGTGCCGCCGGCCGCGGCCACGACTCGCGACAGCCAGGCCAGCCTCCATCATCAGCGCCAGTGGTGGCGCGGTAGCGACGAAGAAAGGCAGAAATGACCGAAACAACCCGTTCGGCGAATGGGCGATCGGACAAGAAGAATTCGCAGCCGAAGTCCGCCGGCCTGAGCATCCAGCCCGTTTTCACCTCCGGCGTCCACCCGTATGACGAGGTGACCTGGGAGCGCCGCGATGTGGTGCAAACCAACTGGAAGACCGGCGAGGTTGTCTTTGAGCAAAAAGGCGTTGAATTCCCCGACTTCTGGAGCGTCAACGCGTCCACGATCGTCACCACCAAGTACTTTCGTGGCGCGCTTGGCACCCCGGTTCGTGAGCAAAGTCTTCGACAACTCATCGACCGGGTGGTCAAGACCTACCGCAAGGCGGGGGAAGACTACGGCTACTTCGCTGACGCCCAGTCGGCCGAGGTGTTCGAGTACGAGCTGACGTGGATGCTGCTGCACCAGTACTTCTCGTTCAACTCGCCGGTCTGGTTCAACGTCGGTACCGCCTCGCCGCAGCAGGTTTCAGCCTGTTTCATCCTGTCGGTGGACGACTCCATGGACTCGATCTTGAACTGGTATCGGGAGGAGGGGTTCATCTTCAAGGGCGGCTCGGGCGCCGGCCTGAACCTGTCACGGATCCGCTCGTCAAAAGAGCTGCTCAGCTCGGGCGGCACGGCCTCCGGCCCGGTCTCGTTCATGCGGGGTGCTGACGCCAGTGCGGGGACCATCAAGTCCGGCGGAGCGACGCGCCGCGCCGCAAAGATGGTCGTGCTCGACGTGGACCATCCCGACATCGAGGAGTTCATCGAGACCAAGGCGCGCGAGGAAAACAAGATCCGCGCGCTCCGCGATGCCGGGTTCGACATGGACTTGGGCGGCCGCGACATCACCTCCGTGCAGTATCAGAACGCCAACAACTCAGTGCGAGTGACTGATGAATTCATGCGAACCGTCGAGGAGGGCGGTGACTTCGCGCTGCGCGCCCGTACCGACGGGCGGGTTATCGAGACGCTCAAAGCTCGTGAGCTGTTCGACAAGATGGCCAAGGCCGCCTGGGAATGCGCCGATCCCGGCATCCAGTACGACGACACGATCAACGACTGGCACACCAATCCTGAGACTGGCCGGATTACGGCATCTAATCCCTGCAGTGAATACATGAGCCTGGACAACAGCTCGTGCAACCTGGCGAGCCTCAACTTGCTCAAGTTCTTGCGCGAGGACAACACCTTCGACGCTCTGGCGTTCGAACGGGCGGTGGAGTTGATCATCACCGCAATGGATATCTCGATCTGCTTCGCAGACTTCCCCACCGAGGCGATCGGGCAGACGACTCGTGATTATCGCCAGCTGGGTATCGGTTACGCGAACCTTGGTGCGCTGCTGATGGCGACCGGACACGGATACGACTCAGAGGGTGGTCGGGCGCTTGCCGCGGCGATCACCTCTGTGATGACGGGCGTGTCCTATCGCCGGTCGGCTGAGCTGGCCGGGATCGTGGGCGCGTACGAGGGTTACGCCCGCAACGCCGACGCTCACAAGAGGGTCATGCGCAAGCACCAGGCTGCGAATGATGCGCTTCGCACGGTCGACTCGATGGACGCCGATATCCGTAAGCGGGCAACCGCTGCATGGGCCGACGTGATCAAGATCGGCGAAGCACATGGTTACCGCAACGCCCAGGCAAGTGTTCTGGCCCCGACGGGCACGATCGGCTTCATGATGGACTGCGACACCACGGGGATCGAGCCAGACTTCTCGCTGGTCAAGTTCAAGAAGCTGGTGGGAGGCGGCTCACTACAGATCGTCAACCAAACCATCCCGAAGGCGCTCAAGAAGCTTGGTTATGCCGACGAGACGTCCGAGGCGATCATCGAGTACATCGCCGAACACGGACACGTCATCGACGCGCCTGGCTTGAAGCTAGAGCACTACGAGGTCTTCGACACGGCAATGGGGCAGCGGGCGATCAAGCCGATGGGCCATGTCCGCATGATGGCGGCGGCACAGCCGTTCTTGTCCGGGGCCATCTCCAAGACGGTCAATCTGCCGGAGACGGCAACGGTAGAGGAGATAGCCAATGTCTACCTGCAGGGCTGGAAGCTCGGCCTCAAGGCGCTAGCGGTTTACCGCGACAACTGCAAGGTGGGTCAGCCTCTCAGCGACGGCGCAGCCAGCAGGACCGATGACAAGAAGACCGCGGCGGTCGAAACTGAAGTCGTGGAGAAGGTGGTCTATCGGCCGACTCGGAAGCGGCTGCCCAAGTCGCGACCGAGCCGTACCACGTCATTTTCGGTCGGCGGGGCCGAGGGTTACATGACGTCTGGTTCATACCCGGACGACGGCCTCGGTGAGGTGTTCCTCAAGCTCGGCAAGCAGGGTTCGACTCTCGCAGGTGTGATGGACGCCTTCTCCATTGCGGTGTCGATCGCCTTGCAGTACGGCGTGCCGCTGGAAACCTTTGTGCAGAAGTTCACCAACCTCAAGTTCGAGCCCGCCGGCTTGACCGATGACCCGGACATCCGGATGGCGCAGTCGATCATGGACTACATCTTCCGGCGGTTGGCGCTGGACTACCTGTCCTTCGAGGAGCGCGCGGAACTCGGCATCTACACCGCCACGGAGCGGGCCCGCCAGGTGGAGACCGGATCGTATCTGCCGCCTGAGGAAGAGCTCAGTGAGGCGGAGTCGCTCAAGAACGACCCGGGTGACGACGTAAGAACCGACGAGATGGATGTCCCAGGTACGAAGCCAATTCCGCAGGGCGCTCATACGACCGCCGAGCTCTTCGAGGAGATCACCGGAACCAGTGTCGACGCGCCGCTCTGCCTGACCTGCGGTACCAAGATGCGGCCTAGCGGCAGCTGCTACGTCTGCGAAGGGTGCGGATCCACCAGCGGCTGTAGCTGAGAGGCAACCGCACTCAGGATCGGTGTACCTGCCACACGCTCGCAGGTACACCGATGTCTGGGAACACTTCTGTGCCGTGCGCGTTTACACAACATGATTGATGACCGTGACCGCGACGCGTTGGACGCCTACTCCGAGGCGGTGACTGCGGTGGTTCAGCAGGTCTTGCCCAGTGTCGCGAGCCTCCGGGTCAGGTCCCGGCTCGGCGATGGCGCGGGAAGTGCCAGTGTCTTGACCGCCGACGGGTTTCTCTTGACCAGCGCGCATGTCGTCGATGGAGTGAATACCGTCGTGGCGGCCTTTGCAGACGGCAACGAGGTGACCGCAGATGTGGTCGGACGCGATGCGTTCTCCGACCTGGCCGTACTCCGCGCTCGAGGTGACGTACCCAGCGCGGTCGCGTTAGGCGATGCCAGCAAGCTGCAAGTCGGACAACTCGTGATCGCGGTCGGAAACCCGCTCGGTCTGGCGGGAAGCGTTACCGCTGGCATCATCTCGGGTCTAGGCCGGTCGCTTCCAACCAGGCAAGGACGAGTTGTCGATGAGGTGATCCAGACCGACGCGGCGCTCAATCCCGGAAATAGCGGCGGTGTGCTCGCCGACAGCCGTGGCCGGATGATCGGAGTCAATACCGCGGTGGCCGGCATCGGTGTCGGCCTTGCAGTGCCGATCAATGAGACGACGGAGCGCATCATCAGCGCATTGATGACCGCCGGCCGAGTACGCCGTGCCTGGCTGGGAATCGCAGGCAGCCAAGCTCCACTGCCGCCGGCGTTGGCGAACAAGTTGGGCCGACGTGAGGGTCTTCGGGTGGCTCAGGTGGTTGCCGGCAGCCCTGCCGACAGTGCGGGTCTGAGAGCAGGCGACATCGTTGTTGCGGTCGCTGGCACATCGCTGGGTTCCAGCACCGAGTTGCAGCGCCGGATGGTCGAGGATGCGATCGGCCAGCGGGTTGAGATCACGGTCTGGCGCAACGGCGCGCTGGTCGATGTCATCGCTGTGCCGCGAGAGCTCACCGAATCCTCGAGCTGAGCCGCCATTCCGCCTCCACTGCCGTCTCGCCTTCACTGCAAGGGAAAGGGTGACTGGCCCCACGCAGGCGTGCTACTGAGCTCCACGGAGGCGACCCATTTGACCCACCAGAAACCCCGTCGGTTTGGCGCTACCAGCCGAACTGGTGCGCCGTGACCAGCCCGCAGTGGCTCCCCCTGATAGGCCGTGGCCAGCCAGAGCGAATCAGCGTCCTCAGCCGGGAACCGCCGTCGATAGCCGGTCACGCTCCGCACCTCGATGCTGGCCGCCGCGACAAGCTGCTCCCGCGGAAGAAGATCACCAAGGTTGGCAGCTGTCCACTCCCCATCGGCGTACCAGCCGCTGGTGCAGTCCAGCCGCGCGGCGATGGTCGTCGAACGCGATGCCAGATCGCGAATCGAGTATGAGGATCCGGCAATAACGACGTGGTGGTCGGGGTCGACGATCGGGATGGTGTCGAAGAGCCAGATCGTTGCCGGGGCGGCATCGGCGGCGACCTTGTGTGATCCAGTTGCGATTCTGCTGGCTGACGCAGATCCCACCAGCCCGCCGATACCCTCGAGTGCGGCGTACGTTGTCCCGACCCCCGCAGCCAATAAGCCGGTACGCAGCAGCGTCCGGCGTGACAGGTCGATGCGGCGTAGCCGTTGCCGCCGCTGACGCAGCACATGCCAGGCCAGTAGCGGGGCAGCCAGCAGTGCAGACCCGACGTGCACCTGTATCGGGCTGAGGTACCACAGCACGCCGTACCCGCCGAAGACCTCCACAAGTCCCGAGCCGACGCAGACAACGACCAAGGCGATCAAGATCACGCTGGTGGCTCGGATGGCTGGAGCTCGCCGCGCGATGACCGTCTTCCACGGCGTCAGCAGCACAACAGCAAGCCCGAACAGCCCATGCCCGATGGTGGCGGCGCTGGCGGGCAGCGAAGTGCCAGCGGCGAACGCGAGGCCACCGGTCACCGCGGCTCCAACGAGGAGGATCAGTAGCGCCAGGTTCGTACGCCGACCCGCCCGTCGTAAGCCGAGGACGTTACCGACGCGGCGCTGGCTCATGACTAGCCCCGTTGGTCGGGAAAGACCGGCGCAGCTGGCGGAACGGGCGGTTGAAACTGGGGTCCCGTAGGGCTGCCGGGAGCCGACCACACGGCGGGTGGTGGCGAAGGTGGGAGTACGACGTAGGGCCTGAGCCACGCGGCTCGCTGCAGCAGGCCGCTCATCCGTTGGTTGAGATCAGCCGGGGCTGTCCCGTTCACGGCTCGATTGTGCAGGAAACCGATCTCGATCATGGTCTGCTGGTACGCGCGAAGCGCTGCCGCGGCGGGCTTGCCAGCAACGCGTTTGGCGTACGCGCGGGCCGACATCCGATCCGACAGCCGGGCTATCCAGCGGATCTCCTCGGGCCTAATCCAGCCCATCTGCGACACCTGATACAGCGCCGCAGTGAGCATCTTGCCTTCCCGGGTGCGCGCCCATATGGCCACCGCCAAGATCACGATCAACAGCGGGAGCATGATCGCGCCGTAGGCGATCAAGAACCCGTTGGCGCCGAAGAAGGTGCTGCCGTTCCAGATTGCGTGCATCAGGACCGCAGCCACGAAACCGAGGATTGGTGCTACGACGCGTAATGCCGGTCGACGGGTTGACACAGCAATTCCAATGCCCAGGCCCGTCGCGGCCGTGAACAGTGGATGCGCGAACGGCCCCATGATGCCGCGCAGGAAAAACGTCAGACCGAGCTGCCCGGATTGCAGCGATCCCAGGTAGTAGACGATGTCCTCGACGAATGCGAATCCGATCCCGACCAGGGCGCCGTAGATGATGCCATCGAGCAGGCCGTGCACTTCGGCACGTCGGAAGACCACGATCCCGACGAGAAACAAGCCTTTCGCCGACTCCTCGATCAAGGGCGCAGCTATCGCGGTATTGACGACCTGGTTAGCGCCGGGTAGCCCGAAGAGGAGTTGCTCGCCGACAAAGCTCAGTGCGACGGCTGCAACAGCACCCCAACCCAACGCTGTGAGTCGATACCGAGCCGGCTCCGGCTCGTAGCGGTCAAGCCAGAAGCAGATCAAGATCATCAGCGGGAAGGACAGCGCGGCCAGCAGTGTGGCGATCAGCGCTCCGGCCGGGCCGCCCAGAAGAAAGATCAAGATCGCAATGGCCAAGCCGCCCACGCCGAGAACGATCATGGTGACCCAGGTGAGCGCGGAACGTGGACGGTGCAAGAGAGCGGCTGGCGCTACCGGCGCCATGACGGGACGAGGTCCGCCCGCAGGAAACATTGCCTGCCGAGTCACTGCTGATCACCTCATCCGTACGCCGTTGGCCCACCGCTAGGTCAACCGCATCACTCAACGATAGGCAGCCGCTGGCCCGCGTACAGTCGCCGGTATGGACGCGATGCCAGCAATTCATCCGCGACCAGGTTTGCCGAGCCGCGTCAGCGTTTACGAAGTCGGTCCCCGGGATGGCTTACAGGCCGAGAAAACGGTGCTGCCGCTGCCGGTCAAGCTAGAGCTGATCGACCGGCTCGGCGATGCTGGACTCGCCATTATCGAGGCGACCAGCTTCGTATCGGCCCGTTGGGTTCCTCAACTGGCGGATGCCGACGATCTCATGGCTGGGTTGCAGCGTCGACCTGGTGTCCGGTATCCCGTGCTGGTCCCGAACGAGCGCGGTTTCGAGAGGGCCACCGCGGTCGGTGCCAATGAAATCTCGATCTTCGTGTCCGCCACCGAGACCTTTGCCAAGCAGAATCTGGGTACCACGCTGGACGGTGCCATCGACATGGCGGCACCGGTAGTCAAGGCGGCCAAGAGAGAAGGAATTCCAGTACGCGGCTATGTCTCGATGTGCTTCGGGGACCCGTGGGAGGGGAGGGTCGACCCGGCGGCTCCCGCGGCCGTCGCAGCCCGACTCATGGAGCTCGGCTGCGCCACCATCAGCCTGGGCGACACGATCGGTGTTGCCACCGCTGGTCACGTGGTGGCCGTACTCGACCGGGTAGCAGCGGCAGGGGTGCCACGAGACCGGACCGCGCTACACCTGCACGACACCTACGGCCAGGCTCTCGCGAACGTGCTGGCCGGATTGGAGGCCGGAGTCACCGAATTCGATGCGTCCGCCGGCGGACTGGGCGGCTGCCCGTACGCGAAATCAGCGACCGGGAATCTCGCTACCGAGGACCTGGTGTGGATGCTGGAGGGCCTTGGCATCGAGACGGGCGTTGACCTGATGAGACTGGCAGCCACGAGCCGCTGGCTTGCCGCCACGTTAGGGCGGCCCTCGCCATCGCGGGTGGTGGCCGCGCTGGGCATTTGAACGCCTCCGGCACTAGTGTCGTTGTCGTGGGTGGTGGGAGGGGCACACATGGCCGACATCGACGACTTCGACCTCGACCGGAGTATCGCTCAAGCCTGGGCTGAGTTCCAGAGTCGGTTGAGTGAAGTCATCTCCCTGATCGACGACACGGCCGATCTGACGATCGGCACTGAGTCAGGGGGTAACGGTCCGCCGCCCTTCGTGAGGCTGAGTAGTCCTCGGCCAGGCGTGGTCCGATGTGAGGCTGCCAGCAACGCGGTGCTCGGCGGTGATTTTCAGCTCTCTGCCGAGCTGCTCAGCGAGATGGAACGGCTGGGGTGGCAACCACCAACAGGGGGCGGCGAGCCACCATCGGCCACCCAATCGGCAGAGCCGACGGCGAATTTTTGGATCGAGCTGCCGCAGGTTGAGTCCGATCGAATGAGCGAGCTGGCAGTAGCCGCCCTACGCGACATCTACGGCGTGCAGCATCCCGTGTTCCTCGCTCCTGACCAGCTCGCGGAAGCGCTCCAGCCGGCACCGGCAGCCGTCGAGAGTGACTCCTCGATCAAGGTCGTGGAGGTGGACGAGACCGATCTCCGGTCGACCATGCCGCGTAACCAGCAACATCTCAACGATCTTGTCGATGCCGAGCTTGCCGAGATATACGGCCATCTTCCGATCCGGGACGCTGAAGGGGACGTGGCCATCAGGGTCGGATCGACGATGCTCTTCCTACGCACCTCCGCCGATGGCCAGGAGGTGGTGCTCTTCGCGCCCGTCGTGCACGACATCGCCGGCCGATCACGAGCCGCCGAGGTACTCAACGACTTGAACGTCGAGGCTCGCTGGGTCAAGTTCCAACTGATCAAGGATCGCGTTTTTGTGACGATTTCCGTGCTGTCGCGACCCTTCGTACCGGCTCACCTACGCCAGGCCGTACGCATCCTTTCTGACGTCGCCGATGGCATCGACAACGAACTAGCCGCCAAACTCAACGGCCGAACCACCTTCAGCGACCACGATTAGAGCCGGTGACGGTAGTTTCCCCAACCTGGCCCAAGCCGAGCCTTTCGACGGAACCCACCAATGAGTCGAAGGTAGATTGGATGCCGTGATGGATCCCCGGGAGCTTTATACCTTGAACGAGGCGGTGGTCGCCAAGCTCAAGGAGCATCGCCCGGTGTTGATCCACCAGCTGGACGGCTTCGTGGACGCCGGGCAGGCCGGACGGCTGTTCTCCACGAATCTGCTGGACAACCTCGAGCACGAAGTGCTCGCCGAATTCGATCATGATCAGCTCCACGACTACCGCAGCCGCCGACCAGCGATGATCTTCGACACCAATCAGTGGAAGTCTTACGCCGACCTACATCTGCGTATCCATCGAGTCACGGACGGCCATGGTGAGGTCTTCCTGCTATTTAGCGGGCCCGAGCCGGACGTGCAGTGGGAGCGACTCGCTGCGGCCATGGTCGGGCTGATCGAGCGGTTCGGCGTACGGATGACTGTTGGAGTACACGGCATCCCCATGGCCGTACCGCATACCCGGCCCATCACCTTGACGGCGCACGCTACCGACCCCTCGCTGGTCAGGTCTTATCGGAGCTGGATTGATCGTGTCGAGGTGCCAGCGAGCTTCACCGGCTTGCTGGAGTTCCGTCTCGGTCAGCTCGAACGCACGGCCATGGGTTTTGCTGCCCACGTACCGCATTACCTAGCTCAAGCATCCTTCCCGGAAGCGACTCTGACGCTGACGCGTTCCCTCAACCAAGCGACGGGCCTGGCGGTCCCGCTGGAACCGCTGGAGAAGGCATCTGCCAGCAATCTCGCAGACATCGCTGAGGAGATGGCGACCTCGTCCGAAGTCCAGGAGCTCGTGGCGACCCTGGAGCAGCAATACGATGCGCTTCAGGCTGAACGACCGGATCGGGTGCCCAGTGCTGAGGAAATCGCCGCCGAGTTCGAGCGGTTCCTCGCTGAGCGCGAGAAGGACGACTGATCTGCTGCTGCCCAACGCACCAGACCGTGAGGCGCTCGTCGCTCGGCTTCGGCTTGCGGGATGTGTATTCGCCGAGGACGAAGCGGACGTGCTGCTCAGCGCTGCCACATCCCAGCACGATCTCGAAGACATGATCCGGCAACGAGTACGGGGACTCCCGCTGGAGCAGATCGTTGGTTGGGCCGAGTTCGCCGGACTGCGGATTGGCATCGAGCCTGGCGTATTCGTACCGCGGCAGCGGACCCTGCTTCTCTTGCGACACGCCTTGCGGCTCGCTCCGGCCCAACCAGTGGTTGTCGAGTTGTGTTGTGGTTCGGCCGCCGTCTCGCTTGCGCTGGCCTCGAGACTGCAGGGAGTCGAGCTCTACGCCACCGATATTGATCCGGCTGCGGTCCGATGCGCCCGCCGGAATTTCGTCGACGTCACCCCGCCAGCCGCCGTCTTCGAAGGTGACCTCTATGACCCACTGCCGCCGTCACTGTCTGGTCGGGTCGACCTGCTGCTCGCCAATGCGCCCTATGTGCCGACTGAATCGATCGCGCTGATGCCGCCGGAAGCTCGCCTCTATGAGCCTCGGGTCGCGCTCGACGGCGGTGCGGACGGGATTGACGTGCATCGGCGAATCGCCGCAAGCGCGACGCACTGGCTTGCCCCGCACGGACATCTGCTGGTAGAGACCAGTCGCAACCAGGCGGCTGGAAGCGTGACCGCCTTCGAACGTTATGGTTTGGTGGCCCACGTGGTCAGCTCCGACGAGCTGGATGCGACCATCGTCATCGGCCGGCCGGCAACGGCTCACCTGTAACAAAACGTGGCGGGACCGAGACCACTAAGCTCCTGTCGTGCCTCAGTCCCTTGTCGAGCTCATCGATTTGTTGGACCTGGAGGAGATCGAGATCGGGCTGTTTCGGGCACGGCAGCCAAACACTCAGCTGCAGCGAGTCTTCGGCGGCGAAGTGCTGGCCCAGGCACTCATCGCTGCCGCCCGGACCGTGCCGGTCTCCCGAGTGCTGCATTCCCTGCACGCCTATTTTCTGCTTCCCGGGCGGACCGACATTGCCATCGTCTACGACGTCGAGCCAGTGCGTGACGGTGGTTCATTCTCATCGCGACGGGTCGTCGCTCGGCAAGGTGGCAAGGTGATCTTCTATCTGTCGAGCTCCTTCCACGAGATGGAGGAGGGTTTCGAGCACCTTGATCCGGTGCCGGACGACGTTCCAGCTCCCGAGGATTGTCCGACCCTGGGGGAGGTGTTGTTCAAGGCATCAGGTCGGCCAGTCTCGTTTTGGGAGCATGAGTGGGGAGCACTCGACGTGCGCTACGTGGGTGACTCTCGGACCGGTGGCGCTCTCGTGAACCCACGTCATCCGGCACATTCCCGCGTCTGGGTCCGCGCCAAGGGCAGGTTGCCCGATGACCGCCGGCTCCATCAGGCGGCGTTGGCGTACGCAAGTGATCTGACTTTGCTGGGTGTCACGACGGTGCCACATAACGTCTTTATCGGACTCAATGTCCATGTAGCCTCCATCGACCACGCCATGTGGTTTCACCGGCCGTTTCGTGCTGACGAGTGGCTGCTTTACGACCAGATCTCACCGTCTGCCTCGAGCGGCCTCGGCTTGGCAACCGCCCGACTGTTCCAGAACAGCATCCTGGTCTCCAGCGTTGCCCAAGAAGGCCTCATCCGCCCCCTCCGCAAGCCCTGAGTATTGCCACTGCTCTCAGATGCTTTGTATTGCTCGGCGAGCGTCGGGTAGTTGCGCCGCTGGCGAGCGGAGGAACGATGAGCGAGGTGCACCCTCGTAAGAGGCGCACTAACCGTCTCAGGCAGTGCGCCTCGCGAAGAGCGACGACGACGCCAGCTCCCGGCGCAACTGCGCGAGCCGAGCCCCAAATAGGAGGCGTGCGCGAGCGGAGCACAAAAAAACGGGCGATCCGGAGGGGGAATCCGGATCGCCCTTTGGGCTGCTGGTAGGTCGCTGTGAGGTCCCGCTGTGCGGGGGTTACGCAGCCAGGACCGACTTACCCCGCAGCTTGGCTATGGCATGACGCTCGATCTGACGGACGCGCTCTGCGGTGATTCCCCAGATCGCACCGATATCGGCGAGCTTGGCTTGACGGCCGTCAATGAGTCCGTAACGGCGGCGTACTACGTCGGCGGAACGCTCGTCCAGGGAGGCGAGCATGTCCTCCAAACGGGCGTGCTCTTCGGCGTCGAGGAACACCTCGTCCGGACCTGGCATGGGCTCGCGGGCGATCAGATCGCCAAGAGCGGTGTCGCCACCTTCCTCGACGGGCGCATCGAGGCTCACATGGTCGCGGCCGTAGCGCATCAGGTCAAGGACACGCTCAGGCTCGAGATCCATTTCGTTGGCGATCTCTTCGATCTCGGGATCGCGCCCGAGTCGCCGCTCCAGCGTCCTGCGTACTGCACCTACCTGATTGACCTGCTCGGCAACATGTACCGGAAGTCGAACAATGCGGCCCTGTTGGGCGATCCCGCGGCTGATGGACTGCCGCACCCACCATGTGCCGTAGGTCGAGAACTTGAAACCCTTGGTGTAGTCGAACTTCTCTACCGCTCGGATAAGGCCTGTATTACCTTCTTGGACCAGATCCAAAAGGGGCATCTGAGACCGGCCGTACTTGCGAGCAACAGAGACCACCAAACGTAGGTTGGCGGTCACAAAATGCTGCATTGCCCGACGGCCTTCGTCAACCAAGAACTCCAGCTCGGCCTTGCTTGGCCGCTTGGCATGTTTTCCACGCTCGGCAAGCGTCACATCGCCGGAGAGGACGTGCTCGGCGTAAAGACCAATTTCGATCGTCTTCGCGAGCTCGACTTCCTCCTCCGCGGTCAGCAACGGAGTCTTGGCGATGCCTTCCAGATATAAGCCGACTGCATCTTTCCCATCGATGCCTTCGGATACTCGCGAACGAGTAGTTGTTGCCACAGTGGGCCCCTTTCGTTACCTTCACAATCCAGAACGCGTCAGGTACCGATTTGGATTCCTCGGTTGCCCTGAAGAATCCCTGAGACCTACTCGGGGGTAACCCCGAGCGGTTTTTGCCCCCGCGGTCGAGTTCGTCAGCGTGCACTAATGGTTCGAAGCAACGGTCGTTTGTGGATGCATTACCCGCTCAGCAGCGGTGATATGCGCCTGCTGAGTAACTCAAATAGAACGGTCACAGATGGCTGGGAATTCCCGAAACCGCTCAGCCTTCGCGCGTTATCTCGCTCACGATCCAGGCGTACTCGAACGCCAGTTCCCGCCAGCTCTTGTAGCGTCCGCTCACGCCGCCATGGCCGGCCACCATCTCGGTCTTGAGCAAGATCTGACGTTTGTCCGAGTTGGTCGCGAGATGCCGCAGAGCGGCCACCCATTTGGCTGGTTCGACGTAGAAAACGCGGGTGTCGTTGAGGCTCGTGGTGGCCAGAATGGCCGGATAGTCGATCGAGCTGACATTTTCATATGGCGTATAGGACTTCATGTACGCGTAGACCTCGGCGTCGTGCAGCGGATCTCCCCACTCTTCCCACTCGATCACGGTAAGCGGCAGATCAGGATTGAGGATGGTGGTCAGCGCGTCGACGAAGGGTACCGCGGCATGAATGGCGTGGAACTTCTCTGGGGCGAGGTTGGCCACGGCACCCATCAGTAGGCCTCCGGCGCTCCCACCGCGGGCGGCCAATCGGTCGGCTGATGTGTATCCCTGCTCTAGAAGATGGTCCGCGCAAGCGATGAAGTCGGTGAAGGTGTTCCTCTTGGTGAGCGTCTTGCCATGCTCGTACCAGCTCCGACCAAGCTCGCCCCCGCCTCGGATGTGGGCAATGGCATAGACCATGCCACGGTCGAGCAGCGAGAGCCGCGAGACGGAGAAGCTGGGGTCCATGGATGCCTCGTACGCGCCGTATCCGTAGAGCATGGCGGGAGCCGAGCCGTCTAGCGGGACATCGGCCCTACGCACGATCGACAGTGGCACTTGGGTGCCGTCCGGGGCGATGGCCCAGCCACGTTCTTGGATGTAGTTCTCGGGTTGATATGGGCCAAACCGCGGGTCGTCCAGCACCGGGGTGCGTTTCAGCAAGGTCAGTTCACCGGTGGTCAGGTGATAGTCGTAGATCGAGTCAGGAGTCAACATCGAGGCGTAACCAACCCTGATGGTCGGGGTTTCGTACTCAGACTCACCGGGCGCGTACGTCACGTAGAGCGGATCGTCGAAGGCAAGGTCGGAGCCATCCTGCAGGTCGCCTCCCGCATCCCGCGGCATCACATGCAAAGCGGTCAGCCCATCCCGTCGCAGCGAGACGATGGCATGGCTGGCGTACGCGCTGACTGACAGGATCCGGACACCCTGGCGGTGCGGAATGACCGGCCTCCACTCGGTGTGACTGGTGGCGTCGAGCGGCGCCTCTGCGAGCTCGAAATCTTCGGCGCCATCGTTGTGCACGATCAGCAGCCGATCACCGGCGGGCTCGATGTCGTACTCAACCCCCTGCCGTCGCGGCGCGACGATACGAGGCTCACCCTCGGGATCATCGGTGCTGAGCAACCGGAATTCCGAGGTGATCTTGCTTCCGGCACCGATGATGATCCAGCGATCATCGCGGCTTGCGTCGACACTTAGCCAGTAGCGCTCGTCAGACTCGGTCAACACCTCGACGTCTTGCGACGGGTCGTCGCCCAACCGATGCCGCAGGATGACGTACGGCCGCCAGGCTTCATCCGCCCTGGTGTAAAACAGGTGACTGTTCTTCGCCCACGCGACCCCGTATGCGGTGTCGTCGATCTGATCAGCAAGCAGCTCACCTGATACCAGGTCCTTGATCATGATCGTGAACCGCTCAGCGCCTGTCAGATCGATCGAGTATGCGAGCAGTCGTCCGTCGAGGGACACACTGAGCGCGCCGAGGGCGAAGAACTCGTGCCCTTCCGCCTCGCGATTGCCGTCGAGCAGGACCTCCTCGCCGCTGATCTCTTGTTCAGGATCAGGCAACGTCGCTCGATCGGCCGCCACGACCCGGCAGTAGATCGGATACTCCGATCCCTCCACCGTCCGTACGTAATACCAGTAGGCATCTCCACCCGGATGGGAGGTATAGGTCGGCACACTGAGGTCGGTTTCCTTGGTGCGGGCCTTGATCTCGCCAAAGATCGCGTCGGAGAGCTCCGAGAGGTGGGCCGTTTGCGCTTCGGTGTAGGCATTCTCTGCTTCCAGGTAGCTGATCACCTCCGGATCGTCCTTGTCGCGCAGCCATTCGTAGGGGTCGACGAACACGTCACCGTGATGAACGCGGGTGATCGGTCGCCGCTTGGCGACGGGTGCGGGGGAGGCGAGGGAAGCGCGAGCGTACATGGTGCACGAGCGTAGTGTTCCCGCAACGGCGACGATGCGTGAGGATAGCTCCATGGGAGCTGAGGTCGACGTCACAGAGTTCACGCGGGAGGACCGCAAGCGTCACCGGGACAAGGTTCGTAAGGGCTTGGATGTGCTGGCCCGGATGCTCACCGAGTCTCGATTCGACTTCGAGCGGCCAATGGCAGGTCTGGAGATCGAGCTCAATCTGGTGGACATGGATTGTCAGCCGGCCATGCGCAACGCTGAGGTGCTGGCGGCCATTGCAGATCCCTCGTTCCAGACCGAGCTTGGCCGCTTCAACATTGAGATCAATGTCGATCCGCGACGGCTGGCCGATTTCGGCTTCGCCGACTTCGAACAGTCGGTGCGCAAGTCGCTGAATGACGCGGATCCGCGAGCCAAGGAGATCGGCGCCCAGCTGGTGATGATCGGCATCTTGCCAACTCTGATGCCGCACCATGTGACCTTGGACAGCGTCAGCGAGAACCCGCGCTACTCGATGCTTGACCAGCAGATCTTTGCCGCACGTGGCGAAGATCTGGAGATCATCATCGATGGCGTGGAACGTCTGGCGATGGTCTCCAACACGATCATGCCGGAGGCCGCGTGCACCTCGACCCAGGTGCATCTGCAGGTAAGCCCAGATGACTTTGCGGGCTACTGGAATGCCGCCCAGGCGATCGCGGGCGTACAGGTCGCCCTCGGGGCCAATTCGCCGTTCCTGTTCGGCAAGCAGTTGGTGTCCGAATCTCGCATCCCGCTGTTCGAGCAGAGTACTGACACGCGCAGCGACGAGCTGAAGGCTCAGGGCGTACGTCCACGGGTCTGGTTTGGCGAGCGCTGGATCACCTCGATCTTCGACCTCTTCGAAGAGAACTCGCGGTACTTCCCGGCGCTGTTGCCGATCAGCTCTGACGAGGATCCAGTCGCCGTCCTGGACCAGGGCGGTGTGCCACATCTGGACGAGCTGCGGCTTCACAACGGCACCGTCTACCGCTGGAACCGGCCCGTGTATGACATCAGCGACGGCACCCCACACCTCCGCGTAGAGAACCGGGTGCTGCCGGCGGGGCCGACGGTCGTGGACACCATGGCGAATGCCGCCTTCTTTGCGGGGCTGGTGCGTGCGTTGGCCGATGAGGAACGCCCGATCTGGACGCAAATGTCCTTCCAGGCTGCGCAGGAGAACTTTGTGTCCGGCATCCGGCACGGCATCAACGCCGAGGTCTACTGGCCTCAGGTGGGTCAGGTGCACGTCGCAGAACTCGTGGTTCGCAAGCTCTTGCCGATGGCTGCGGAGGGCCTGCGTCAATGGGAGGCGGACGAGGTTGAGATCGGTCGGCTGCTCGACATCATCGAACGACGCTGCTTGCGTACGGCCAATGGATCTACCTGGCAGGTCGCGGAGGTGGCGCGGCGTGAGCAGGCTGGTGCATCGAGGCAGGAGGCGTTGCAGGGGATGCTCTCCAGCTATCTGCCGCACATGCACAGCAACGAACCGGTCCACACCTGGGAGGTGAGCTGAGTGTCACAGACCGAGCTGGCCGCCTCGTCGCTGCCCGCGCCGGCCAAGCCGGTCATCGTAGTCGGCTATTCCTCGCGACCGGAGGGCCGCGCGGCCTTGAAGCGCGCATTGAGCGAGGCGAGATTGCGCGAAGCGGCGGTTGTCGTGCTTGACACCTCACCCGATGTGGATGCTCCTGGGCTGGCTGAGGAGCTGACCGCCTCGGGAGTCAGCTACGAGATCAGAACCACAGATGTCCATGACTCCGCCGAGGAGCTGCTCAGGATAGCCGAGACCACTGAAGCCGACTTCATCGTGATCGGACTGCGGCGCCGGTCCCCGGTCGGCAAGTTGCTGTTAGGGAACAATGCCCAGCGCGTGCTGCTTGACGCCGCCTGTCCAGTCCTTGCTGTGAAAGCTGGGCCCGAAGCCGTATAAATTGCTCCGCTCACTACGTTCGCTCTATCTGTTGGCTCGCTCCGCCCGCTGCGATGTTCGCTTGGAGCCGCCGTCTTCGTCGCATCCGACGAAACCACCCTCACGGAGATCAGTTCTGTTCTGGAGGGGTTTCGTCGGCTCCTCCTGCAGATCGGCGGCGCGAACATCGCGGGCGCGGATCGCTCCGTCCGCATTCGCGACACGAATCTCAGTCGACGGGAGGGTTTGGAGATCCGTGTCAGAATACCGGGTGGAGCGCCTATTGACATCCAGTGGGCGTTGCTTGCCCTTGTTTCGTCAGGTCAGTCCGAGAGGCTCTTTGTGACACCCCCCTCCAAACTGCAGAGATCATCCCGCGCGGTGGCTGCGTCCACAAGCCGGGCACGGCAAGAAAGCGTTCCGATCAAGAAGGCCGCGCCAGCCAAGCCAGTTCAGGCCAAGAAAGCTCCAGCCAAGAAGGCGCCGTTGACGTCTGTCGATGGCCGCCGGGCGAAGAAGGCTGCAGCACCCCCGCCGCCGCCAGTCAGCGATGAGTCAGTGATCTCTGATGAGATCTCACCGACGACTGAGCCGGCGGTCGTCGATCCTGAAGCTGTTGATCCGGAGGCAGCAGACGTCGAGATTGACGAGGTCGCTCTTCAGCAGCTGGATGTCGATCTTGAGGCGGAGCCGTTGACCGCCGACGTCGTCGTCGATCTGGAGACTGAGGAGGTTGTCCTCACAGTCGGCAAGAAGCGGAGCTTGGACGACGTCGACGAGTCGGCGTTCGAGCCGGCTGAAGAGGCGAAGCTCGAAGAGGAACTGGCCGAGGACGAAGGCTTCACGCTGTCGGAGGCTGACGACGCCGACGAGCCCGAGCAGCAGGTGATGGCCGCCGGAGCCACGGCTGATCCTGTCAAGGACTACTTGAAGCAAATCGGCAAGGTTGCGCTACTGAACGCCGAGCAGGAAGTCGAGCTCGCGAAGCGCATCGAAGCCGGACTGTTCGCTGACGAGAAAATCAATGACGAACAAACGAAGATCAAGGCGACCAAACACGACGACTTTGAATGGATCGCAGAAGACGGCCGTCGTGCCAAGAACCACCTCCTGGAGGCCAACCTCCGATTGGTGGTTTCGCTGGCCAAGCGCTACACCGGGCGCGGAATGCTTTTCCTCGACCTCATTCAGGAGGGCAACCTCGGCTTGATCCGGGCGGTCGAGAAATTCGACTACACCAAGGGCTACAAGTTCTCCACGTACGCGACGTGGTGGATTCGGCAGGCGATCACTCGGGCGATGGCCGACCAAGCGCGTACGATCCGCATCCCGGTACACATGGTCGAGGTGATCAACAAGCTTGCCCGGGTGCAGCGGCAGATGCTGCAGGATCTAGGCCGGGAGCCGACACCGGAAGAACTCGCGCGCGAGCTTGACATGACCCCAGAGAAGGTCGTCGAGGTTCAGAAGTACGGGCGCGAGCCGATCTCCTTGCACACACCGCTGGGCGAGGACGGCGACTCCGAGTTTGGCGATCTGATCGAGGACTCGGAGGCGGTCGTACCGGCCGATGCGGTGAGCTTCACCCTGCTTCAGGAGCAGTTGCATGACGTGCTTGACACCCTGAGCGAACGGGAAGCCGGAGTGGTATCGATGCGCTTCGGGCTGACTGATGGTCAGCCCAAAACGCTCGACGAGATCGGCAAGGTGTATGGCGTGACTAGGGAACGGATCCGCCAGATCGAGTCCAAGACGATGAGTAAGCTGCGCCACCCGTCCCGCTCCCAAGTGCTCCGCGACTATCTCGATTAAGGTACGACCCGGGCAAACAGACCGGCCACCACCTTGGCTGGAAACTAGGTGGCGGCCGGCTGAACTGCCTGCGGGGACCGGTTAGCCGATCCGCTGCGACTCGTCGTGGATGGTCAGCGCCACTTGCTTGAGCTTGTCCGCGTGCTCCTTGCCGTGGTGCGAGCAGAACAGGAGCTCGAATCCGCTGGCCATGGTGACTCGAACATATGCTTGCGCGCCACACCGATCGCAACGATCCGAGGCGTTCAATGCGGGACCTTCGATAACGGGAGTGTTCACGCTGGGCCTCGCTTCCTGACGATTTGATGTTTCTGGTCAGATGATCTTTCTGATCCGAGGCGTGCATCGTGTCGGCGATACACACTTCGCATATCTCAACATCTCGTCTGCGTCTGATTGTTCCGGTTCTGGGTCTCGTGCCAATGACCGTTGTGTAACGAATCCTGTGAATCTTCGCGTTGCCGGTCAGATGTCATGGTCTTGTTGTGAAAGTTTCGTTGTTCGACACAGCAGCGGATTGGCCGCTCGTGGTGCGCCGTCAGACGGCCGCCGCGAGGTACTCTCAGCCCGTGCCAACTGCCAGCCCTGCAACGGAAAGCCGTGATTACGAGGCGCGGCACCTCTTGGTGTTGGAGGGCCTCGAAGCGGTCCGGAAACGGCCTGCCATGTACATCGGCTCCACAGATACCAGAGGGCTGATGCACTGCCTGTGGGAGATCATCGACAATGCTGTCGATGAGGCGCTGGGCGGCTACGGCAAGGAGATCTTTGTCACACTGCGCGCCGATGGCGGCATCACGGTACGAGATCAGGGTCGCGGTATCCCAGTGGACCTCGAACCGCGTACCGGCCTGTCCGGCGTCGAGGTCGTCTTTACCAAGCTCCACGCGGGTGGCAAGTTTGGCGCCGGGTCTTACAACGCGACCGGCGGGCTACACGGCGTGGGTTCCTCGGTCGTCAACGCCTTGGCTAGTCGGCTCGATGTCGAAGTTGACCGTAATTCCGCAACCTGGGCCATGTCGTTCCGCCGCGGTGTCCCGGGGACATTCGACGGCCCCGGGCCAACGGCGAAATTCACCGCGGGAGGTCCGCTGCGCAAGAGCGGTCGGGTGGCTAAAGGGGCGACCGGAACTCGAGTCACCTATTGGCCCGATCGGCAGATCTTTCTGCGGGACGCGCAGCTCTCGTTGCGGGATCTGCAGGATCGCGCACGGCAGACGAGCTTTCTGGTGCCCGGACTGGCGCTCCACGTCATCGACGCCCGCGCCGAAGAGGTCATCGAAGAGACCTACCGTCACAGCGGCGGCATCTCGGAGTTCTGCGAATTCCTGGCACCTGATCAACCCATCAGCGACGTCATCCGACTGCGAGGCACCGATCGATTTACCGAGACTGTGCCGATGCTGGACGACGAAGGTCACATGGAGCCGGCAGACGTTGAGCGAGACCTTGACATCGACGTCGCTGTTCGTTGGGGAGATGGCTACGACACCCGGACCCACTCATTCGTAAATATCATCGCCACGCCGAAAGGCGGCACCCACATAACTGGCTTCGAACGTGGACTGACCAGGGCATTCAGCAATGCGCTGCACAACACCCGGCTGCTCAAGAACGGCGACGAGGTCCTGAAGGAAGACGTACTGGAAGGCATGACTGCAGTCGTCACCGTACGACTGGCTGAGCCGCAGTTCGAGGGTCAGACCAAAGAGGTGCTCGGTACGCCTGCCGTGTCACGACTGGTGACCAGGGTGGTGGAACGCGAGCTCGCCAGATTTCTGTCCTCCACCAGAGCGGCGACCAGGGCACAAGCTCGCGCGGTCCTGGAGAAGGTTGTCGGCGCGTCGCGAACTCGGGTCGCTGCCCGGCAGCATCGAGAGGCCCAGCGCCGCAAGAACGCCCTGGAGTCATCCTCCCTGCCGGCCAAGCTCGTCGATTGCCGCAGCAACGACGTCGACCGCTCAGAGCTGTTCATCGTCGAGGGCGACTCGGCCCTCGGTACGGCAAAACTGGCCAGGAACTCCGAGTTCCAGGCCTTGCTGCCGATCCGGGGAAAGATCCTCAACGTCCAGAAGGCGTCGATCGGCGACATGCTGAAGAACGCGGAATGTGCCTCGATCATCCAAGTTGTCGGCGCCGGCTCAGGCCGCAGCTTCGACATCGAAACAGTGCGCTACGGCAAGATCATCTTCATGGCCGACGCCGACTCCGACGGTGCCCATATTCGTTGTCTGCTGGCGACGCTCTTCTTCCGATACATGCGTCAACTGGTCGATGCCGGTCGGGTCTTTACCGCCGTGCCGCCGCTGCATCGCTTTGAGTTGACGAATCCCCGCAAGGGTCAGGAGAAATACGTCTACACCTACTCAGATGCGGAGTACCAGCGAAAGGCAGCTGAGCTCACCAAGAAGGGTCTGAACTTCAAGGAGCCACAGCGTTACAAGGGGCTTGGCGAGATGGACGCCGACCAGCTGGCCGAGACGACGATGAATCCTCGGCACCGTACGCTGCGCCGCATGACGGTGGACGACGGCCTGATCGCCGGGACCACCTTCGAGATGCTGATGGGTAACGATGTGGGTCCGCGTAAGGAGTTCATCATCGACGGCGCCTACGCACTCGACGCAGCGACTATCGACGCCTAATCTGCCCGACTAGGCCGCAGGGTGAAAGAGCCGGACCCGGCTGATCCGATTGCCGCTCATGGTCATCAGCCAGAGTACGGCCGGCGGGCAGTGCTCGGGATCTTCTGGTGGGCTCAGCAGGTCACACTCCAAGATTGTGAGCTGGCGGCTGGCCGTCACACGTCCAAGTCGCTGCCGTACGCCGGCGGACAGGTCGGACTCCATCATGTCGGCCAATATGGTGCGTCCCACTGCGTGCCGGCCACCGGAGCTGAGCACCATGTCGGGGACCGTTATTTCAGTTAATGTTTCTCTGAACCTGCCCTCCTGGGCAGAACCCAGAAGGTAGCGGGCCATGGAGCGCCGCTCGGCTACCATTCCCACCGCGTCGCCGTGCGCGAGGAATTTGGTCACAGCTAGGCGCTCGCCGAGCAGCCGCCGCGCCTGGCTCAGCCGGCTGCGCACAGTGCCGATTGGCACACCGCAGGCTGCCGCAATCTGGGCATAGGAGTTAGCCGCGCTGAAGTAGCGCAGCAGGACCGCAGCCTGCAGCGGCTCGGACAGCTCGTTGATCGCCGTCCAGATCCAGTCGTGCAGCGCATGCTCGTCGAGCACCTCTTCCGGCGTCGGTCCGGGAGCAGCCCCGGCGGTGCCGGCGTCGAGAGGTTCGGTCGGTCGGGCTGAGCGCAGTTCCATGCGACTGGCGTTGCGGGTGATACTCCGCAGCCACGGCCCAACGGCCTCTGGATTCCGAAGCTCACCCAGCCTCCTGAGCCCGATCAGAGTCGCCTCTTGCACGGCATCCTCGGCCTCCGCACGCCAGCCCAGCACGCTCCAGGCCACCGCGAGCATGCTCGATCGATATCTGGCGACTAGCTGGCCAAACGCGTCCGCATCCCCGGATCGTGCGGCAGTAACCAGTTCGGCGTCGGTTGGTGCCTCAACCATCTCGCCTCCATTGTCGGCCAGAAACACGGGGCCGCGCTCGGTGCCTGGCGCTGGCCTTGTGCAACCTGCGCGGAAGACCTGGCGAACTTCCTGGGCTTTGGCGGCATCGAGCCAGTGTGGGCCGTTCTAGAAACGGCCACCGAGTGAAAGAGGAGATCATGCGAATCTCGGTGAACGGCACCATGCTGTATGTGGACGTCGAGGGTGCGGAGCTGAGGGTCACCGGGGGAGCACTGGTGTCGCGGCCGACGCTGGTCGCGCTCCACGGCGGACCAGGCTTCGATTCGGGTTATCTGCGCCCTGGCCTCGGCCCTCTCAGCTCGCATACCCAGGTGGTCTACATAGACCTTCGAGGCCAGGGCCGGTCGCTGCCCGCCGAGCCGGCGAGCTGCACGCTAGAACAGATGGCGGACGACGTCGCCGCACTATGCAGGACGCTCGGGATCACCCATCCAGTTGTTTTCGGGCACTCGGCCGGCGGCTTCGTCGCGCTGCACCTCGCTCTGCGACAGCCGGGACTGCTCCGCGGTCTGATTTTGTGCGACACCGCTCCGACGCTGCTCCCAATAGCAGATGACAACCCCTCGCCGACGCTTGCGGAACGTACTAGATCACCAGAGGCGGTAGCGATGGCCGGGCGCTTGTTTAGCGGCGATTTCTCGGAGCCGACGATGGCGGCGTTCGGGCGGCTGGTCGCGCCGTATTACGCCAGTCCCCGCCATCCTCAGGTGCCCGGAGCGCTGTTATCGCTTAGCCATTTTGCGGCCGAGGTTGCCCGATACTTCTTCCAGGTGCTAGCGCCGACCTACGACGTGCGGCCGCGGCTTGCTGAGATCGGTGTCCCCGCCCTGGTGCTGGTCGGGGCATACGACTGGATCTGCCCACCGGCCGGCAGTCGGCTGATGGCTAGGAGCGTTCCCAGAGCCACACTGATCGAATTCGCAGATGCAGGCCACTTCCCTTTCTCAGAGGAGCCGGCCGCCTTTGCGCAGGCGGTTGAAAGCTTCCTGATGGAGCTGGAAGGACGGCCGATCGGGCTGCTCGAACAGGCCTAGGCCCAACGCCGCAAGAGGCCGGTGTCTACGTCGTAGTAGAAACCGCCTACGATCGCTCGATCGCCGATCAGAGGATGGTTCCGAAGCTTCTCGGTATCACGATGCAGGGTGCGGCGTTGGTCCGCCGATGCGCCGAACCGTACCCAGGAGGCATCGGCACCGCTGGCGTTCCGGATCCGCTCGATGATCACATCGTCATCGGCTGCTGCCATTGCACAACGGCTGTGCGGGATCACCATGATGCGGTTGACGTTGAGCAGATGAACGCCTGCGATGCAGCCAGCAAGTGCAGAAGTCGTGACGCGAGCACCTGGCGTCCTGATGATCTTGGCATCGCCGAAGGTCAGACCGAGCATCTCGAGC
>Ga0307286_10000064_pt1 | contig 24690 bp, 19 predicted proteins | sample ER_DNA_140_FD_194478 | JGI IMG/M metagenome (GOLD analysis project Ga0307286, IMG submission 194478) | Bulk soil microbial communities from the East River watershed near Crested Butte, Colorado, United States - ER_DNA_140 | ecosystem: Environmental > Terrestrial > Soil > Floodplain | place... | reverse complement strand
TCGCCGATCACGTTCGCCGCTGGAACTCTTACGTCACCGAAGAACAGCTCGGAAATGTCTGACTCTGGCTGACCCACCTTGTCCAGCTTCCGGCCACGTTCGAAGCCAGGCATGCCGGCCTCGACCGCGAACAAGGTAATGCCTTTGGCGCCCTTCTCGGGACTAGTTCGCGCCGCGACCAGCACGAAATCGGCGCTCGCGCCATTGGTGATGAAGGTCTTCGAACCGTTCAAGATCCAGTCGTCGCCGTCGCGTACGGCCCTGGTCTTCAGCGCAGCAAGATCAGAACCACCGGATGCCTCGGTCATAGCCAGAGCGGTGATCAACTCGCCGGTGCAGAACCCTGGCAGCCAACGCTGCTTCTGTTCCTCCGTACACAAGTCGACCAGATATGGCGCGATGCAGTTGGTGTGGATGCCCACACACGACGCGTAGGAGAACGCCAGCCGGGACAGCTCCTCAGCCAAGATCAGGGAGTATCGCAAGTCGTCGACGCCAGCACCGCCGTACTCCTCTGGGAGGTTGAGCCCTAAGAAGCCTTGCTTGCCTAGCTCGAGCCATACCTCTCGGCCGAACTCGTGGTTGGCCATATGTTTCTCGTGATGCGGCCGCAAAGTTCGATCGACGAAGGTCCGGCAGCTTTCGCGGAACGCGTCATGGTCCTCGTCGAATATCGTTCGCCTCATGGCGCGCCTCCACTGAAAGCTAAAGTTACTCACCGGTAAGTTTACTCGGCAGGCTGGGTTCTGGTCGGGGCACTACGATCAAACGCGATCATGCCCAAGACCGTCGCCCGCTCCCCCGAGGTCACCGAGTTAGCGTCCGAGCTCCGGCGCCGCGGTGTCGATGACGTCCTCGATGTAACCGAGCTCACCCGCGCGCTCTACTCCTCCGACGCCTCGCTCTATCGCGTCGTACCGCAAGCGGTTGCCCAGCCGAGGACGGTCGAAGAAACGGCAGCCGTCTTGGACGCGGCGCGGGCCGTCGGCATACCGGTGACCACGCGGGGAGCCGGCACATCGTGTGCCGGCAATGCGGTCGGCGCCGGATTGATCTTGGACACCTCGCGCCACCTGACGACGATTCGTGAAATTGACCCGGAGGCGCGTACGGCGCGAGTCGAGCCAGGCGTGGTGCAGGCATCGCTGCAGGCCGCAGCAGCTCCGCACGCCTTACGCTTCGGGCCGGATCCGTCGACGCACAACCGCTGCACGATCGGCGGCATGATCGGAAACAATGCCTGCGGCCCGCGGGCTCTCAGATACGGCAAGACAGCTGACAACGTCACCGCACTGGATGTGATCACTGGCTCGGGCGAACAGATCACCCTTGATCGGGCGCCGAACCGTGATCACTACGCGAGCCTTATCGCCCTAAAGTCAGTAGTACAAGGGAACCTTGGCACCATCCGCACCGAGTTCGGACGCTTCGGCCGGCAGGTGTCGGGCTACAGCATGGAGCATCTGCTGCCAGAGCACCGCTTCGACGTGGCACGGTTCCTTGCGGGCAGCGAGGGCACGCTCGCCGTGATCACCGGCGCCACTGTGCGGCTGGTGGAGGACGCGCCGTACAAGATCATGGTCGCACTGGGCTACCCAACGATGGCGGATGCCGCAGACGCCGCGCCGCTGATCGTTGACCATCGGCCCACCGCCTGTGAGGGCTTGGACCGTCGGATCGTCGATGTGGTTCGCCGCACCCGGGGTGATACGGCCGTGCCACCGCTGCCGCGCGGAGACGGTTGGATGTTCGTCGAACTCGTCGGCGACGATGTGGCCGAGTTGCGGGTACGGGCGGATGCACTGCTGGCCGCCGCCGGAGCGTCGGATGGATTCGTGGTGCCCGATCCAGCGCACGCGATGGCGCTATGGAAGATCCGGGAAGACGGTGCCGGCCTGGCCAGCATCAGCCTCACCCGACCGGCCTATCCCGGTTGGGAGGATGCAGCGGTGCCGGCCGAGCACCTCGGCTCATACCTGCGCGACTTCGACCGGCTACTTGATGATCATGGATTGGACGGGCTGCCCTATGGCCACTTCGGGGACGGGTGCGTCCATGTGCGCATCGACTTCCCGTTGACCGAGGAGGGCGGAGCCGGAGCCTACCGGGCTTTCGTCGAGGAGGCGGCGCGGCTGGTTGCTAGCCATGGTGGCTCACTCTCAGGCGAGCACGGTGACGGCCGGGCCCGGTCTGGACTGCTGCCCGCGATGTATTCAGCGGCTGCGATGGAGATCTTCGGTCAGGTCAAGGCGGCCTTCGACCCGGAGAACCTCTTGAACCCCGGCGTGCTGGTTGATCCCCGCCCGGTGAACGCCGATCTGCGCGCAGTCGCTCTGGTTGGTCGCGTCGACGACTTCACGACCGCGGTGCATCGCTGCTCTGGCGTGGGCAAATGCCTCGCCAACACGACGGCCGGGCTCGGGGTGATGTGCCCCTCTTATCAGGCCACCCGAGAGGAGAAGGACTCAACTCGCGGGCGCGCTCGGGTGCTGCAGGAAATGATCAACGGTGAGGTGGTCCACGGTTGGAAATCGCCTGCAGTGCATGAAGCGTTGGATCTTTGCCTGTCCTGCAAGGGATGCGCACGCGATTGCCCGACCGGAATCGACATGGCCGCGTACAAGTCGCAGGTACTTGATCACACCTATCGCGGCAAGATCAGGCCACGCAGCCATTACGCGCTCGGTTGGCTGCCGCGTTGGGGCCGGTTGATCACCCACGCACGGCTGCTGTCGAGCCTGGTCAACTTGAGCACAGCGGCGCCCGGGGTTCGAAGGCTGGTCCGCTGGGCCGCGGGTATCGACCAGCGACGCTCCATGCCGAGGTTCGCTTCGGTCGCGGCACGTAGGAGGGTTGCGGTTCCTGAGTCGGCCGGGACGCCGGCGATCGTCTGGGCAGACTCCTTCTCAGATTGCTTCACCGGGGACGCCGTCGCGGCGACCGTCTCAGTGCTCGCTGCGGCCGGCTATGCGCCTCAGCTCGTAAAAAGGCCAGCGTGCTGCGGTCTGACGTGGATCAGCACCGGCCAGCTCGACGGTGCGCGACGACAGCTGCGCACGGCATTGGACATCCTGCACCCCTACGTGGCGGCCGGAACGCCGGTCGTTGGCCTGGAACCCTCCTGCCTCGCGGTTTGGCGCAGTGACGCGGCCGAACTCTTGCCAGAAGATCCTCGGGTCGCAGAGGTCGCGGCTGGCCTACTCACGCTGGCCGAGTTGTTAGCAAGCACGCCGGACTGGACCCCACCCGACTTGAGCGGCATCGAGCTCGTCGTCCAACCGCACTGTCACCACGCCTCAGTGCTCGGCTGGCAGGCCGACGCCGCTCTTCTGGCCGCGACCGGCGCCACCGTAACCACCCTCGGCGGATGCTGCGGCCTGGCCGGCAACTTCGGAGTCGAAAAGGGCCATTACGAGGTGTCAGTCAAGGTTGCCGAGCACGACCTGCTGCCAGCCGTCGCTGCCCACCCCGATGCTCTGGTGCTGGCTGACGGCTTCTCCTGCCGTACGCAGCTCGCCCAGCTTGCCGACCGAAAGGCCATCACCCTCGCCGAACTCCTCGCTCAGCACCGACTTGTCAGAACCTGAGCACCATATTTGGTGCTCAGGTTCTGACAAGTCGCCTTCTAGGGAGTCGGAGATCAGCGCGTGAGGCGGCGGTGGATTACGCGGTGCGGACGGGCCGCCTCCGCGCCGAGTCTGGCGATCTTGTTGGCCTCGTAGTCGGCGAAGTTGCCCTCGTACCAGAACCATCTGGCCTCCTCTTCGTCGTCGCCTTCCCACGCGAGGATGTGGGTCGCGATTCGATCGAGGAACCAGCGGTCGTGTGAGATCACCACTGCACATCCGGGGAAGTCGAGTAGCGCATCCTCCAGTGACTGCAGCGTTTCGACGTCAAGATCATTGGTCGGTTCGTCGAGCAACAGTAGGTTGCCGCCCATCTTCAACGTCAGCGCCAGGTTGAGGCGGTTGCGTTCACCTCCCGACAGCACCCCCGCAGGCTTTTGCTGGTCGGGGCCTTTGAAACCGAAAGAGGCCACGTACGCCCGCGAGGGCATCTCGAAATTGGCCACCTTGATGTGGTCCAGCCCGTCGGAGACCAGTTCCCACACGTTCTTCCGAGGATCGAGCCCAGAGCGAGCCTGGTCGACATAGGAGATCCGGACCGTTTCCCCGAGTTTGAGCTCACCGGAGTCCGGCTCTTCCTCCCCAACGATCATCCGGAAGAGCGTGGATTTGCCGACACCGTTCGGGCCGACAACGCCCACGATCCCGGCGCGAGGCAAGGAAAAACTCAGCCCGTTGAAAAGCAGCCTGTCACCGTAGCCCTTGACCAGCCGTTTCACGTCAAGCACAGTGCTCCCGAGCCGTGGGCCCGGCGGGATGTTGATCTCGTCGAAATCGAGCTTTCGGCTGCGCTCGGCCTCGGCCGCCAGCTCCTCGTAGCGAGTCAGCCTCGCCCGGCTCTTGGCCTGCCGCGCCTTCGGGTTGGACCGTGCCCACTCCAGCTCGCGCTCCAGGATCTTGGCGCGCTTGGCATCCCGGCGGCCCTCGATCTGAAGCCGAGCCTTTTTGGTGTCAAGGTAGGTGGAGTAGTTGCCCTCGTACGGATGGGTCCGGCCGCGGTCGAGCTCGAGGATCCATTGCGCCACGTTGTCCAGGAAGTACCGGTCGTGCGTCACAGCCAAAACTGCTCCCGGGTACGCCTTCAAGTGAGTTTCTAGCCACTGCACCGACTCGGCGTCCAGATGGTTCGTCGGCTCATCGAGCAGCAGCAGGTCCGGCTGCTGGAGCAACAGCTTGCAGAGCGCGACACGGCGGCGTTCCCCCCCAGAAAGCACGTCAACCATGGCGTCTGGCGGCGGGCAGCGCAGCGCATCCATGGCCTGCTCGAGTTGGGAGTCGATATCCCAGGCGTTACGACGATCGAGCTCGGTTTGCACTTCCCCCATCTCGGCCATCAGCTTGTCGAAGTCGGCATCCGGCTCGCCCATGGCCACGCCCAGCTCATCCATCCGCACCTGCAGCGCCTTGATGTCGGCGACTCCCTCCTCGACGTTCTCGAGCACGGTCTTGCCCTCGGTCAATGGCGGTTCCTGCAGCAGGATTCCCACCGACGCGTCCTTGGCGAGCATCGCGTCACCGTTGTTGGGCTTCTCGATGCCGGCCATCAACTTGAGCAGCGTCGACTTACCAGTGCCGTTAGGCCCCACGACACCGATCTTGGCGCCCGGATAGAACGACAACGTGATGTTGTCCAGCACAACCTTGTCGCCGAGCGCCTTGCGGACGTTGTGCATGGAATAGATGAACTCAGGCATAGGAACGGGGAACCTTCACTTGTACGCCGGAACTTTGCGGGGCGCCGAGCCTTCGACGGCACCTGCGGCGCTCAAGTATGCCAGCCATGGGCTAAAGCGGTGACGCACCACCGGCGGCCACCGTGGGGCCGGCCCAGCCTGACATGGTGCGTCACCTGTGAGCGCGGATCCGTCTCGCGGATCGGATCCGGCCCACCGCCTGAGTCCCCGCAGTCCGCCCTGACACCGGCCCTGTCGAACCGGCGCGGACTGCCTCAGGCGGCCTGTGCGGCGCGCTCCTCCGCGCTGAGCCCTGCCGCCTCGACCTCGTCGCCCGGTGGCGCCTCCTCCGGCTCTGGAGAGTCGGTAGAACTCAGTCGAGGTCGTCGCCGAAATGCTGACGTCCCGCGGTTCAGGTCATGACCGACCATGTCCGCCTCCAGGACCAGCCGCTCGTGGCTTTGGCCGTCCTTCTCCCAGACACTGGTCCGCAGCCTGCCGACAACGACCACGGGATCGCCCTTGTGTACGCTCGCCGCCACGTGCTCAGCGAGCAAACGGAAGCAGCTCACCTCAATCCAGGTAGTGTTGCCGTCCCCCCACCCACTCTTAGTTCTGATACGCGGCGTGCAGGCTAGCCTGAACGCCGACACGGTTCCGTTGCCCCGGATCTCCACCTCAGATCCGGCGTAGCCCATGATGTGTACGAGTGCCTCCATCGGCTCGTCCTTTCCCTCCCTGACAATGCGTCTTCGTCATGAAGGATGGGGACGCGACCTCGGATCGTGCGGCCGGCAGGAAATCTGTGGATGACGCTTGGAAGAACTGTCCGCCTGTGGATACAGCTGCGAGCCATGCGCGAGCAGCTCTGAAAGACAAAGGCGCGCGTCGGGTCGCGTGGCGCCCAGCGCGTGCGACCCAGGCGAAGCTCCGGCCAATGAGGAGTTCTGAAACGTCGAACTCGCGCTCAGACATGCGAAACTCAGCAACGGTCGGAAATTCGACAGAAAGAGACCGCGGCTAGCTCCGCGCGCGTTCGAGCGCCAGCCGTGCGCTCTCATATCGCTCCTGCTCGGCCTTCACCGGATTGACCACCAGCTCACCGGTCACCTTCGCGATGGCGGCACGCAGCGATTGCCGCGCTTTCGCCGTACGCCGCCGGGCGCCCACCTCCACGCCAATCCTGGCCAGTCCGGCCAACAGCAAACCTGCCAAAGCACCGCCGACGGCCAACACCGTTGGAGCCGGCAGCCCCCACCACACCACCTTAGGAAGCGGAGGCAGCTGCAAGTACGCCAGCAGGAAAGACAATGCGAGCCAGCCGAGACCGACGACCACCGTCGCCACCAGCAGCCACTGCAGCACCCGAATCAGCTGCCACCAGCGCCGGTGCTGAGCAAGATCAAGATCGGTCGTCGCGATGGCACGGTCCACGCGGTCCGGCAATGCATCCTCCGCCGAGCGAGCCGCGCGCCTGATCTGGTCGGCCCAGCCGCGCGTGAGACCCTGAGCCGCTTGGTCGGCCAGAGTTCGCACCGCGGTGTCTACCCGTGCCTTCTGGACACCAGAAGTCGCCGGCAACGACGTACGCCCGACCCCCGAGGGATCAATCTCCTTACGCCGTCGGCCCACGCCCAGCCGATCGAGATGCAGTCTGCGCAACGGGTCAGGCTTGAACTTGGCCACCCACGCCAAGACAGGCCAGCCGGTCGCCAAGCCGCCCCGCAACCGCCAGGCCTTGCCGACAGCCTCGGTCACTACGGGCACTCCTGCCGCGATGGCGACCTGCGTGGTCAGCTGGTTGATGCTGGACTGGGCGAGCGGCGTCACTTTGGTGGTACCCGATGCCTCGCTGAGCTTCGCTGCGGCGACCGAGACGTCAGCCCCCAACCGCAGCGCGGCTGCCTGCTTCTCGGCGACCTGCTTGGCCAGCGTCTCTCGGAGTCCTTCGATACCCTCCCCCGTCACGGCTGACACCGCTATCACCGGAACCTTGGCCAGACCCTCCGAGGCCAGCAGCCGTCGTAGATCTTTTAAGCACTGTTCCCGTTGGCTTGCAGTGAGCTTGTCAACCTGATTCAAAATGATCATCATAACGTCAGAGTGCCCTGCCAGCGGCTTCAGATAACGATCATGGATGGCGGCGTCAGCGTATTTCTGCGGATCGACAACCCAGACCAGCATGTCCACCAGCTGCACCAGCCGATCGACTTCCATCCGATGATCCACTTCGGTGGAGTCATGATCAGGAAGATCCAGCAAGACGAGACCGTCGAGCGCCGCAGCCGTGGCCGGATCGCTCTCCAGCGCATGCCGCCGCGGGATCTGCAGCCAGTCCAACAGATCCTCGGCCGACTCCTCGCCCCAGCTGCAGGCCATAGCGTGTGCCGTTGTCGGTCGGCGTACCCCGACTGTCGCCAGAGTGGTTCCGGAGAAGGCATTGAAGATGCTCGACTTGCCGGATCCTGTGGCTCCAGCAAGCGCCACCACGGTGGCGCTTCCGGAAATGGCCAGCCGCCGGTCAGCTTGATCGACTACACGCCTGGCCTCATCCAAGGCAGCCGAATCGACCCGACCCTCACACAGTTCCACAGCTTCACTCAGCGCCCGAAGATGATCAACAAGATGTACGCTGGCGTCCTTGCGGCTGAGCAACCCAAGGCCTCGGCCGGCCACTATCGGAGCTCCTCTCGCGGCTGGTCGACGAGCTCCGCATCGACGATGTCGCTGTCATCGGGGGCTTCCCCGGAAGGGATCTGGGTCACGGTCGGTGGATCGATCGCCAAGCGCCGCTCACCGGGCGGCAGCGCCGCTTCTTCTCCCTCCTCCTCATCTGCACTGGCTGGCAGTCCGCCCGCGCGGGCGGACTCCACCGCGCCAGACGCCTGGCGCAGCTGTGCCGATTGCGCAGGCTCCACGCCCAGTTCGTTCAAGATCATGTGGTAGCGCACCAGCTCGTCCGCGAGCAGCGCTTGAACCCGAGCATCAAGATCATCCTTGGCCGTCTGGGCGAGTCGCCGAATGGCCTGATCCCCGAAGACTGCCTCCAAAACCCGCTGAGCAAGCACGGCGGTACCTCCAGCGACCCCGATCTCGGCCCCGACCAGGCCTCCAGTGTGGGCGAAGACAACGATCATCAGCGCCACACCGATCCCATTGACACCGAGTGCGTAGAAACGCGCCCTGGAACGCTTACTCATGCCCTCGTCGGCGACGAGATCGAGCACAGCGCCCTGCCAGTCGCGAATGGCCCGCGCGGCCTTCCGATCAAAGTTGGCCGAGGACCGCGACAGATCGATGCTGGCATCTTCGATCAGGGCGCGGCCGGCGGCGTTGGCCTGCCACGACGCCTCCGCGCGCTCTGCTGCGGCTGCTGCCTCCTCGCGCAGCAGAGACTCCAGACCGGACTCCACCGCTACCTTCAGGTTCCCAGCACCGGGCGGCTCCCCTCGAAGCGTCGCCATCAATCGGTCCCGCAGCCAGCTCACCTTCTGCTCGAGCGCGCGAAAGAACTCCCCGGTGCCGACAAACTCGTGCCAACGGGCGAGCACCTCACCGCGCAGCAGTGTGCCATCGGCGGTCTGCACCTGCACCGTACGAACCGCTTCGGCGTAGGAATGGTCGACCTCGGCTCGCAGCTGCTCGATCACCTCGAGCTGCTCATCGACCGACCGAGCCAGCTCTGGTCCTTTCGCCGCTAGCGCAGCGATCGCACCATCAAGGGTCTGGTGAACGACCTTGGCGCGGCTGGCCTGATCCGACGCCAGCGCCGCGAGCCAGCCCCTGATCGGCTGGACCGCACTCGCGGGCAGCAAACCCTCCGAATCCACGGTCGTCTCGGGTACAGCGAACAGCGGCGAGTCGCCCAAACCGCGTTCGCTCATCAGCTGCCCGAGATGGGGTGGCACCTCCGACATGGCGCGCGGCGGCACCCGATCCAGGACGACGGCGACTGCAGCACTTCGGTCTGCAGCGGCTCGCAGGAAGCCCCAAGGCACCGCGTCGGCGTACCGTGCGGCCGAGGTGACGAAGAGCCAGAGATCGGCCGCTGCGAGCAGCTGCGCAGCGAGCTGCCGGTTCTCCACTACAACTGAGTCGATGTCAGGTGCGTCCAGAATCGCCAGGCCCGGCGGAATGGAGTCCTCGACTACCAGCTGCAGAGATCGGAAGTCCTTTGATGCGCCGGTTGAGCGCGCGAGTCCAGGGAGGATTCGATCATCGGCGAACCATCGAGCGTCGCTGCTGTGATGCACGAGCACCGGAGCTCGAGTGGTCGGGCGGATCACACCGGGAGCACTAACCTCGCGGCCCACCAGCGAGTTCACCAACGTCGACTTGCCCGCGCCTGTTGAGCCTCCGACCACTGCAAGCAGCGGCGCGTCGATGGTCGCCAACCGGGGCATGACGTAGTCGTCGAGCTGCCGCATGGTTTCGTCGGCGACCTTGCGCTGCTCCTCGGCTCCGGGCAACGGGAGCGGAAGGCTCACCTGTGCCACCGCTGCACGCAGCTCAGCGAGCGCAGACTCCAGCGGCGTCAGCTGCCTGCCGGCCATCCGCGACTCCCTACTCTCCGGGCGGTTTCCAGCTGGGGTCGACCTCAGAGTATTGGGTAGCAGCCTGTCCTAAGGGCACCGAAGCCGCAGCCGGCGCGCCCTGCGGTAAGCCCGCGGGCGCAGGGAACGCGTTCTGCGCTGGATAGTTGCCGCCCAGACCGGCCGGACCGGGATAGCTGGGCGGTGGGTACGCCGCAAGGGCTTCTCTGCGCCGACGCCGCAGAGACGGATAGGCTGCTCGTCCCTCTGGCTCGATGATGGCCTTCCCGCGGATTGACCTGATCTTGGCCAGCAGTTGCTTCTCCCGAACGCGCCCGGTCTCGTCGATGATGCCGCGGGTGAGGCCATCCCTCAGGTAGGCGAGCTCGGTGATCGCCCGCTGCATCCGAATCGTCGCAAGAAATGTCTCGGGACCGGCGAACACCGCATGCCAAAGCGCTCGAAGCCGGGTACGCAGCCTGGACATTGCCCTGGGGTCACTTTCTGGCAGCCAACCCACGCGGACGTAGTCAATGAGACGTTCGCGGATCAAGCGCCCCTCCCGGAACAGTTGGCGGACCACAAAGATGATCATCCCGATTACGAGCGGCAACGCCACGCCCAGATAGATGAAGAGCAGACTGCTGCCCTGAAACAAGGTTGCAGTCGTGTTGAACGCCATATGGAGGAACACAGCCACGCAATAGCCAGCCAGCGGTGCGATCACCCGGACGATCTTGCTCTTGGAGCGCAGCGCGATGGCGAGGCCGACGCCAGTCATTGCGGTGAAGAGTGGGTGGCCGAAGCAGGTGATCACTCCACGCATCATGAATAGCTGTTGCAGTGCCTCCAGGGGAGGCACTTGGCCGAAGGTGCGCGCGGCGTACCGGTAGACGCGGCCGTAGTAGAGGATGTTCTCGGTGAAGGCAAAGGCCGCGCCAGACAGGCCGGCCAGCACGATGCCGCTGAGCCGGCTGACCCACTGATAGCGCATCAAGATCGCGAGCCAGAAGAGCACCGTCGCCTTGGATGCCTCCTCCACGAACGGAGCGACATAGATCGCGGCCCGGGCTGCGGTCGCAGGATCGCCATCGCCAATGATGCTGAGATGTCGGGCCGCCCAGGTGTTGACCTGCGCGGAAATGAAGGTTGCAACGCACGCGCCCCAACCGAATGTCATCAGCCAGACCCAGAACCGTTGCGGTCGGAAGCGGTCCGCCCACAAGAAGAGCAAGGACAGGGGGATCGCCGTGATTGCGGCGTACTTCACCGCGATGGGAATCGCTTCGGTGCCGAGTCCAGGTAGCGTGCCGCCGGGCACCTCGCGATCAGGCACGACCTGTCGATAGAGCAGCACCAGCATGGTGACGTACACCAAGATCATCACAACGCTGAGCCAGACGAGCTTGTTCTTCAGGAGTCTCTTCGGCAGTGGCTCGTTGAGGTCGGGGTCCCGGGGAATCCCGTTCCGCCGCAGCGCGCGGGTCAGCCCATCACGCGGAGCGCGACGCGAGGCTGAAGCGGTGACCGACATGGCACCAAGGATAGGTGGGAAGGTGCCCACGCCGACTTGTCAGCGTCTCGGCGAGCTATGACCGACTCAGACGCTGACAAGTCGGCGTCAGGCGGCGGCTACTTGGCGAACCAGGAAATGAAGGGCTCGACCGGGATCAGGAATTCACTCGGCCGCTCTTCGTGGCCGCCATGGTTGCAGTTCATCGAAGCGAAGGTTGCATGGGGGATGCGCCGGCTCAGCTCTTCCATGCGGTCCTGCCGGAGGTCGCTGTGGGCCGCCCCCAGTACGAGAGTCCGCGCTTGGATCTCGGTCGCGCGCTCCCACCAATCCGGCGGCGGGGCATTCCGCCACCGATGTACGGCGATGAGCGCCTTCCAGTCGTAACTGGCGCCCGGATCCGGTCGCCGTGGAATCGGTTTCGGCGGCATAGCCGGATCTGGTGGCGGCATTTCCTCGAGGACGAGGAGCCGGATGAGCTCAGGTCGAGTGGCCGCCAGATCGTACGCTGTGACGGCGCCCATCGAGTGCCCAGCCACGATGGCCGCCAGAATGCCGACCTGCTCCATGAACCGCGCAACGTCGTCACGCATCAGCTCGAATGAGTAGTCATGTGTCCACTCGCTGCCGCCATGCCCACGGGCGTCCGGAGCGACCACTCGGAAATGCTGCCCGAGCACTGGCGCAACGTTCCGCCAGCTCTGGCTTGATGAGGTCAGACCGTGCAGCAGCAGCACCACTGCACCGTCCGGCCGGCCCCACTCCTGGTAGTTCAGCGTTGGGCCGCCGGGCAGCCTCACGGTCGCCATGCCCGAAGGCTATCGGTATCTCCTGGCACTCCGCCTGTAGCTTCGCGTCATGCGTCGAGATGAACCAGGCGCGGCCACTGCTCGGCCCAGCCACCTTGCGGTGCTGAGCAGACCCAGATGGGCCGACCGCGCTCTTCATTGTCCGCATCCCCGGCGTTGTTGATCATCGCCGCGACGCGGCAATCGGTGAAGCTCGTGGCGGGGTCGGCGAGGCCGATCACGATCACCGGGCGTGCGCCCTCAGGGGGCGGCCCCCAAGCTCCGAAGGCATTGTGACCGCTGAACACCGGACGTCCGAGGCCGTACCACTCCAGGGCTCCTGCCTCTCCGTAGTTACGCGTGAAGACAACCGCGGTGGCCTGCTGCTCGGCCGGCAGTGAGTCCACCGTGGCACGGACTGAGCCCGCAAACTCGCGCCAACCGATCGTTTCCAACTGGTCGGAGTCCAGTGCGGGATAGAAGGAGGCAGCGTACGTGCGCACCGGCAGCACCGGCACGAAGGCGGGCCATGCGACGGCCGCCGAGACGGCGAGCACGACGCCAGCAATGACGAGTCGGCGAGCAGACCAGCGTGCGGCCAGGGCCGTACAGCCAGCTGCGACAAGTGGAACGATCGCTCCGGCCAGGTAATAGCCTTTCCCTCCGGCAAGGAGAAAGACTGCAGTCGCCACCACGAAGGCCACACCGATCGGGCGCAACTTCGCCCACGCGGGCTCGCGAAACAGCCGAACCAGCCCGTAGACCCAGACGACGGCGATCACTGGTGAGAACATTGCCGCCGCCTGCGCCAGCAGGCCCAAACGCCCTCCGAGACCGCCGTACTCCTCGGCAATGTCCGCGCCGAGCGCCAGTACGGGCCAACCATTGTTGACCTGCCAGACGAGGTTGGGGATGCCCAGCAGTATCGCGATCAGACCGCCGAGCCAGGGGTACGCCGTACGCAGTTGAGTGCGGCAAACCGGCACGAGCAGCACGCCGAGAAATATCGCGAAGAGCAGGACAACTACGGCCGTCTTGTTGTTCAGGCCCAACCCGGCCAGCAGACCAGCAAGGAGCCATAGCCGAGGCCGGTCGTCACGCAACGCGTGTCCGACCACGAGCAGTACAGCGGTCCAGGCGAGGGTGTCGAAGGTGGCGGTGCTGAGGCGATGACCAAGCGTCACGGTGATCACCGACGCGGCCACGGTGCTGGCGGTGAGCAACTGGGCGGCACGGCCGCCGTCTAACAGGCGCGCAAACGCGGCTGCGCAGATGACAAGCAGAACCGCCGCGATCAGGCTTGGCAGGCGGAGCGCCAGGAGGTTGTGCGGTGCCAGCTCGGTAGCAAGTCGGGCAAGCAGCGGCGTAAACAAGGGCTGATCCGGATAGCCCCACGCCAGCCGCTGGCCGGCCGAGACGAAGTAGAGTTCGTCGCGGTGCGGCCCGTAACGGTTGACCATGATCAGCAAGAAAACGGCGAGTACGGCCACCACCGCCCCGATCTCCCAGACTGCAAACCTCGGTCGCTCGGCCCGCTGCATCTGACGATTTTCTCAGAGCTGCTCGCGCATCGCGCGCTTTGAATCCGCCGCCGTCGTCATCGCTCGCAGAGGTAAGAGCGCCTCTGCTCCCTCCTCCTCCGTGCGGCGGACGCGCGATTCCCGACGCTCGCAGCTGTTTCTCAGAGCTGCTCGCGCATCGCGCGCTTTGAATCCGCGCGATTCCCGACGCTCGCAGCTGTGTTACTAAGCTAGGCGCGCGTCAATGAGCACCTCGGCAATGGTGCGATGCTCGGGTGACATGTGCGGCTCTCTAAACCTGACGAGATCCCAGACTGCATTCTGGAGCACCCGTGCGAGAGTCCACATCGCCGCCTGCGAACGATCCAGTCCTAGGACCTCGGTCATGAGATCGAAACGGCGCAACAAGGCTCCTGAAACGTCACCGGTCCTGACGAGGTCGTCCCAACGGTTCCACAAGGCAGGCAAGAGCTCGAACCCTGAATCGCCGCTGAGCGGCTTAGGATCGATCGCCGTCCACCGCCGGCCATCAAGCGTGGATAGCACGTTGAAGTAGTGCAGATCCCAATGCAATAAGCGATCCTCGATCGGATCCGTGATCAACTCCTCGAGTCGGGCAGCACAGACTGCCAGAAGTCGACGCTCCTCGCCATCTCCTGCAAACCGCACTGCATCCGGTGCCTCAGCCAAGATGGCGCCCGCCACGTCGCGAAGGCGGCGCATCTCCGCTGGCGCTCGCACAGAGTTCAGTTGCACCAGCAATTCCGCGATGATCGTGGCGGCAGCCAGGTCGTCCTGCACCGTGTCTAGGTCTCGCGAGGCATCGAGCCGCTCAAGCAACATCGCCCCAGAACTGGGATCGTGCTCCAGTAGTCGCACCGCTCCCCGACCCGCCCATGCTTGCAGCGCCGCAGGTTCACCGCCGGTCTCGTCGTCAACCGGCTGCAGCTTGAGCACTGCCTTCGAACCATCGCGGCAAGCAACCGGGATGATCAACGCAACAGCCCCAGATGCAACCTCGCCGTCTATCGCCAACTGCCATCGATCCAGATAGGAAGCAGCCAGAGCCGGCAACCCAGCGATCCAGACTCGACCAGCCTCGCCTGAGTACTTTTCGTGCAGCACCGCAAGTTCGGCCGGCACTCGGATCTGATCCTCGTGGACCCCCGCCGACTCCTCCGCGCCCGGCACCGTCCCAGGTCAGAGTCTGCGCGTCCCGGGTGAGGCTCAGGCCAGCTCGCCCGCCTGCTGCAGCTCTTCGCGCAAGTCGTGCAGTTCGACCGGCTCGTGCAGCTTGGGCACATCGGCGAGCAGGCGTTGGGTGTACTCGTGCTGCGGGTTGAAGATCACCTCGTCGGTCGTGCCCTGCTCCACCATGACACCGTGCTCCATGACCAGCACTCTGTCCGCGAGGTAGCAGGCCTGACCGATGTCATGAGTGATGAACAGCACGGTGATGCCGAGTTCCTCGCGGAGATCCTTGAGGACATTGAGGACGTTCACCCGGAGCGACGCATCAAGCATGGACGTCGCCTCATCGGCAATCAGCAGCTTTGGTCGCATCATAAGCGCCCGCGCGATCATGACCCGTTGCCGCTGACCGCCGGAAAGCTGGTGCGGATAGCGGTCCAGCACGCTGAGGTCCATGCCGACGTAACCCAACGACTCCTCTAGGCGCTCCTGGCCCACCTTCTTGCCAACCATGATCATGGAACGGTCAAGGAGCTTGCCGACGGTGAAGAACTGGTTGAACGCGGAAAACGGGTCCTGGAACACCGCCTGCACATCTCGCCAGTACTCGGTCCGGGCGCGTCCCTTGAGTTTCGTGACGTCCTTGCCATCAAAAATAAGCTTGCCGGACGTGATGGGCATCAGGCCGAGCACCATCCTGGCGATTGTCGACTTACCCGAGCCGCTCTCGCCAACGATGGTGGTGACCTCTCCTTGTTCGAGGCTGAACGAGACGTCCTTGACCGCCTGCACTTCATGCTTGCCATGGCCAAAGGTCTTGGTGATGTGCTCGGCTCGATAGATCTCAGTCATCAGTGAATCACCGCCGGTGCGTCAAAGAGGGAACGGTCGAAGCTGCTCATGCCCTCGATCCTGGTATTGGCATACGCCGGCTCGGGCGCCAGCACGGAACTCATGAGCCCCTGCGTATACGGATGCTGCGGATTCTCGACCACGATCTCGGTGGGTCCCAATTCGACGATCCTGCCCTCGTACATCACCGCAATCCTGTTCGCCGCAGTGCGCAGTACCGGAAGGTCGTGGGTCACGAAGATGACTCCCGACATGATCTTCTTCTCCAGCATCTCCAGCAGCATCTCGATCAAGATCTTCTGCGACGTCACATCGAGCGCAGAGGTCGGCTCATCGGCGACCAACAGCCGCGGATTGAGCAAGGTGCTGATGATGGTCACCGTGCGCTGCTTCATGCCACCGGAGAGCTGGTGCGGGTATGCGTCGAGGACCCGGGCAGGCAGGCCCAACGTGGTAAGCCGGTCCCGAGCCCGGTCGAGTGCCTCATCCTTGGAGATCTTTCCGTCGTGTGACCGCATCACGTCGTAGACCAGGTGGCGGATCCGCTTGGTGGGGCTGATCGAGTTCATCGCGCCCTGCGGCAGCATTGACACGACCGCCCCACGCCAGGTACGCGGGATCTTCGCGTGACCACCGAGCTCTTGGACCTGGCCGTCGATTTCCAGTGTGCCGTGCTCTACGTGCAGCGGTGGCCGAGCGATGAGTGCGATGATCGAGCCGAGTGTGGTCTTGCCACTTCCGGATTCGCCAGCCAGCCCGAGGACCTCGCCCTCCTCGATCTTGATCGACACATCGTTGACGGCTACCACATCCTTGCCTTCGGTGTAATAGACCCCACGGATGTTCTCTGCATTGACCAGAGTGCCCATTAGCGATTCTCCCCACGTCCTGCCGACACCGGTGTCTCCAAGAAGCCACCGCTCCCGACCGGACCGGCGTCCTCGCCCTCGACCGACACTTCCTCGAGCTCTTCGCCTTCGTCCTTAGCCCTCTTGCGGGCGGCCCGACCCCGACGCAGCCGCGGATTGAACACCTCATTAAGGCTGGACTGCAAAAGCAGCAAGGAGAAAACGATCAAGGTCAGCATGAGCGTCGGAGGGACGAACGCCCACCAGGCTCCGGTCCGCACCGACCCCCACTGGATGGCCCAATAGAGCATGGAACCCAGACTGGTCGCGTTCGAGGCGCCCAGACCGAGCATGCTCAGCGTGGACTCGAACAAGATGGCGCCGGAGATCTGCAGGATGCAGGCCATAACCACATACGAGAGCAGGTACGGCAGGACATCCCGGCGCAGGATTGACCAGAACCCGGCCCCGGAGAGCTTGGCCACGTCGATGTGTTCGCGGGTTCGGATGCTGCTGGATTGTGCGCGTACCGCCCGAGCCACCCAGAACCAGGCAGTGAACCCGATCACCAGTGCCAAGGTATAGAGGTTGCGTTGCGGCAGCGACACCGAAACCAAGATCACGATCACAAGCACGGGGATGGCCAGGCCGACGTTCACAATGGCGCTAAGCACATCGTCTACCCAGCCGCCGCGGTAGCCGGCGACCAAACCGACGACCAGGCCGATCGCGGTTCCGATGAGTCCTGCAATTAGTCCGACAACCAGCGAGGTCCGGGTGCCATAGACCAGGTTCGCGATCACACTCTGGCCCTCGTTGTCGGCACCAAGGATGAGAGCGCCGCAGCACTTCGGCTCCTCGTACAGTCCCCCGACGGTGGCATCCGGGTTGGTCGACACGATCAGTGGTCCGATCAACCCGACGAGGACCACGAAGGCGACCAGTACAGCAGCCACCCAAAACCTAGGACTCAGTCCACGCAAACTCATTAGCGCTCTCCGCTCTGGACTGCCCGTATCCGGGGATCGATGAAGCCGGTGAGGATGTCAGCGGCAAGGTTGGCAATGAGCACGGCTATCGTGATCAACAGAGTGATCGCCGAAATCACCGGGTAGTCGTTCTGGCCGATGGCGGCGAACAACAAGCTGCCGAGGCCGGGGTAGGAAAACACCAGCTCGGTGATCAGGCCGCCCGTGATGAGGGCGGCGATGGACAGCGCCAAACCGGTGAACTGCGGCAGCATGGCGTTGCGGAAGATGTAGCGGACCGTGTGGCCCTCCTTCACGCCCAGACCACGATTGAAGTTCACATAATCCGAGCCAAGCTCGTAGATGGCCATGGACCGCATGCCGACCGCCTGGCCTCCGATGTAGACGAGGACGAGTGACCAGAACGGTAACCACCAGTAGGTAATGGCGTCACCGAAGAACGCCAAGGAGAACTCCGGCGTCAAACCGAAGGAGTACGCTCCACCGACCGGCAGGATGCCCCCCTTCACCGCGACCAGGAACAGCAGAATGATGGCCAGCGCGAACGGCGGGACGCTGGAGAGGAACAGTGACCCGATGAAGGCACCTCGGTCCAGCCAGCCGCCCTTGAACGCGGCCACGGCTCCGAGCAGGTTGCCGAGAATCCAACCGACAATGATCGCCGGAAGCATGATCGCGATACTCCAGGGCAGCGCCTGCGCGATCAGCGTGTTGACCGAGGCTGGGTACTGCGCAAACGAGGTGCCGAGGTTGCCCTGGAACACATTGCCGATATAGATGAAGAACTGCTGCCACAGTGGCTTGTCGAGGCCGAATTCAGCCATGTACTTCTCGTGGACCTGCTGCAGCTGTTCACCCCCGGTGCCCCCACCCGTGGCAAGCTGGCCGACGATGGCGTCGACCGGGTTGCCCGGGATGAGGCGAGGCAGGAGGAAGTTCAGCAGCAGGGCGACGACGAAGACGACGAGAGTCCAGGCCACCTTGCGTCCGAGATATTTCGCTAGCGCCATGATTGCCGCCTTCGCTCCTTTGCGTTAGGTGTGGTTCGGTATCAGGTTCCAACCTTCTTGATCTTGAACAGCCACTGGATGCCTGCGCCCTGCCACATGGGCGGAGCGTACGGGTTCTCCTCGGTCGGGAAGTTCTCCCAGTTGCTCTGATTGAACTCGTAGAAGTCCAGCGGGCGGTACATCAGCGGCACTACAGGAATGTTCTCGCGATAGATCTTGTCGAGAGCAGCGTAAGCTGCCTTGGCCTCGGCATCGGACTTCGCCCCTGCTGCAGCGTCGACGTGAGCCGCGACGTCGGCATTCTTGAACCGGTTGTAGTTCCAGAACGCGGTCTTGCCTGGAGCCGGCACTCCCCTGTCGTCCAATGCATCGCGGAAGCGGATCCACGGGCTGGCCGGATTGACACCGGTGTAGTTGTACATGGCGCAATCGAAATCGCCGTTTTGCAACCTGGCATACATCGTCCCAAACTGCGGAAACTCGGTGCTGATGCCGATCCCGATCTCCTTAGCCGACTTCGCCACGATCTCGCAGGCAGTGTTCCAGTCGGTCCATCCCGTCGGGGTGACCAACTTCCAGCCGCCGAGCTTGGTGCCATCCGGCAGCTCGTAGATGCCGTCTGAGCCCTTCTTGGCCTTCAGCTCACCCTCCAAGATCTGAACCGCCTTGGCGGGGTCGAACTTCCAGCCTTCAGCCTCCACCGCTGCGGCGTCGTAGAACTTCGACTCGTACCCGCTCGGCACAATCAGGCTGGCGGTTGCTGGCACGGAATAATCCGACATAGCCGTCGTGGCAATATTCGGGTAGTCGATGCCGTACGCGATGGCCAGCCGGACCTTCGGGTTCTCCAGGCCTGGCTTGTTCAGGTTGAAGATCAGCAGCGGGATCTGCCCAGGCACGTGATACGGCTTCTGCTTCATCCAGGTGCCGACTGGCTTGCCGGCCTCCCACATCTTCCAGATCTGGGCGGTGAACTGCTGGCTGGCGTCGATCTCGCCGCTCTCCAGCTTGAGGTCGCCGTCGTTATTGCTCTTGAAGATCGGGTGGTTGATGGTGGTCATCGCCGGAGTACCGAACGCGGACTTTCCCCAGTAGTTGTCGTTCCGCTTCAGGTTGACCTGGGTCTGGTCGTACTTCTCCAGCAAGAATGGGCCCGAACCGATTGGCTTGAGGTTTGTCTCGGATGCGATCTTGTCCGGGGAGATGCTGCCGAAGACCGCCTTCGGCACGATGACGGTCCTGGACAGAAAGTTCTTCACGAAGATCGGGTTGTACGGCTTGCTTTTCAGCTTGAACTCGACCGTGCGCGGATCGGTGGCCTTGACCGAGTCGATGTACTGCCACACCGTCGAGAAGAAGACGGAGGCCGTCTTGCCAAGCTCGAAGGTGAAGACCACGTCGTCCGCGGTGAGGTCGGACCCGTCAGACCACTTGGTGCCATCCTGTAGCGGAAGCGTGAAGGTCTCGTCGTCGGGTTGCTGGAGCTCCTTGGCCAAACCGGGGGCGAGCGAGCCGTCGAGGAGGTTGAAGCGCAGCAGGCTCTCGTAGATCAGCTGGGGGTGTGTATTTTGCATGGGCCAGTCGGGCGCAGCCGCGAGCGGGTTGAAGCTCTTTGGCGGGTTCCATTGGAAGCCGGCCACGAACATCGTCTCTCCGGCCGCGCCGGCACGACCCTTCCCAGCACTGGCACTGCTACCGGTTTGCGCTGTACCACAGGCCGATACCCCGAGACCGAGAGCCGCGCCCCCGAGGGCGAGACCGGTCAAGGTGAGGAAGTGTCGGCGGCTGGGAGTCCAGGTGGTCCTCCAGTCGGCTCCGCTGCCGGCCGTCTGCATTGACGGCTCGATCTGATCGTGATTGTCGTTCATTGTTTCCTTCCTCGAGTGAGTGTGGCCGGCGATGACCGGGCAGGGTCAACCAGGGTCCGCGGTGGCTGGTCCAACGCGGAATCAAGGTGCGTACCGCACGGTGATCGGCCGAGTGAAGCTGCCCAGGGTCGAGCGCTCGGTTGCAAAGATGTCGGAACCGGGTTGCGCGATCCGGAAGCTCGCTTGTGGACGGTTCACGCCGCTCGTGCGCTGTCGAAGACCGAGCTGCCTGCAGAGGCATGGCGAGGACGAGTCGCGCCCTAAGGCGATCAGCCTCATTGCCTCGCCTCACTCTCAGCAAGAACCTGGACCCAACACACCACTGCACGGGGCCAGAGTCAACGCGAGCTTGTTCCACGTATCCAGATCGTTGTGGTTGATCGTTGCACTCGGAGCGCTCCCCGTAAAGAGCGCGCCGTAGCGGTGGTCGATCTTTCGACAAGCAGCACAACTCGTTGCAGACAAGGGATTTCTTAGCTCCTGCGAGGCGAGCCAACGGCGATGCTGCGACCGTTGATATCCACCGTGACTCCAGTCCGATAGCGGCATCACGCAACGCCGATCCAGTGATCAACTGCAGTGCGCTGCGGCGCCATCCTGGACTCCTTTTGGCGAGGCGTCAACGGTCGTGACCGCCCGCTGGGCATCGTCATCCGACCGGAGCGTAGGCTTCGGCAGCCGACTGTCAACATCGACAGTTGACTGTTGACAACGATCTGGAAACGATGCGACCCTGCGCATACGCAGCTTGTCCTACAGTTCTCTCACCAACCACACCTCGACAAGCCACAGCGACGGCAAGGACCACCACGTGACCGCAGCAGCGGGTCTGGCCGGACTCACCAAGATCAACCTCCGCGAGCAGGCGCTGGCCTCGCTGCGTACGGCCATTACCAGCGGACAGCTGCCGCCTCAGACTCCGATGGTGGAAACCGAGCTCTCCGAACGGCTCCAGATCAGCCGCGGCACGCTCCGTGAAGCCATGCGACAGCTCCAGCAGGAGGGCCTGCTCACCGCTGGCGCCGCCCGGGGACGCTTGTATGTGCGCCACCTGGGCGCCAAAGAGATCGGTGACATCTTCGCCGTACGGGCGGCCCTCGAGGGTATGGCCGCACGAGCGCTGGCACAGCGCGCTGATCGAGCCGAAGCGACCGCGGAGTTGCGCAGTCTCCTCCACACCATGAGCGAAGCGCGGGTCGAGGTGGATCTGGAAGGCAGGATCGAGGCCGACCTCAACTTCCACCGCGGCCTGTGCCGACTCACCGGCAATGACACGTTGATGCATACCTGGGAATCCCTCGAAGGGTCCATCCGGATGTCGATCATGTTCGCCGGGATCGAGCGTGCCATTGGGAACATGGACGTCGCGCGCCACGAGGCCATCGTTGACGCCATCGCTTCGGGCGACCCCGCGGCCGCCGCCGCCGCCGTGCACGACCACATGGGATGGGCCACCACCAGCCTCACGGATGAGACTCCGAGGCTCTTTCGGTCTTCCCTTCAAGATCGATAGCTGCCGCCGACCGGACTCAGTCAGGTAGTGTCGGCTACGTCCCGATGACTACGATCGAGCTGTGACGACCGCGACGCCGCAGTCCGAACCCGAGGTCCTGACTGTCGGCCCCGGCGAAACGGGCCGGCTATCGCGGCGGGGCAAGGCCGTGTTGGTCGTCGTCGTAGTGGCACTGATCGCCGGACTTATGGTGTGGCGGTTCTGGCCGGCCCGGGCGCCGCTGTTCTCCCTCTCCGACCTGCAAGGCGTGTACGCCGGCTACGACGGGACGAATGGGGCCTCGGTGATCAATCGTCGCTGGACCGGCGAACAGGACGGATATGTCGTCCCCTCCGCCTGTGGGCCGTTGTTCGAGGCGACCGTATTGAACCGTGTTCCACAAGAAGCAATCGACGGAGTCAGCACCTTCTGGGAAGTCAACGGCTCGGCAGTATCGCTTTTCACCTTTCGCTTCGCAGATCTCGCGGCGGCGGATCGGGAGTTCAATCGGCTGGCAACCGTGCTCGACAACTGCGACCAGGCTCATGTGGAGGTGCACGCTCGTCCGGCCAGCCGGGGCTTGCTCACCCGCACCCCACTGGCCCCCGACAGTGAGCCGCCGGCGCAGATCGGATACGTCCTGACAACCAACAGCGGCATCAAGCTGGCCGTTCATGTGCTCGCCTTCAGCAACACAGTCAGCTGGCAATTTCGCTATGAACCGGTCCCTGGAACATATTTACCGCTGACCGCCCAGCGAGTGATGGACTCGCTAGCGGATCAGATGCGTGCAGTCCAGGATCTGAATCGCTAGCTCCCGATCGGATGGCTCCGTACCCGTCAGTTGGGTACGACGTCCCCGAGAATTCTCCAGCGACCGTCATCGATGGCGACCAGATAGGAATCGAGGAAATGCTGCCAGGTCAGCGGTGTTTCACGCTGCTGTGTACTCGTCGATCAATCCTTTGAGCACGTCCACTGATTCACGGTGATCCATCGACGCTCGCTTCCCGTCGCACCGCATCTGAAGAGGGCTTTCGCTGGAGAGAACCCATCAACGGCGCCCAGGCGTCGACTGCTGCCTGGACCAACTAATTGGCTGGCGATGCTGCCATGCAGATGCCGCATTGTTAGCCGGGACTTTCGGCTCCCCCGCTTCGCCGCCACATCAAGATCACAGCGCCGAGGACGAAAACGGCCAGCAGCACAGTGGCCGGCGTCAGGAACCAACCCGCCCTCGCCGAGAACCCTGTGTGAGCGGTCACGATGCCCCCCGCGAGGAAGCCCACACCGGCCAGCGCACCCACAAAACCAATCCATTTTGGATAGCGGTCTCCCAAAGCAATCGACACGCCCAATGCAAGCAGGGTCGTGCCGTTGATGAATTGGAAGAGCCCGCCCAGACCCTTCTCGGTCCATCGCACCGTCTCAGCGACTTGGAACGCTGCCGACTGATCGGCTGGCGACGCAGCAGCAATCCACGTGTTGATGGCCGCTTTGAGAGCCACCCCGTCGACCGCCATCTGCACCGCGAACACCGCCGCCACCAGGATCGCCGTCACAGTTCCCACGACAGCGAGGGCACCGGCGACGCCAGGTTGCTGATAGAGCGATCTAGCCAGCGCAACTAGGGCGAGGACGATGAAAAGTGTGCCCACGAACTGACCGATGTGCACAGCCGTCCATATGTCCGATCCCGCATATTCCCGGAAGACGTTCACCGAATCATTGGGCGCGACCCGGTGCGGGTGGAGCCGATCCATCACAACTTGCACCAGAAAGCCGAGCAAGCCCAAAACAGCCCCCAACCGAAGCAAGGACTTGTCTCGACTGACTTTAAAGCTCTCTCCACCGACTGCAATTTCGGTGGCTTTCGACGCCGCCCGCCGCCGCCCCACTCCTTCAGACTCCATCTGCCATCCTCCTTCCCGCGATCGTGCCAGTGCGACAGGGGCGATCCACCGATTCGCGGCAGCAGTCTTGGCAGCCGAACGCCAAACAATCCCGTCAGATCCTTCGCAGCGTGCCGAGATGCGGTCGGCCGGGAAAAGACCCCCAGCCCAACCACGCCTCAGCGAACTCCACTCCCGGGCTCAAAACCGTGCAGGTGGACGCTTCAATTAGCGGCTCCTCTCGTGCGTGGCAGCGCCGAGCCGATGAGTATGGCGTCGTCAAGGCGGTCCAGGCTCCCCGTCGCCATTGGTGGTCTCGTCGTTGCGGGAGATGCTGAAAGCCGGCAAGCAACTTGAGGCACGAGCGACGTTGGCACGTGTTGCTCTGCAGATCGGGCCTAAGGACCCTACGCCTCCAATAGGTGTCAAACATAGTCAAGTTAAGGGATGCCTTCGTCCCGAGCCGGGCGTCCGGGAGGTCACCGATGTCCACTCTCGAGCGAGCTGCAACGGCCGTGCCCCGCCAGGCCGGTCTTGTCGGGAGCCATCCGTTGCTGAGTTACTTCGTCCTCGCGTTCGCCATCTCATGGGGTGCCATCCTCATCGCCGTCGGGCTCAGTCCCGGCGGATTCTCAGCGACCCCACAACAGTTGCAGGTGGCGATTCCGTACGCAGTCCCGGCGATGCTCGCAGGCCCCGGCATAGCTGGCCTCCTGTTGACCGCCGTCCTTTACGGAAGGGCGGGATTCCACGACTTACGAACCCAGCTGCTCACATGGCGGGTTGGCGCTCGCTGGTACGCCACCGCACTCCTCACGGCGCCGCTGTTGATCATGGCGGTACTCCTTTTGCTGTCGCTCATCTCCCCTATGTTCCTTCCGCGGATCTTCACGAGC